>WNGE01018989.1_pt1 | contig 13226 bp, 8 predicted proteins | sample 5400651 | NCBI WGS metagenome assembly WNGE01 (sample SAMN13153370, study PRJNA577476) | soil metagenome | isolation source: 60 cm soil or saprolite under grassland replicate 2 | place: USA:California | collected 2016-06-15 | reverse complement strand
AGGCCGCGAAGGTCGCCGCCGAGGGCGTCGAATACGCGATCCAGCACGGGCAGCAGAGCCACTACGGCGAGGCCATTGCCGGCAACGCGATCGCGGCGCTGATCTGCGCGGGCCGCTGGCGCGACGCCGAGCGGGTCCGGGCCGACCCTCGCGTGCCGGGCGGCGATCCGTACCTCGAACTGCGGTTCCTGGCGCTCCTGCTCGGGCAGGGTCGCTACGACGAGGCGCGCCGTCTCGTCCGGGCGGCACTCGACTCGACGGCCGATGCCGACGACGTCCAGTTCCGAGCCCAGGCGCTCTTGCTTGCCGGCGAGCTGGCCGCGATCGATCAGCGCTGGGACGACGCCCGCGACCTGGTCAGCCGGGCGCTCGACATGGCGAGCCGCACCGACGACCAGTTCTACAGCGCGCAGATACTCGGGGCGGCGATGGGCATCGAGGCCGACCGCGCCGAGGCTGCGCGCGGGGCGGTGGAGCGGGCCGTCGCCGACCGACTCGCCGAGCGGGTACGCGCCTTCCCGGCCGCGGTCAGTGCCCTAGGTGCGGATCTGTTGCCCGAGTCGCGTGCCTGGCTCGCCACGGCCGACGCGCAATACGAACGCCTGCTGGGCCGCGACACCGCCGCCGGCTGGGCCGCAGTCGCCGACATCTGGGACGACGTCGGGCAGCCACACCCCGTGGCGATGGCCCGCTACCGGCAGGCCGATGCGCTGCTCCGCGCGCGGGGCGATCGCGGCGACGCGGCGCGCGTGGCCCGCGATGCACTGCGAATTGCCGAGCGGCTCGGCGCCGAGCCGCTCGCCGCGCGCATCCGCCAGCTTGCCCAGCGCGGGCGGCTCGAACTCTCCGGCGACGGCGCGCAGGCAGCCCGCGACCCGGCCGCCGCTCTCAACGTCACGCCCCGCGAGATCGACGTGCTACGGCTGCTCGCCGACGGCCGCACGAACCGGCAGATCGGCGAGGCGCTTTTCATCAGCGAGAAGACGGCGAGCGTGCACGTCACCAACCTGCTCCGCAAGCTCGGCGTGCCCAACCGTGTCGAAGCCGCCGCGATCGCGCAGCGGGTCGGGCTGAGCGGCTCAGGGTAGGCGCAGCGCGGCGGTCATCGCCTCGACCGCGATGCGCGGCTTGACGTTCAGTTCCAGCGCCTCGCGGCAGGCCAGCACGGCGTCCAGCCGCCGGAGCGTGCCAGGCGCGGTCAGGCGGGTGGCGACGGATCGCGCGTCGTCGGCGAAGTCCGGATGCGCCGGCGTCACCGCCGCGCCTGCGTGTACGAGCAGCACGTCGCGGTAGAACGCCGCGAGATCGACCAGTGCGCGATCGAGTGCGTCGCGTTGCATACGCGTGGCACGCGACTTCTGCCGGCGTTCGAGTTCGCGCACGGCGCCGACGGTGCCCCGGGTGGCCGCGGCCGTTCCCTTGCCCGTGCCGCCCGCACCGAGCGCGATCTGCAACGCCTCGGTCTCGCCGGTGCTCAGCTCGATCGAGATGGCCGCGGCCTCACCCTCGGCGGCGCGCACCAGGTGATCGGCGGCGTCCAGGCAAGCTTGCAGTGACGTCAGCGACGCCGGGATCGCGAGGACCTCGGCCCGGCGCGCCCGGGCCGCATCGTCACGCGCCAGCCGCCGCGACCGCCCGACGTGCCCTTGCCCGGCCTGCGCGGCCCAGATCGCCGTCTCGGCGTCGACGCCGCCGCGCCGCAATACGTCGGCGACGGCCTCGGCCGGCGGGATGCGCAGCGACACCAGCCGGCAGCGCGAGCGGATCGTCACCGACACGTCGTCGGGATGCGTGGACGGTGCGCACAGCAGGAAGACCGTGCGCGTCGGCGGCTCCTCGACGGCCTTGAGCAGCGCGTTGGACGCCGCCTCCGTGAGCCGGTCGGCGTCCTCGATCACCACGACCTGCCAGCGGCCGAGCGCGGGCAGCCGCGCCGCGGTGGCGACGACCGCGCGCATCTCGGCGACCGAGATCGACAGCCCCTCGGGCACGACGGCGTGGACGTCAGGATGGGTGCGGCTCAGCGTGGTGTGGCAGCCCGAACACTCGCCACAGCCCGGCTCGCCGTCGCGGACGCACTCCAGCGCGGCCGCGAACGCACGCGCCGCTACCGACCGGCCCGAGCCAGCGGGCCCGGTGAACAGCCAGGCGTGGGTCATGGCCCCGGGCGCCGAGTCGCGTCCGGCGTGGATTTCGCGAGCGGCCCCCGCGGCCGTGCGCAGCACCTCGACAGCGGCGTCCTGGCCCACGAGGTCGTCCCATACCGTCATCCTCGCTCTGCCTTCGGATGAACCGTCCAGGACCAGGTAGCGGCGCGGGTCGGCCTCGGCCAGCGCGCGGAACGCCTGCCTGACCCGTTCGTGGAAGTCGATCGACTCGCGCTCGAGCTTGTCGCGGGCGCCGCGGTCGCGTACCCGGTTCAGGCCCACTCCGGCCGGGACGTCCAGCAGCACGACGAGGTCGGGCGAGACGCCGCCCGCCGCCCAGCGCGAGATCCGCCGGACCTCCTCGGTCTTCAGATCACGGCCGACGCCCTGGTAGGCCAGCGACGAGTCGATGAACCGGTCGGTGATCACGACCTCGCCCGCGTCGAGCGCCGGCTGGATCACGGTGGCGACGTGCTGGGCGCGGTCGGCGGCGAACAGCAGGGCCTCGGCGCGTGGCGTGATCGCCTCGTCGTTGTGCAGGACGAGCTCGCGGATCTTGCGTCCGGCCCCGGTGGCGCCGGGCTCGTGCGTGACGTGCACGACGACGTCGGCCTCGGCCAGCGACTCGGCCAGCAGCCGCGCCTGGGTGGACTTGCCCGAACCCTCACCGCCCTCGAACGCGATCAGCACGCCGCCCGTCGACATGCGCCGCCGCGCCGCGGAGTCGCCCGACAGCGTCGTCTTGAGGTCGGCCCAGATCGGGGTGCGCTGCCGGTCGTCCATCTTGCGGTAGGCGAGAACCCCGGCTGCGATCGCCAGCAGCCCGCCCGCGACGAGGACGATCCGCGTGCCGTCGACCGTGACGTGGGCCCCGCCGATCCGGAACCGGTTGCGGCCGACCTGCGCGACGACGAACGGCACCGCGGCCAGGCTCAGGATGAGCACGACGCGGATCAGCGACTGCAGCAGGGCGAACACGCGCCCGCGCATCTCGTCCTCGACGTCGGTGCCCATCAACGTCGTGCCGGACAGGTACGCGATGCCCGCCCCGAAGCCGACGCCGAGCACGAAGACCATGGCCAGCGCGACTTGCGGCATGACCGCGGCGAGCACGAGGCAGATACCGCCGAACACGATCGAGGCCCCGAACAAGCGGCGCCGCGACAGTTCGCGGGCGATGCGCGGGCCGAACGCCATGCCGGAGCCCAGCCCGACGAACACCGACCCGAACAGCACGCCGTAGGCGGCGTTGCCGCCACCCAGGCTGGCGACGAAGATCTTGCCCGCGCCGATCACCGCGCCGCCCGCCGCGAACGATCCGATCAGGCCGATGATCAGCCCGCTGACCAGCCGGGACGAGCGCACGAAACTCGCGCCTTCGCGGATCAGCGCCAGCAGGCCGGGCTGCTCGCCCTTGGACCGGCCGGCGCCATGCCCGCTGATCTCGCGGATGAAGAACACGATCAGCGCGCCGACCAGGAACGTCGCCGCGTTGAGGTACAACGCCAGGTTGGTGGGGTTGGTGCGGAAGAACGACAGGTGCCGGGCCAGCACGTTGGTGATCAGGGACAGCACGGAGAACAGCGCCGCGCCGAGCACCGGCGTGATCCCGTACGTCGTGATGAGACTGAGCTGGTTGGCGGCCTCGATCTGGTCGCGACGCACCAGGTTCGGCACGGACGCGTCCTTGGCCGGCAGCCAGAACAGGCTGATGCACTCGATCAGGAAGCTCGCGACGTAGAGCCAGATCAGCGTCGCGTGCGAGTCGACGACGAGGTGTGCTAGCGGGATCGTCAAGAACAGCGCGAACCGGACGGCGTCGCCGACGACCATCGTGTACCGCCGGTCGAACCGGTCGGCGAACGCGCCGGCCAGCGGCCCGAGGACGATCGCGGGTAGTAGCCGCACGACCAGCACGCCGCCGAGCGCGTAGTTCTGCGCGGCATAACCGTGGGCGAGCGACGTAGCCAGCGCGGTCGTGGCCAGCAGGCCCAGCCAGTCGCCGAGGCTCGACAGCGCCGTCGCGTACCACAACCGGCGGATCGGCTTGGTGTGCAGCACACCCCGAAGAGCAGCGATGTTCGAGACGGCTGGCATGGGATCGCTCGGCATGTCGTCCGGCATCTCGTCGCGCGGATCGCCCGGATCGGCGCGCGGATCGCCGCTCCGATCGGCGTGGGAGTTGCCGTACGGACCGGGCGCGGGCGTGCTCAAGCCACCGGCGTCCGGCATCGGACGATCGGCCTTGGAACCCGCACTCCCACGTTCGGCGGCGATTTGCACTCCCTGAGGATCTCGCGTACCGCCGACAGCGTATCTACGCGCTGATCACGCATCCCGCCGAATGGCGCGACCTCTCAGGTTCGGGTCGCGGCGCCGAGCAGTTCTCGCAGTGTCGCGGCCAGCCGATCACGCTTGGCGGGGGTCAACTTCGCGAGCAGTTCACGCTCCGAGTGGAGCAGGGCCGTGAGCGCTCCGTCTACGCGGCGGCGTCCGGCAGCGGTGAGCCGGACGAGCACGAGCCGGCCGTCGTCCTCGTCGGCGCGGCGCAGGACGAGCTTGCGGGCGACGAGGCGGTCGAGCCGGCTGGTCATCGTCCCGGACGTCACGTGCGTCGCGGCACAGAGCTCGCCGGCGGTCAGCTCGAACGGCTCGCCACTGCGGCGCAGGGCGGCAAGGACGTCGAATTCGTGGGCCTGAAGTGCGTGGTCGACGAACGCTGCCGCCCGCCGGTCGTCCAGGACGTCGGCCAGCCGGCCGACCCGCGACAGGATCTGGAGCGGCTCGACGTCGAGGTCGGAACGCTCACGGCGCCACGCCTTGACGATCTCGTCAACCTCGTCGACTTCGTCAGCCATGCCGATCATTCTGCCACGTCTCTTGACACCAAGAGATAGTCTCTCGGCGTCGAGAGGAATCGGAAATGTGGGACCCAGCCCAGTACGCCAAGTTCTCCGGAGAACGCGGCCGGCCGTTCGTGGACCTGCTGGCGCGCGTTGGCGCAACGGCGCCACGCCGGGTCGTCGACCTCGGCTGCGGCCCGGGCAACCTGACCTCACTGCTCAAGGCGCGCTGGCCAGACGCCGTCGTCGAGGGCATCGACTCGTCGCCCGAGATGATCGCTTCCGCGCAGGCCGTGGACGGCATCTCGTTCCGCGTCGAGGACATGTCGTCGTGGCACCCGTCCCCGGACACCGATGTCGTGATCAGCAACGCGGCATTCCAGTGGGTGCCGGCCCATCGCGAGTTACTGCGCTCGTGCGCTGCGGCGCTGCCGTCACGAGCGTGGCTGGCCTGGCAGGTGCCGGGCAACTTCGACCAGCCGTCACACGCGCTGCTTCGCTCGCTCGCGGCCTCGCCCCGATGGGCGCCGGCGCTTGGCGACGTGCTGCGCGGGCCGGATCCGGTCGACCCGCCGGCGTCGTACGCTGCGCTGCTGCTCGACGCGGGGTGGGCCGCCGACGCGTGGGAGACGACCTACGTGCACCTACTGTCCGGGCCGGATCCGGTGCTGGAGTGGACGCGCGGCACGGCGCTTCGCCCGGTGCTGGCCGCACTGCCGTCAGATGAGGACCGGGCCGAGTTCGAGGCGTCCTACGGCGAACTGCTCGCGACCGCCTACCCGGCCGGGCCGCACGGCACGTTCTTGCCGTACCGGCGCATCTTCTGCGTGGGCGTCAAGTCGTGATCCTCGGCTACGACCACGTCCAGGTCGCGATCCCGGCTGAGTCCGAGGCGCAGGCACGGGCGTTCTACGCCGACCTGCTCGGCATGGTCGAGCTGCCGAAACCGGCCGCCCTCGCCATGCGCGGTGGCTGCTGGTTCCGAGCAGGTGCCGCCGTCCTGCACCTGGGCGTCGAGACGCCGTTTCATCCGGCGCGCAAGGCACATCCCGCGTTCGTCGTCGACGACCTCGACCTGCTGTCCGCGCGGCTCGTGGCCGCGGGCCACGACTGCGTGCGGGCCGACGCCGAGATTGCCGACGTGCGGCGCTTCCACACGATCGATCCGTTCGGCAACCGCCTGGAGTTCCAGCAGGCGTGATCTTGCGCCGGGCGGTTACCGCTTCGCCGAGCCGGCCTTCTTCGCGGGCGCCCGCTTCGTCGCCGCGCGTTTCGCCGGCGCCCGCTTGGCCGGCGCGCGCTTCGTCGCCGGGCCCCGGGCTCGGCGCTCGGCGAGCAGTTCGGCGGCGCGGTCGACGGTCAGCTCCTCGACAGAGTCGCCGCGCCGCAGCGACGCGTTCGTCTCGCCGTCCGTGACGTACGGGCCGAACCGGCCGTCGCGGACGACCATCGGCTTTCCGCTGACCGGATCGTTGCCGAGCTCGCGCAGCGGCGGCGCGGCGGCCGCCCGGCCTCCCCGGGTCTTGGGCTGGGCGAACAACGCGCGAGCCTCGTCCAGCGTCACGGTGAACAGCTGGTCCTCCGACTCGAGCGAGCGCGAGTCCGAACCACGCTTGACGTATGGGCCGTAGCGACCGTTCTGGGCGGTGACCTCCTCGCCCTCGTCGATGCCGAGCGTGCGCGGCAGGGTGAGCAGCATCAGCGCGTCGTCCAGCGTGATCATGTCGGGCGCCATCGACTTGAACAGCGAGGCCGACTTCTCACCGTCCGTGACGTAAGGCCCGTACCGCCCGGATTTAGCGGTGATCTCGCGCCCGTCGTCGGTAACGCCGAGCGAGCGGTCGCCGGACGGCGCGCTCAGCAGCTCCTCGACCTTCTCCGGGGTCAGCTCGTCCGGGGCCAGATCCTCCGGGACCGATGCCCGCTCCTCGCCGCGCTGCAGGTACGGCCCGTAGCGTCCGACCCGCACGACCGCGCCGTTCGGATCGTCGGACGTCAGCGGGATCGAGTTGACGCCCCGCGCGTCGATCTCTTCCAGGCGCGATTCAATCAGCCGCTTCAGCCCGCCCTGGCTGGAAATCCGCTCAGGCTTCGGTGTTGAGTCGGCCGCCCGTGACGCGCGTTCGGTGGCCGGTTCCGTCACGGCACCGTTGACGCCGAAGTAGAACCGCCGCAGCCAGTCGACCCGTGACGTCAAGCCGCCGGCGATCGAGTCGAGGTCGTTCTCGACGGAGGCGGTGAACCCGTAGTCGACCAGCCGCGCGAAGTACGACTCGAGCAGGCCGATCACCGCGAACGCCGTCCACGACGGCACCAGCGCCGAGCCCTTCTTCCAGACATAACCGCGGTCCTGGATGGTCTGCAGGATCGACGCGTACGTGCTCGGCCGGCCGATGCCCAGCTCCTCGAGTGCCTTGACGAGTGACGCCTCGGTGTAGCGGGCAGGCGGCGAGGTCGAGTGGCCCTCGGCCTCGAACCCTCGCGGGGTGACCGGCTGATGCCGCTCGAGTTGCGGCAGGCGCTTCTCGGCGTCGTCCTTCTCGACTTGCTCATCGGTGTCTTCGACGTAGGCACGCAGGAAGCCGGGGAACGTGATGGTGCGCCCGGACGTGCTGAACTCGGCGCGCTCGTCGGTGACCGAGATGCCGGCCAGCCGGATCGACACCGTCGTGCCTACGGCGTCGGCCATCTGCGAGGCGAGCGTGCGCTGCCAGATCAGCTCGTAGAGGCGGAACTCGTCGCTCGACAGCTGGTTCGCCAGTTCGCCCGGAGTCCGGAACGTGTCGCCCGCCGGCCGGATCGCCTCGTGCGCCTCCTGGGCGTTCTTCACCTTGCGGGTGTACGTGCGGGCCTCGGCCGGCACGTACGCGTCGCCGTACAGCTCGCGGGCCTGCTGGCGAGCGGCCGCCAGGGCCGTCTCGGACAGGGTCGTCGAGTCAGTACGCATATAAGTGATGTAGCCGTTCTCGTACAACCGCTGGGCCACCCGCATGGCAGTGGCCGACGACCAGCGCAGTTTGCGGCTGGCCTCCTGCTGCAGGGTCGACGTCATGAACGGCGGGTACGGCCGGCGCCGGTAAGGCTTCTCCTCGACGCGGACGACCTCGAACGGCCGGCCGTCGAGCCTGGCGGCGAGACCGCGGGCGCCTGCCTCGTCGAGTTGCAGCACGTTCGACGGAGCGGTGCCCGTCTCCGCGTCGAAGTCACGCCCGGTGGCGATCCGCATGTCGTCCAGCGCGACGAGGGTGGCCGTGAAGCGCTCGGGGTCGCCGTCCTTGCGGGTGTCGGGTGCGAACGTGCCCTCGACGTCCCAATACTCGGCGGTGCGGAACCGCATGCGGGCCCGCTCGCGCTCGACGACGATCCGGGTGGCCACCGACTGCACCCGGCCGGCCGAAAGCCTGGGCAGCACCTTCTTCCACAGCACCGGGCTGACCTCGTAGCCGTAGAGACGGTCGAGGATCCGGCGGGTCTCCTGTGCGTCGACGAGCCGCTCGTCGATCTCGCGCGGCGCCGCCACCGCGTCGGCGATGGCCTGCGGGGTGATCTCGTGGAAAACCATGCGCCGCACGGGCACCTTCGGCTCGAGCGTCTGCACGAGATGCCAGGCGATGGCCTCGCCCTCGCGGTCCTCGTCCGTGGCGAGGTAGATCTCGTCGGAACTCTTGACCAAAGCCTTGAGCTTGCTGACCTGCGCCTTGCGACGGCTCGAAGTCGTGCTCGGTGTCGACTCCGAGGCGCGCCCACGACTCGCCCTTGTACTTGGCTGGGACGTCCGCGGCATTGCGTGGCAGGTCGCGGATATGACCGATGGATGCCTCGACCGTGTAGCCCTTGCCGAGATATCCGCCGATCGTCTTCGCCTTCGCCGGCGACTCGACGATCACCAGCTTGGTGCCGGTGCTCGCCCGCGCGCCCTTACCTGCCACGTCTGCTCCTTGCGATTGCGTTCCGTCACGCCGTGAGTGCACTTGCTGACGGGCGGACGGTACATCACCCCCACGACCGCCGAGTGAAACGGCCGCGTCCTGCTGCTCACACCAGGTCGCTCATACCGGCCAGTCGCTTTCGGCCCCCGGAGGCGCCTCGCCGAGCAGCTCTGCGAGGCGGCGCAGCCGCTTCGTCGACGTAATCCGCCAACCCGGCCCGGCACGTTGCGCGAGCGACACGGCCGCCAGGCCGAGCCGCGCGAGCTGAGCGCCTCCTACCAGGTGTACCCGATCGTCGGACTCCGCGGTGGTGAATATGTAGCCCAACTCGTCCGCGCGCCCACCGGCGATGGCCCACAACCGCAGTCCGCCGGGGCCGAGGGCGAGTCCCGGCGGCGGTCCCTCGTTGGCCCCGCGCGTCCATCGTGCCGCGTGTGGCGCCAGCGACGCACTGAACGCCGTGCGGGTTGCCAGCCCGCCCTCAGCATCGACGACCGCCGATGCCGCCTCGGCGACGCCACGCTCCTCGAACGCCTGTGCCAGCGCGTCCGCGCGCCAGCGGTCGGCGACGACGATCGACAGCCTCGCCGTGCCGCCCAGCCGCGCCCAGTGCCCGCCGGCCAGCAGCACGCCGTCGACGTCGTCGAGGACGGGATCGACCGCGGCGGCACCGAACAACGAGAACTGCACCGGCAAAGCGTGACAGAACACCGCCCGCCTCGGGCACGCGCCACGGCGTAACTTGCCGTCGCGCGTGCCCGCCGTGGGTCAATTCGGCGGTGGCCCGGCCGGCCCGATGGGCCGCGGGCCGGGCCGAGTCAGCTTGCGCGGGTGTCGACCGGCGCTTGCTCCGCATGGGCGGTCGGCCCCGGCGTAGCGCCCATGGAGATCTTGCGCCGCTTGGAGACGACCACCGCCGAGACGATGATCCCGAACGCAAGCACCGCGATGAGCGCCCGGATGCCCGCCGACGCGTGCTCCCCGAGGCTGAGCTTGACGACGGCGGGCGCGATCAACACCGAGACGAGGTTCATCACCTTGATCAGCGGGTTGATCGAAGGACCTGCGGTGTCCTTGAACGGGTCGCCCACTGTGTCGCCGATGATGGTCGCGGAGTGCGCCTCGCTGCCCTTTCCGCCGTGCAGCCCGTCCTCGACCATCTTCTTGGCGTTATCCCACGCGCCACCGGAGTTCGCCAGGAAGACGGCCATGAGAACGCCGGCCCCGATCGCCCCGGTGAGGTAGCCGGCCAGCGGGGCGACACCGAACGTGAAGCCCACCGCGATCGGCGCGAAGATCGCTAGCAACCCGGGAGTGGCGAGCTCGCGCAGCGAGTCCTTGGTGCAGATGTCGACGACGCGCGCGTACTCGGGCTTCTCGGTGCCCGCCATGATTCCCGGCCTGGTGCGGAACTGCTCGCGCACCTCGAACACGACGCGTCCGGCCGCCCGGCCCACTGCACTGATTGCCAGCGAGCTGAACAGGAAGACGACGGATGCTCCGATGATCAGCCCGACCAGGTTGTTCGGCTGGGTGAGGTCGGTATGGAACGCGAAGTTGTCGGGCTTGATGTCGACGCCGGTCTTCGCGACCGCCGTCGCCACCGCGTCGGTGAACGAGCCGAACAATGCGGTAGCTGCCAGGACGGCCGTGGCGATCGCGATGCCCTTGGTGATGGCCTTGGTGGTGTTGCCCACCGCGTCCAACTCGGTGAGCACACGAGCGCCGGCCTCGTCGATGTCGCCGCTCATCTCCGCGATGCCCTGTGCGTTGTCGCTGACCGGCCCGAACGTGTCCATCGAGACGATGACGCCGGCCGTGGTCAGCAGACCGCACCCGGCGAGCGCGACCGCGAACAGGGCGACGGCGATCGAGCCGCTGCCGAGCAGGAACGCGCAGAACACCGACAGCGCGATCAGGATGGCTGTATAGACGGCCGACTCGAGGCCGAGCGCGATGCCGGCCAAGATCACGGTCGCCGGGCCGGTGAGTGACGTGCCCGCGACATCTCGCACCGGGCGGCGGACCGTGTCGGTGAAGTATCCGGTGAGCTGCTGGATGATCACCGCGAGCACGATGCCGATCAGTACCGCGACGAACGCGATGACGGCCGGGTTGCCCTTGCTTGCCGAGATCGCGGACGAGACGCCGTCGAAGTCCGAGAACTTGCTGGGCAGGTAGCTGAACGCCACGATCGCGACGAGCGCGAGCGACGTCGCCGCCGAGATGAAGAACCCGCGGTTGATCGGCACCAGGCCGTTGCGGTCACTGGCCCGCAGCTTGGTCGTCAGGACGCCGACCACCGAGCTGATGACGCCGACGCCACCCACGACCAGCGGAAGCAGCAGCCCCTTCGCTCCGAATGCGGTCTGTCCGAGGATCAGCGCCGCGACCAGCGTGACCGCGTACGACTCGAACAGGTCAGCAGCCATGCCGGCGCAGTCGCCGACGTTGTCGCCGACGTTGTCCGCGATGGTGGCGGCGTTGCGCGGGTCGTCCTCGGGAATGCCCGCCTCGACCTTGCCGACCAGGTCGGCCCCGACGTCGGCGGCCTTGGTAAAGATGCCGCCGCCGACACGCATGAACATGGCGAGCAGCGCGCCGCCGAATCCGAAGCCCTCGAGGACGGTCGGGGCATGGTCGTTGAAGATCAGCAGCACGATCGAGGCGCCGATCAGGCCGAGGCCGACCGTCAGCATGCCGACGATGCCGCCGGTGCGGAACGCGACCTGGAACCCGTGTGCGGTCTGCCCGGCGCGGGCCGCCGCGGCGACACGCACGTTCGCCTGCGTTGCGAGCGTCATGCCGACGTAGCCGACCGTCGCCGAGAACGCCGCACCGACCAGGAAGAACAGCGCGCGGCCGAACTGCACGATGAAGCCGCCGTCGTTCACCGGCAAGGCGAGCAGGAGCAGGAACACGATCACGGCGAACACCGCGAGCGTGCGGAACTGCCGGTTCAGGTACGCGCGCGCACCCTCTTGCACGGCCTTCGCGATCTCCTGCATGCCGGGTGTGCCCTGATCGGCCTTGAGCACTTCTTGGACGAAGCGGTAGGCGAATCCCAGGGCCGCGATCCCGACCACGAGTGTGACGGCCACCAGGCCGTGCTCGCCTCCAGAGATCGCCGCCGCAGCGGTCGGGTCGTGCTGATAGGCCAGCGCCATCCAAGACTCCTTAACAGGCTGTGCGTGCTCGAAAGCAGATATCTCGCGCAGCGCGCGCGTCGGCGACCGACGCCGCGGGACATGATCCGGGGCAGTCTAGTCGCCTCGCGGTGACGTTCCGTCCGCAGGTCACCCGCATGCCGAGTCGCTCACCGGTCGATAGCAGCGGCGGCCACCCGCCCGGCCCGGGCACTCGCGGTGGCACGCCGCCCGCCGACGCCCGGGAGGCGGACGGCAACGCTGACCTCAACGTCGACCGTGCCGCTACGTCCGTCGGTAGCCAGCGTCGCGCGGCAGCGAACCAGCGCGGCACCGTTGGCCCGTGCGACGGGACCGGCCGGCGCGCACACGTCGTCTGCAAGACCGATACGCCCGGCCGCGGCGAGAGCCGCGAGATCGGCCGCCGATTCTGCCCGGTGGCGTGCGAGCACGGCGCCGGCACGAAGCGAGACCGCGACAGCCACGAGGAGCACCAGTGCCGAACACGCGAGCACCCACACGCTCGCTGAGCCGCGGTCGCCGCGGCCACGGATGTGGCTCAAGGCGGGACGCCGCTCCCGATCGGAGTGTCGGCGTCCGGTTCGACGGCCGCGACCGCGCGCTGGACGACCGTGACGGCCGGCAGCCAGCCACCCATCGCGTGCACGACGATCCGTACCCGGGCCGTCACGCGATCGCCCGAGCGGGTGATCGTCACCGTCGACCCGGGAGCTGACGCCGCAGCCAGCCGCGACCCCGTCACGGGATCGCCGCGTGCCGCCGCCCGGGCCGCCTCGCGGGCAGCGTCGGCCGCGCGCACGCGCTGGCCGGCGACCGAGACGGCGCAGAGCGCCACAGCCACCAAGATCATCAGCACCGGCAGCGCGGCGGCGAGCTCGGCGGTCACCATCCCGGCATCCGACCGAAGGCGCGACCGGGCGCGAGGCGATCGCACGCGTCGCCTCAGATTGCATGCAGGGCCGACTGGATGATCGAACTCAGCGCCGACTGCACGGCACTGCTGCGGACGATCTTGTAGAGGACCGCCGCGAACGCGACCGCGGCCACAGCGCCCGTGTGCCTTGTAGGTAGTCGCAGTCGCATCTGGATCGCAAGGCGCCGACGGCCATCGCCGTCCACGGAGCGTGAGCAGTCAGCAGA
>WNGE01006302.1_pt1 | contig 13227 bp, 13 predicted proteins | sample 5400651 | NCBI WGS metagenome assembly WNGE01 (sample SAMN13153370, study PRJNA577476) | soil metagenome | isolation source: 60 cm soil or saprolite under grassland replicate 2 | place: USA:California | collected 2016-06-15 | reverse complement strand
TCAAAAACCTACAGCACAATTGATCCATTATGCCAGAGGTTTTCGCAATGGTCATTTATAGAGCTCTACAAGAAGGGCAAGGCATATCGCAAGACAGAGCCGATGCTGTTGTGGTGTACCTTCTGTCAAACTGCGCTTGCACAAGCCGATTTAGAAGATAAAGAAGTTACTTCTTTACAAGGCCACCTTCTCAAACAAGAGCCAATAAAGCATGTAACTAACGTTCACGAACGGTGTGGAACAATCGTAGAGTTTATTCCCACAACGCAATGGTTTATTGAAGTTTTACCTATTAAAGATAAGCTTATTGCGCTGGGGAGAGAGCTCAACTGGTATCCAACGCATATGAGAAACATGTACGAGGACTGGGTAAATGGCCTGAAATGGGATTGGTGTATATCAAGGCAAAGATATTATGGCGTTCCTTTTCCTATCTGGTTTTGTAAAGAGTGTGGAGAAATTATTCCTGCCGATACGAAAAATCTACCCATTGACCCAACAGAAGATTGCCCTTCTATAGCCGTGTGTCCTGGATGTGGAGGTAGAGAGTTTATTCCCGATAACGATGTTATGGATACCTGGGCAACATCATCCTGCACACCATTCATTATTCCAGAGCTTATTGAGAACATAGATTTAAGAAAAGAGATTTTCCCGATTTCTCTCCGGCCCCAGGCATTCGAAATTATTAGAACATGGATTTTCTACTCGATGGTAAAGGCGTATTATCATTTCGGTACTATACCCTTCACAAATGTGATGATTTCAGGACATGGCTTAGATGAACATGGCAGAAAGATTTCCAAAAGACTGGGGAATTATATAGAGCCAGAGAAACTTTTAGCTGAGTATAGTGCTGATGCAATACGATACTGGGCAACAGGCGCAACGCTTGGGTCAAATCACCGCTTCAATTTAGAGGATGTTAAAAAAGGCAAGCATACAGTTAACAAGCTGTGGAATGCTGCGAAGTTTTGCTTCACCTATATCGAGCACTTTACGCCAGAGGCCGGAGTTGAGTACAACTTAGAACTTGAAGATAAATGGATATTGCATGAACTGAACAACGCCATTCGAGCTTGTAGTGATGCTTTTGAGAGATATGAATATGCAGAGGTAAGAACAGTTTTAGGAAAGTTCTTCTGGGGAACCTTTTGCGATTACTATCTAGAGATTATTAAGCATAGGGCAACGGAAGATAGCGCTAAATATACCATGTTTGTTTGCCTATTCAATACCTTGAAGTTGTACGCTCCTATCATGCCATTTATTACAGAAGAATTGTACCAGTTGCTGTACAAAAAGCATGAAGGGATAATAAGCATTCATAAAACGCAGTGGCCCGAATGGAACAGCAATAGGATTATGGATGAACAGGAATATAAGCAGATGAAACACTTGTTAGAAGAAATAGATGCAATAAGGAAGGAAAAGAAAGAAAAAGGGCTGAGATATAAAGATGTGTTGGATACGTATAGATTAAGGACTGAGATCGATACCACTTCCTTGATTGAAAAGTTAAAGATAATCTTTAATATTGAGAAGATTGACCCAACTGAGGATAACGTGAGAGCCTCAACGTGATATAATATTAAGTTATGAAACTTTTTGTTGGAACCAAACGTTTATCGAATAAACACAGTACAGCTACAGAAAGTGAGAGAAGCACATGTCAGACTGGAGCCAGCGCGACCTTCATCCACATATGCATGTCTACTCTTCTGATAACCAGGACATAGGCCACGTCGCAGAGGTCTATGAAGATTCTTTTCTCGTACACAAGGGCTACTTCTTTCCCAAAGACCGCTATATTCCCTATAGCGCTATTGCCAATGTTGAAAATGACCGCGTGCAGTTGACCATGTCCGCTGATGAAGCAAAAGATATGGAATGGGAAAAGCGGCCCGATTATGAGCATCACCTGGGGGACCCGGAACAACTCTTCTATGACCGGGGTCATGGAATCTCAGACCCCTACGATGAAACCAATCCTGACAGAACTTGAAATACCCTCTGGGAGAGGGTATAAGCGTCTCTATGAAGATTAAGAAATTAACGGGGGGTACAAGTAAGCGCAGGCTATACCCCATGAATTTTAAAAAATTCATGAAACCACCAGTAAGACCGTCTGTTAACCTGGTAACGTATATAATTATAAGACAACTAACGGGGCAATCTGATAGAAAAGAAACTTTCATAGAGAAAGAGGCACTTTAACGAAACCCGTTATCAGACTTTATCGTATATCTAATTGGAAATATAAATCATTAAACATGCAAGCTACGGTTAGAACCTGACCTGATTTAAGGTGAATACCTGATGTGACAGTCGGGTACATTCTTTACAATAGTAAAGAATAGAAGTCAAAAAGAATGGATAAGTAATACATTCTCGGACTGTAAGAGCTGACCACGAGGCCAAGCGGAGTCCGGCAGCTGATTTTGTCGGCAAGTTTCCCGAAGGGAGCGTGGAGTTATGGCAATTGTAAATCCTGCCAGTGACGTCAGCATGGCTATGCTGACCGCACATACCAAGGCGGGGGCAATGTTTTCTCCTACCACTTCTAATGAGCATGGTTTTGAGATGGGCCAGGATACCCCGCTTATCCAGGCTATTCCAGATCGTATTACAGAACCACTTAGTGAGCTAGATGCCCCATTAGATGAGGTAGGTGACTCATTACTCTCAGATACTGCTGAAGAGAGTAGTGACATCGATGAGGAAATGCCCGGGCGTGGTCGACGTCCTCACACATCCACCAATCGTCAGGCGACAGGCGCTGAAGATGCTTTTCAGAGCTATCTGCGTGACATACGTGGTCTGGGCCTACTCACTCATTCAGAGGAAATCGACCTGGCGCAACGAGCCGCTCTTGGTGATGAACGAGCCCGGCGCAAGCTCATTGAATCAAACCTTCGTCTCGTTATCGCGATTGCACGTCGCTACACAAGCACGGGAGTTCCTCTCATTGATCTCATTCAAGAAGGAAACCTGGGCTTGATGCGTGCCGCTGAGAAGTTTGATTACCGGCGAGGCTGTCATTTTGGTACCTACGCCACCTGGTGGATTCGCCAGGCCGTCAGTCGTGCGGCCGGTGAGCAGTCCCGCTTGATTCACCTACCAGAACACGTGGCGACCCGTTTACGTAAAGTACGCCGGGTAGCGGCACAGCTCTCTCAAGAAAACGGCCTTGATCCCTTGCCAGAACAGATAGCCGCTGCCTGTAACATCGACGTGAACGAGGTTATTGATTTACTCGGTGTTATTGAGCAGCCAGTTTCTCTCGACGCGCCCGTCGATGACGAGGCTCGTTATTCACTGGCCGATACCCTGGAAGATAGCACAACGCCAGCTCCCGCCGAAACAGCCTCACAACACCTGTTGGGCGAAGAGCTTCATCGCGCACTCGCTCTTCTGACTCCACGTGAACGTTCGGTCATCACCTTGCGCTACGGCATCGGTGATGGTCGCAGCCGCACGCTGCTTGAAGTCGGTAAAGAATTAGGCATATCGCGTGAGCGCGTTCGCCAACTCGAAGTAGTGGCACTGATGAAGCTGCGCAGCACCAGTGGGAACGTCACCTTGCGGGAATGCGTCTAACATAGGGGCGACAAGTCCCTATTTGGATTGCGAGGGCAGGCAAGTCCAGCATTTGCTTGCCCTCACTTTTATTTTCTCCTTGATAACTTCTTTTTTCTTCCACACGATGGCTGTTTTGTTTTGAGAGGCAGCGCGGCCTACTCCCACACGAAATATGGTTGCCTACGAGCAGCTATGTGTATTGCCTTGCGAGGCAACAAAAAAAGGTATGCGGCGGCTTCCCTCTCGCCACCCGATACCTATTTGCTCACGCGTGTATCCTGGTAATAGATGTAGAGTTTACCCCCTGAGCCAATGTATAAGTTGGGTTTAAAAGGAAAATGATGAAGCACGCAAAGATGATTTCTCTTCTGGGCGTACTGGCAGCCCTGGTTGCCTTTATGTTTCTGAGAGCGGGAGGCGTAAAAGCGGCTCCAGTTATTCGCGTCAAAGCCTGGAAGGTCGTCTCCAGCCCGAATGTTGGATCAGGTAACAATCAGTTACAAGCGATAACCGCGATCACTTCCAGCGATACCTGGGCAGTAGGATCCAGCGCTCCCGACAGCAGTTCTGCATCACAGGCACTGATTGAGCATTGGAACGGCACGCAGTGGAGTGTCGTTTCTAGCCCGCAGCCAAACGGATGGACCAGCGACCTGACGGGTGTCGCTGCTATCTCTGGCAATGATGTGTGGGCCGTCGGCTCCTATGTGTCGAATACAGGCACGTTTATTCTCATTGAACATTGGGATGGCACACAATGGAGCATCGTTTCTGCCCCAAATCCTGGCGCGTACAGCAACAATTTGAATGGGGTCATTGCCATCTCTAGCAGCGATGTGTGGGCGGTCGGGAACTTCGCTGTGAGCAATAGTAGCAGTGGTCGGACCCTTACCGAGCATTGGGATGGTCAACAGTGGAGCGTTGTTCCCAGTCCGAATGTTGGGTCGAACTTGAATACGCTCTCTAGTGTCGCCGCCATCTCAACGACCGATGTCTGGGCTGCCGGGATAGGGAATGGGGAATTGGTTGAGCACTGGGATGGTACACACTGGAGCATCGTGCTACATAAGGGCTCCGACTTCTTCACTGCTATCAGTGTCATTACGCACACGAATGTATGGGTTGTCGGTTTTGTTCTTGTCAATGGCAATCAGCAAACGACGATAGAACACTGGAATGGTCGCAAATGGAAGAGCGTCACCAGCCCTCTAATTCCAGCTGGATTGAACGAATTTCTGGGCGTGACAGCCATCTCTTCTTATAATATCTGGGCCGTAGGATATGCCTATCCCCATACGCTCATTGAGCATTGGAACGGTTCCCACTGGAGTTTCGTCTCCAGTCCGGATGGCGGACCAAAAGAGAACCTCCTGCTAGGTGTGGCAAGCGTTCCAGGCACGAAGCAGGTGCTGGCCGTGGGTTACTATTACATTCCAAATAATAACTTCGAAACTATCGGTACCGCCCAAACGCTTGTCGAGTCCTATCCCTAGCTCATCTTGCCAGAGTACCCAGACTTGCCAGGCGGACCTCTTTTCCCCCTCGACGAAATTGGAAAGCTTGTCGAGTGCCCTCTCACTTACACTCCCTCAACGCCCTTCTCACCATGTCTCATCGTTTAACTTCCGTATGAAGAGAACCAAAGGACAGCACTTTTGACAGTTAAACGCCTGCAAATTCTCTCAAAAGTGCTTATCCCTGACCGGATTTTCCGCTCTCATCCTCATCCTTTCCAAACAGTCGTTCCATCTTGTCCATGGCCTCGTCTTGCATCGAAGGAAGCACATGACCATACACATTGAGCGTGATCGAGATGCTGCTATGCCCCAGCAGTTCTTGTATCACTTTTACTGGTACCCCCATCGCCATCAAAATTGTTGCGGCACTATGCCTGAGATCATGAAAACGCATCTGTGGCAAGCCAGCCTTTTTCACCAGCGATGTGAAGAGATGATGGAGGCTGGCGGAGTTCAGAAACCTGCCGTAGATATTGCAGAAGACCAGATCATGTTCCTCCCATGCTGATCCAGCCTTCAATTTTGTCTCGAGCTGTCGAAGGCGATGATGCTGTAGAGCTTCTACGACAAATGGGGGAAGCTTAATTCTTCGTTTTCCACTCGCTGTTTTCGGCTCGTGGATACGGTGACTACCCGGTAAGCGGCTTACCGAACGCTGGATGTATAAGCTTTTGTTTTTGAAATCGATGTCTCGCCAGCGCAAAGCCAGGAGTTCACCGCGACGCATACCGGTAGCCAGAGCAAGTGTGAGCATGGCTTCTAAACGATGATCCTTCGCGGCATCAAGCAGCTTTTGAGCCTGCTCTGGCGTTAATGTTTGCCTTTCATGAGGTTGGGTATTACGGGGGAGAGATGCATCCTGACTCACATTCCGAGCAATGAGTTGCCAGCGAACGGCTTGTTGCAGGGCCATATAGATTACGGTGTGAATAGCCGCTATGCGAGAAGATGAAAGGCCTTCTTCCATCTTACGCGCATAGAACGTATCTAAATCTTGCGCTGTAAGTTTCCTGAGCGGAAGATGCCCAAACGCAGGCAGGATGTGTTTATCAACAGCACTGCGATACGTGAGATAGGTACTGTGTCGAATTTTTGTCTTGTGGACTGCTAGCCAGCGTTCAAAGTGCTGTTTTACGGTCTGGTCTTTTTCTGTGATCAGCGTTCCTTGCCGTTGCTCATGAAGCATTTCATTGCGTGCCTCATCTGCTTCTTTCTCTGTGTTGAAGTAGCGTTGTTTCGGCGTTCCGTCCTCCAGGATGATTTGCGCGACCCATTGTTTTCCTTTGCGTTCCGGGCGTCGAAAAACAGAGCCAGAACCGTGACGGCGTGGCTTCCCCTTGCCACGCTTCTTGGGTCGCTGTTCTTCATTGGTGTTCTTCTCTTCGTCGGTCATGATGTTACCTCTCTGGACAAGAATACTCCCCATCTGCCTGAGCAAAACGGGAAGGTTATTTCGTGTGTACAAAACTGGTTTACTGTGCAGCTTCCCACAAGCTGAGAGCTTCGGGAGATCCACGGGATGCGCAACGAGATGCACTCTTGGCTCAGGGAGCTTCATAGGGTCGTTCAACGCTCGTGCTTTTTCCTGGCGAGGGATCAGAGACCCCTTCGCCTTCTGGAAGCAGGAGAGTCAAGAAGAATGCTGTCAAGCCAGATTACAGATGAGTTAAAACTCGTTGCGCATCCCGTGGGGCCTGGCGTGTCTAGCCGGGGGCAACAGCAAAAGCTGCGTTGGTCGGTCAGATCCTCTTGATCCACGCGCTCTTCTGCGCTATACTGAGGAGAGCATATCGTCTTCTTGTCGTACAAGATGATCGTCAGATACGACAGAGAGAAAGGAACAACTGACTCATGTCCATACCCGCATCCAAGGAGAGCGCGACCTTTGCCATCGCTCGCATCGCCGCACCCGTCCGCGAACAGGTCGAACAGCAGTTACGCCAGGCCATCACGAGCGGACACTTTCGCCCTGGAGACCGGCTCATTGAACGGGAACTCTGTACGCTGCTTGGCGTCAGCCGCACCTCGCTGCGTGAAGCCCTGCGACAACTCGAAGGAGACGGTTTAGTCACGAACATCCCGCACAAAGGCCTGGTGGTGGCGACCATGACCGCGGATTCGGCCAAGGAGGTGTATCAAGTGCGTGCGGTCGTGGAGGGCCTGGCAGGGCGACTCTTTGCCGAGCAAGCGACTGCCGAGCTTCGTGCGCAACTGATCCAGGCCATGAACGCGATTGAAGCCGTCCTAGAGGAGGGGAACCTGCAAGCTTTGGTTGCCGCCAAAGACCAGTTTTATCAGGTCCTGCTCGCTGGCTGCGGGAATCGCACGGCAGGGATCGTCTTACAGTCGTTGCACGACCGCATTGCCTCCCTACGGACGCTGACCCTGGCCCAGCCAGGGCGTGCGGAAGAGAGTGTGGCGGAGATGCGCCGCATTCTTGAGGCCATCCTGGCACAGGACGGGCAGGCCGCCTGCCGTGCCTGTATCGAGCATGTGGAGCGGGCGGCTGCCGTTGCCGCTTGTGTGTTGGAGCAACGAGGGCCACAGCCTCTTCCCATCAGTGATGTGGAGCCGCAGGAGGAAGAGCATTCCATCGCAAGGAAGGAGCACACATCGCAATGAAGGCACAGGCACATACTGCCAATGGGAGCGAGGTGGCAGCGCTTCGACAGGCTCTTGAGAGAGAGTATGAAGCCCCGTGGTTCGGCCTCTGCGGTCTGACGCAAGGGACGGCGAGACATGCCTGGATCACCGCGAGAATGGAACGCCTCGCCTCGGCACATATGCGCCTGTGCGAAGTGGTCGGAACTGAAGCCGCGACCGCGATCCTGGTGGTGGTCGAAAAGCAGCAGGACGCAGATGCAGAGAGAAAGGCAGAGATGAACCATGAAACGGGCAGGACACCTCCAGGAACGGACTGACCCCGCTTCCTCTTCGGAAAGTGAGTACCAGCGGAGGCGTGCGCGGGCGGAACAGATCAGCAGGCCCTGCCTTCTGCTCAATGGACAGGTGATTCACGACGGTGATCAGCTGGCGATCTGGGTCATTGACACCTGGGTCACGGGAGAGGTGCGGCAGGATCACATCGGCTGGTATTTGTTGACCACTGCTCAGGTGGGTATTCGCCTCTCGACCGGACTCGCTGCCCGGTGGGAGCGGGATGACAAGAGATGAGCGGGAAAGCAACAAGCAAGAGGCGAGCAAGTGGTGCATCGGTCTGGCTGAGGGATTGGCGAGAAAAGTGAGGATGCGTTCATGGAAACATCAGCGAGCCAGCTCCAGATCGCCTATTCCCCTTTGCAGGTGAGTGAGGTCACGCGCAGATCGGTGATCCAGGCCATCGAACCAGAGGCAGAAAACGTGCTGCGCGACGCAGGGGGCCAGATTCTGCGCCATCACGAGGGTTATGTCTACGAAGAGTATACCAGCCTTGACTTCCCGACCATCGTGCTCTATTGGCCTCAAGGGACCCGTTTTGTGTATCTGAGGCAAGCCGGACAAGAAGATCGTGTGGTGATTTTCATTGCGGCTTTGTTGCCGGACTCGCGCCACGAACTGCACCTGACCTATGATTACCGCATCTTTTGCCCGTTCGGCCCGTTCGAGGAGTTTTTTACGCTGCGGGTTGCAGGGGTGCGGATCTTTGTCGAAAGGGGAGCACGCGATGAGATCGAATCTTCATGACATTGCTCAGGAGGTGCAAGCAGGGCGCACAGTTGTCACCACCGTGAAGCCTATCCTGGTGAAGATCGAGGCGCGTGCTCACCCGTGCGGAATCCAGCTCCGGCTCCATCTGCTGGACGAGCAGGGCGGCACCATACGTCTTGAGCACGTCGTGCCGAATCTGCACGTGCTGTGTGCAGCGCTTGGCATCGACGAGTATGAGGTCTGCTGGCATGTGAGCCCACAGGACAAAGAACCAGGCGGCTATGTCCCTTTCTCTTCTTTTAGGGTGAGACGTGTGAGAACGAGCAGGCTGACACAAGGCCCCCGTATGGCAAACCAACAGCAACGGGACTCGCGCGACACCGCGTGGCAGGATCGATCCTCTCATGAGGGGTATCGCTGCGTAAGCTTTTGAACCAGGCGTTCCGCGAGAGACGCTCGTGCTTCGGTCTCGTGTAGGTCGTCGGGCCTATGATGGCCGATGAGCGTTTCACCTGTCTCATGGTGCTTGACTTCTTTGGTAAGAAGGCAAAGGCGGGCGAGGGCCGCGGCCTGGAGCGATGGGTCCACGGGCCTCATCAATGTTTCGAGCACTCGCGCCGTCTTTCAAGGAGACGCGTCAATGGACAAGCAAGAAGCGGAACGCCTGGTCTGGGCCATCGAACGGACGCATGTCGCCTGGCTCCAAGTGGACCAGATCGTGCTCAACCCAACAAGGAACGCCTATGAGCTGAAGTGTAGCTATCGGGGACCTGCTGGATGGCTCGGAGCCAAAGCGATCTGGAGAACGCGGTGGATTACCAGTCCACGGGAATGGATTGGCTTGCTCACCGAACATCGCGACATGCTGTGAGACACTTGCTCGTGTGAGTGGTGACACCTCTGACAAGTTCTTCTTGCGATACAACCGTGCTCACGTCGCGCGCTCTCTTGGCACGAGACACCGAGTCTCATGGGGAAGTGGGCCAGTTTTATCGCAACGGAAGCTGTACATATGAGTCACCACACATTGGAGCAAGTGTCTGCTGTGACGATCCGTGCATACACTTTGGGTCTCCAGAAATCAAGAGCGAGGAACAGTGGCGACTTTTCCTCCGGAATATTCCGGTGAGGTCGAAGAGAAATCACTCATTTTTATTCCAGGCAATCCTGCACACCAGAGTCAAGTCTCACCTGACCTAAGACCGAGATACGCGTAAAATAGGACATAGGGGAAACGGGTAATGAGAGCATCACAAGCAGTTCCTCTTCAAAGAGAGAGATTTGCAAGAGAACCCAACTGTGAGGGTGGCTGACTCAGCCACCCTCGCAGGCAGGAATTGAGGTCAAACAGCTTACTTGATTGGCTTAAGTCCGCGCTTCGAGGGTAACACCTCCTGCACCCCCCTTGCCTACGAGGTCCTCTCTATGCACTAGAGCCTAACAGGCTCAGGCTCGGGCGTTGGAATAGTGTCGATGGTTTCCATGCTCTTCGTGAATTCCACGTACTCGTTATCCATGAGCGCCCGTGGGTTGAAGTCTGGGCTAGCAATGATCCCATGCACCCGCCGACGCTGCATGCCCATGTTGCCCGCATCATAGATCGGGAAGCAGGCCGCTTCGCGAAGATACTTCTCGAACAGGTGTTGCTTGTCGAAGCTGTTCACCCCGACGACTTGCATACACTTGTAGACCGAATCAAACAGCAACTCGCTGCAGAAGATCTTGCACTCAGCGCCGATCAGCTCGCCGTGGTAGTCATGCTGATCGAGGTAGTGCGCTGTCTTCCAACAGAAGTACCGGCAGGCTTCGATGCGAGCCGCTACGTCTCCAAGGATGTAGCCAACGTTTTGGTAATGGATAATCGGTCGCGTGCCCCCGGACGTGTAGGTCTTGCACCACTTCAGTGCAAGTTCGTAGGCCGCCCGTGCGACACCCACGGCTGCAATGCCGGCAACCGGCCCCGACCATGCGAACGCACGGTTGATCAGCAGGTCGCCATTGCCTTTGGTCCCCTCGATGAGGTTTGCTACTGGCACGCGGGCGTTATCGAAGATGATCTCCGCGTTTGGCGTGAGCCGGTGGCCCATTTTGCTGATCAAATTGTACGTCACGCCTGGGGTTCCGCGCTCCACTAGGATCGCTGAGAGCCCCTCGGTGCCGCCCTTGTCTGGCTCGGTTCGGACAACCACCATGCTTACGTTGGCGCCCTGGCCGTCCCAGCCAGCGACATTGCAGGGCCAGTACTTACGACCGTTCAGGACGTAATGGTCGCCGTCGCGCTGGGCGATGACACCCATTCCCGCTGGTCGTGGCAGTGGGATATCGAAATTGGCCGTTCCACCTGGTGTCCCCGCCGGCTCGCTCACCGCATAGCCGACGAGGTACTCGCCGCTGGAGTCTGATGTCGCTGCACGCAGCCAGCGATTCTTTTGCGCCTCGTTGCCGTACCACCAGACAGGCATCAACCCTAAGCCGTTGACCAGCACCGTACATGCGAACCCTGGATCAACGGCGCAGAGTTCCTCCGCGGCGATAATGATCTCTACGTTCGAGAGTCCGCCGCCTCCATACTCCTTGGGGAGCATGCAGAACGCAATTCCGGCCTTGTAGCACTCCACGTAGGCGCTCTTGGTACGCTGGAACCCGCGCAACGGATCAGGCTCGGCATCCGCCTCCCGGACAACGGGTGCGAGCACGTTCTCTGCAAAGGCTCGCACATCTGCTTGCATCTTCTTCTGCTCTGGGGTTAACGTGAAATCGATAGCCATGTTTTTCTCCTTCATGGTCTGTATAGAACTATCAAGTGTTTACAAACCTTCTTCCCTCTATCCTCTTAGGACGCACTACATTGGGTGTCACTCTACCAGATGGACAAAGACGTACTCGAGGAGATTGGAGCAGATCAAGCAGGTCGCGTTCACCTCCCTTCATGGATCGGGGTCTTAGAGAAATATAGTCTCCCAAACAAACAGATTATACAATAAAGAAGCATGTGAGTTTTGGGGTGAATTGGGATGCTGTTGCAAAAAAATCATGGTAGAACGCAATGGGGATATCACCGAGATATGGGCAAAAATGAGACGGAAGGCAGCTCCTAAATGTTGCTAACTGGACTTAGCAGACGAAAACAGGGTTTCACGGTAATGATCTCATCACGCATGAGAAATGCAACAAGGGGTTTTTCTTCCGCCTTGAAAAATCCCTCGCTGTTGCATTTCTCATGCGTCTTTGAGTGAGGAGTGTGAACAGGGTTTCGCTCCCCCAAGGGCATTACGTCTAAAAAATGGGACTCAAGGCTCCCCTTCTTTCACAGCCGGCGCCCTCATACCCCATCTTTAACTCATTTTTAGGAAAGCAGAACGAAACCCCGTTACACCGATCAAGTCACCTGCTTCTCTCTCTCTCACATGAAAGGTTGCAGGAAGCAACCCTGCCATTCGGGATACCAGGTTCACAAACCAGCAAACTCCTAGCGATCCAGGAGCAGTTGAACTTCACTGCCGAAGAAATCGGTTAGGACGGCTCCGCTGGATGGGTTAATTCGCATCTCGAAGTTCCTACTTTCTCCTCGCAGTAGCACCGACCGGTCATCAATCACCCCTTTGATGTAGAAGGAACTTCCTGAGTTCTCAACATCGACGATGCGGATAATGCGAGACATGCCGGGGAGAGCAACCGTGCTGATCGCTTCTGGATGGCCCGCGAAGACTGACTTCGTCACGATCCCGGTCTTCGTGTTAAGGTCCACGTGGCCCTCGATCACATAGGACGCGTAGCTGGGCAGTGGGTGTGTGGGTAGCCCTGCTACGGCACGGAATGTGAAGGAACCCGCTTTGCTTGCCGCTGTCAGTCGGAGTGCCTTTGGCAGCACAGGCAGGACTGTCGCAGCTCCGGCTGTTGCTGCAGCAAGTGAACCCGCGCCCGCTAATTGCAAGAACCTGCGTCGGTTAATACCGTTCATTGTTGCACCTCCTAATGCGGATTCCCCACATAGGGGAAGGTAGAAAGCAAGTCCGTATGGGGACCTACCATGTCGGTGGTCACCTGACCGTTTGTCACCAGCGCCAATTCGATGTCGATGACATCATCTGTGAGCTTGCGACCATTCAGGAATCCTGCAGAACTCGTGAAGTTATACGTCAGGATATCCGGAAGCAGAAGCTCCGCGATCTGCGTCGCCTGGCTAGAGCTGTACCCAAATGACTCCAGCGTCGCCACAAAACTAGCCTCGAAGAGCGCCCGGTCCTGCGTGGGGGGGATACTGTTGAAGGTGTTCTTGGCGTCCCCATGGTTGAACACCGTGTTGATCGCAGGCAGCCCCATGCGGTCGATCTGGACGACCTCGTCGTCTTGTGGCAGCAGGGTGCGCACCCAGATGCCGATCTTCGGGTTTGCGCCAAGGGCAGTGTTGGGCACCTCCAGAACCATACTGAAGACGTTCTTGTCGATGAAGAAGTCACTCCCCGTAAACTTCAAGCCG
>WNGE01008386.1_pt1 | contig 13229 bp, 14 predicted proteins | sample 5400651 | NCBI WGS metagenome assembly WNGE01 (sample SAMN13153370, study PRJNA577476) | soil metagenome | isolation source: 60 cm soil or saprolite under grassland replicate 2 | place: USA:California | collected 2016-06-15 | reverse complement strand
ATGCGCTACTGCCACGGCCACGTCATGACCGCCTGTCTCGACGCCCTCGACTTCTACGCGCCCATCTCCACCCACGAGGTCGTCACCTTCAAGGCGGCGCTCAACCACGTCGGCAGCTCGTCGCTCGAGGTGGGCGTCAAGGTCCTGACCGAAGTGCCCTGGTCGGGCGAGGTCCGGCATGCCTGCACCGCATACCTGACCTTCGTCCACCTGGGCCCCGATCTGCGGCCGCGGCCGTGCCAGAGATTCACTCCTGAAAGCCCGGGGGAGAAGCGGCGCTGGGCCCTGGCCGAGGAGCGGCGCGGGCGCAGGCTGGCGCGCGTCAAGCGACTGAAAGCATCCATCCAAGAGGGGCGGTGAGGACATGTCCGGACATTCCCGGTGGTCCCAGATCAAGCGCAAGAAGGGCAAGGCGGACGTCCAGCGGGGAAAGCTCTTCTCGAAGATCCTCCGCGAGATCACGGTGGCGGCCAAGCACGGGGGCGGCGATCCCAAGGGCAACCTGCGCCTCAAGGCCGCGATGGAGTCGGCGAGAGCGGCCAATATGCCCGCGGACAACATCAAGCGCGCCGTCCAGAAAGGCACGAGCGGCCTGCCGGGCGAGCAGTTCGAGGAGATCACCTACGAGGGCTACGGTCCGGGCGGCGTGGCCGTGCTCGTGCGCGTCCTGACTGACAACAAGAACCGGACGGGGCCGGAGGTCAGGCACATCTTCGAGAAGCAGAGCGGGCGGATGGGGACGGCGGGCTGCGTGGCGTGGATGTTCGACCGCCGCGGGCTCATCCAGGTGGACGCCGAGAAGGCCAAGGAGGACGAGGTGATGGAGCAGGCGCTCGAGTGCGGCGCCTCCGACGTCCGCACCGTCGAAAAAGTTTTCGAGATCACGACCACGCCTGATGAAATGGACGCCGTGCGGCACGCGCTCGAGGCGAAGGGGCTCCCGGTCATCGAGGCGGAAATCGCCATGGTCCCCCAGTCCACCGTGCGGGTGGAGGGCAAGGACGCCGCCGCGGTGCTGCGGCTTATCGAGGCGCTCGAGGAGCAGGACGACGTCCAGTCCGTCTATTCCAACTACGACATCCCCGACGAGGTCTTCGACGCCATCTCCGCGGCCTAGCGGCTTGCGCGTGATGGGCGTGGATCCGGGCCTGGTCGCCACGGGCTTCGCGGTTCTCGAGGCCGCGCCGGGTGCCGTGACGGTGTACACCGAATACAAGTTCCCGCGCACGGCCATTCTGATGGGGCACGCGCGAGGTGTCATCTGCCTGGCCGCCCGCCAGCTGGGCGTCGCTGTGACCGCGCTCGCGCCGTCGGAGGTCAAGCGCGCGATAACCGGCAACGGCGGGGCCGGCAAGGCACAGGTCCAGCGAAGCGTCCAGACGCTGCTGGGCCTGGGGGACCTGCCGCGTCCCTCCCATGTCGCCGACGCGCTCGGCCTCGCCGTCACGGGCCTGGCCCGAGCCACAGGCATTACCCCGAAAAGAGCCGTCAGATGATTGACCCATCGATGACATCGGCGAGCGGGCAATCGGCGGTGCGCGCCCGGCACGGGCGCGCCAGCGCGAGAATGGGGGAGTACGGGGGCCATTTCGAGGCCCCCGTTCCCGAATGATTGCCCTGATCAGGGGACGGCTCAGGCGCAAGCACGAGGACCGCGTGGTCGTAGAGGCCGCCGGAGTCGGCTACGAGATCGTGCTGCCGCCCATAGTCCAGGCCTCTCTCGCTTCCGCAATGGCGAGCGACGGCGATGGTGCGGCCGAGGTGGCGCTCGAGATCCACTACCACGCGACGCAGAATCAGCCCTCGCCGGTCCTGATTGGTTTCCACTCCGGGCTGGACAAGGAGTTCTTCGAAAAGCTGATCACGGTCAAGGATGTGGGGCCTCTCGTGGCTGCCCGGTCGCTGGCCGCTCCAGTGGCCGAGATCGCGGCCGCCATCGCCCGCCAGGACGAGTCGTACCTGAGGCGGCTGCCCGGTATCGGGCCCCAGAAGGCGAAGAACATCGTGGCCCAGCTCTCCTCGAAGGTCGCGAAGTTCGCCCTCTCCCAGGCGGGCCTGCCCGCAGGAGCCTCCCCGGACGGGACGACGGGCGGGGCTGCGCCCAGCGCGATGGATGAGGACGGGCTGCGCGGCGCCGTATTCGAGATCCTGACCAAGCAGCTCGGTCACCGGCCGAGCGAAGCCGCCCAGCTGATCTCGACGGCGCTGACCCGTAACCCGCGCATCACGACGCCCGAAGAGCTCTTCGACGAGATCTACCGCGGAGCGAAGAGCGTCTCGTGACCGACGAAGCGCGGGTCATGAGCCGGGTGGCGCTGCCGGAGGAGACGCAGCTCGAGCGCCAGCTGCGTCCCCAGCGGCTCGACGAATACGTCGGCCAGCGCACGGCCGTCGAGAGCCTGCGGGTGTCGGTCGAGGCCGCGAGGCAGCGCGGCGAGCCGCTCGATCACGTGCTCCTGTCTGGGCCGCCCGGTCTCGGCAAGACCACGCTCGCGACCATCCTCGCCAACGAGATGGGCGCCGCCATCGTCACCACGGCAGGGCCGTCGCTCGAGCGGGGCGGCGACCTCATGGGCATCCTGACCAACCTCAGCGAGCGCGACCTTCTCTTCGTGGACGAGATCCACCGGCTCCCGCGGGTCGTCGAGGAGCTGCTCTATCCGGCCATGGAGGATTTCACCGTCAACTTCATCATGGACAAGGGCCTCAACGCGCGGACCATGCGCATCCCGCTCAAGCCCTTCACCCTGGTCGGGGCCACCACCAGGCCCGGCATGCTGTCCTCGCCGCTCCGCGAGCGATTCGGCATTTTCCATCACCTGGATTTCTACTCGCTCGACGAGCTTGGAGCCATCGTCGCCCGCTCGGCCTCCATCCTCGGCACGAACGTCCAGCCCGAGGGCGCCCGTGCCATCGCGCGGCGTTCGCGCGGGACGCCGCGCATCGCCAACCGCCTCCTCCGCCGCGTGCGCGACTACGTCCAGGTCAAGGGTGACGGAGTGGTGACGGCCGCGGCCGCGGTCAACGCGCTGACGCTCGAGGGGGTGGACTCCGAAGGGCTCGATCGGCTCGACACGCGCTTTCTCCGGGCCATCATCGAGCAGTATGGCGGCGGCCCTGTCGGGCTCGAAGCCATCGCGGCGACGATCAACGATGAGGCCGAGACACTGGCAGAGGTCGTGGAGCCGTTCCTGCTCAAGATCGGCTTCCTCATCCGCACGCCCACCGGCCGCAAGGCAACACCTCCGGCCTATGCGCATCTGGGAATCAACGTCCCCACCGCGCCGGGCGGGCAGGGCCAGCTGCCGCTCTAACGGGCGCGAAAGTGGCCGAGCTCGGGAAATTCCTTCTAGGTTTGGGTCTCGTGATGATAGTTCTGGGTGGAATTCTGCTGCTGGCGGGCAATTCCGCCGGAAAGGTGCCATGGCTCGGACGGCTGCCCGGGGACATTTCGATAGAGAGAGGCAACTGGCGCTTCTACTTTCCCCTCGGCACCTCCATTCTCGTCTCCGTCGTGCTGTCTCTTGTCGTCTGGCTCTTCTCCCGGCGCTAGTTCTTGCCCTCGTCTTTGTCCTGCACGCGCCCGCTCAGGGCGCGGGCGAGATCCGCGTCGGACTCGCCGAGGGCCTCGGAGCCGTGGAGATCTCCGGCGCTCCGATGCTCGTCCAGGATCTCTACGGGCGCGCGCTGGCCGAAGACCCCGTCACGTCGCTCCGCGTCCTCCGCCGCGACGGCGGCGTCGAGTGGCGGGGCATGCGCCTGGGCGGGATACGCCTCGTGCCGGCCGGGGCCGCCCCGCTGCGCTTTCAGCAGAGGCTCTACCCCGGCACGATCGAGGTGGCGGGCGCGCCCGAGGGCTTGATCGTGATCAACGAGCTGCCAATCGAGGAGTATCTCGTGGGCGCGGTCAAGGCCGAGGCGGGGGACAAGATGCCCATCGAGATGCTCAAGGCGCAGGCCATCGTCGCCCGCACGTACGCCGCCTATCACCGCCGTCTCAATGCCGCCAAGCCTTACCACATCGTGGCCGGCACGGCCAACCAGCAGTATGCCGGCCGAGTCAACGCGGACTCGCCCGCGTGGGCGGCCGTGATGGACACCGAGGGACAGGTGCTGCTCTGGGAGGGCCTACTCTTCCCCGCCTTCTACCACACCGACAGCGGCGGCTACACCGAGGACCCGCGCGTGGTGTTCGCGGCCACCAATATGCCGGCGCTCCAGCCGGTGCGCGTGGAGTTCGCGTCGCATTCGCCACATCACGCCTGGAGCCTCGAGGTGGGGCTGGCGGAGCTGGCGGCCGCGCTCAAGCGCGGCGGCGTCTCGGTGGGCAGCATCACGGCCCTGCGCGTGCTGGAGCGGAGCGCGTCGCTTCGCGTCTCGCGCATCTCCGTCGTAGGCACGCGCGGGTCGGCGACGCTCCGCGGAAACGAGTTCAGACGGCTCGTAGGCTATGACACGCTCAAGAGCACGCTCTTCGCGGTCTCCGTCGACCGCTCCTCCGCCCGCTTCGCCGGCCGGGGCTACGCGCACGGCGTCGGTCTCGACCAGGCGAGCGCCAAGACGATGGCCGAGCAGGGCTACACGGCGCCCCAGATCGTGCAGTACTACTACCCCGGCGCCACGCTTTCCTCGCTGCGCTCAACGTCCTTCTTGAAGTAATTCCGGCGGGCCTGAAGTGATCCCGACAGGCCTCACGTAGTCCGGCCGCGCGCCATGGCGCTGACGTGGGCGGATTTCGAGCGGGTGGACATGCGCGTGGGCGTTGTCGTCGATGCCCAACCCTTCCCCGAAGCCAGGCGGCCCGCCCTCAAGCTGTGGATCGACTTCGGAGCGCTCGGCGTGAAGCGCTCGAGCGCCCAGATCACTGATCGCTATGGGCCGGCCGAGCTCGTCGGCCGGCGCGTCGTCGCCGTGGTCAATTTCCCGCCCAAGCAGATCGGCCCATTCGTCTCCGAAGTGCTCGTCCTCGGCGCGTACGACGAGCAGGGTCACGTGATCCTCCTGCGTCCGGATTTCGACGTGACGCCCGGATCGAAGATCGGGTAGGCAGGCGGGGGCGTTGGTCCTTTCGGGGTGGGGGCGGTAGACTCTGCCTCCTATGGACGTCTCGCTCTTCAACTATGATCTGCCGGCTTCGCTCATCGCTCAGGAAGCCGCGGAGCCGCGGGATGCCTCGCGGCTGCTCGTGCTGGACCGCGCGCGCGAGACGCGCGAGGATGCGCGCTTCTCGGATTTGCCGCGCTGGCTCCGGGCAGGGGATTGTCTCGTGGTGAACGAGAGCCGGGTGATACCGGCGCGGCTCCTGGGCGTCCTCGAAGGAGAGGGCCGCCCCGCGGAGCTGCTCCTGCTGCGCCCGCTCGATGGCGGTCGATGGGAAGCGCTGATGCGCCCGGGGAAACGGTGCGGCCCTGGCGCGCGGGTGACGCTGGCGGGAGGCGCTGCGGTCGCGACGGTGCGCGAGTCCCGCGCCCAGGGAACGCGGGCGGTCGAGGTGGAAGCGCCGTGGTCCGTCGAAGAGCTGATGGAGCGGCACGGGTTGCCGCCGCTGCCGCCGTACATCGGGAGGCACGGCGCGCCGAAACCGGAGGACTGGGAGCGCTACCAAACGGTCTACGCGACGGCGAACGGCTCCGTGGCCGCGCCGACCGCCGGGCTCCACTTCACCACGGATCTGCTCGAGCGCCTGGCCTCGGCCGGCGTCGAGATCCACCGAATCACATTGCACGTGGGAGCGGGCACGTTCCGGCCGATCCGCGCTTCCGCCGTCGAGCAGCATCGGCTCGAGCCCGAGCGGGCGCAGGTTCCGGCCGCGACGGCCGAGGCGGTCAATCGCGCCCGCGCCCGGGGCCGGCGGATCGTCAGCGTCGGCACCACGACGACCCGTACCCTCGAGTGGGCCGCCGACGAGAGCGGCCGGATTCATGCGCGCTCCGGGGAGGCCGGGCTCTTCATCCTCCCGGGCCATCGCTTCCGGGTCGTCGACGCACTCGTGACCAATTTCCACCTGCCGCGCTCGACGCTGCTTCTGCTCGTCTCGGCCTTTGCCGGTCGCGACTTCGTGCTGGACTCCTACCGCCACGCCGTGTCCGCCGGGTATCGGTTCTACTCCTACGGCGACGCGATGCTGATCCTGTGACGGCGCCCGTCCGGTTCGAGCTGTTGAAGTCCGACGGCGCCGCGCGTCTGGGACGGCTCGCGACCCCGCACGGCGTCGTGGACACGCCGGCCTTCATGCCTGTTGCCACGCAGGGCTCGGTCAAGAGCCTGGGCCCGGGCGACGTGCGCGCCGCCGGTGGCCAGATCGTTCTGGCCAACACCTATCATCTCTTCCTCCGTCCCGGCCACGAGGTGATCCGCGAGATGGGCGGGCTGCATCGCTTCATGGCCTGGGACGGACCCATCCTCACGGACTCCGGGGGCTTTCAGGTCTTCAGCCTCTCGAAACTCCGCCGGCTCGGCGAGGAGGGTGTGGAATTCCGCTCACACATCGACGGCTCGCTGCGGCTCCTGACACCGGAGATCTGCGTGGAGATCCAGCATGCCCTGGGCGTGGACATCCTCCACCCGCTCGACGAATGCCTGCCCCATCCTGCTTCGATGGCCGACACCGAGCGCTCGCTGGCGTTGACGCTCGGCTGGCTTGGCCGCTCGGTCGCGGCTCACCGAGCGGCTGGTGACGGACGCGCGCTCTTCGGCATCGTCCAGGGCGGCGGATTCGAGGCCCTCAGGCGCCGCGCGGCGGAGGCGACGTGCGCCTACGACCTGCCGGGCTACGCCATCGGGGGCCTGGCCGTGGGCGAGACGAAGTCGCTCCTCTACGACATCGCCGAGCTCGTCGCTGGCCTCCTGCCCGCCGACCGACCGCGCTACCTGATGGGAGTGGGCAAGCCCCACGACCTGGTCGAGGCCGTCGGGCGAGGCGTGGATCTCTTCGACTGCGTCCTGCCGACGAGGAATGCCCGCAACGGGCAAGCCTTCACGGCCGACGGGCCGCTGACCATCACCCATGCGCGCTACACGCGGGACGCGGCTCCGCTCGACGCGGAATGCCGGTGCGAGGCGTGCGGGCGCTTCTCGCGCGCGTACCTCCGGCATCTCTTCCTCTCGCGCGAGCTCCTCGCGTACCGCCTGCTCTCGGTGCACAACCTGACCTTCTTCTTCGGCCTCATGGCGGCGGTGCGGCGCGCGGTGGCAGACGGCGCTTTCGGGCTTTTCCGGTCTCGGTTTCTGGACAGATATGGGGTAGAATCCGTGGGCGGTTCGGACCCCAGCTCGCACCCGACGGAGGCCTGAGGCTCATGGTCGACTACGCATACGCCGCCGCGCAATCGCCCAGCGGGTCGGGCGGCGGCTCGGCGATGGTGCAGCTCGCGTTCTTCGCGGCGATCTTCGCGATCTTCTACTTCCTCCTGATCCGGCCGCAGCAGAAGCAAAAGCGCGAGCGCGAATCGATGCTCTCTGCCGTCAAGCCGGGCGACCGCGTCGTGATGTCGAGCGGGCTTCACGGCACGGTGGTCAAGCTGTCCGATCACGCCGTCACCCTCAAGGTCGCGGACCAGGTACGTCTCGAGTTCGACCGCTCGGCGATCGGCCGCATCGTTCCCGCATCCGGTGAGAGCAGCACCTCCTCCTGATGACACGGCGGCTCTGGATCCGCGTCGGCCTGGTCGCCTTCGTCGCGGCGCTGGCGGTGTTCTATCTCTACCCGCCCCGGAAGACAATCAACCTCGGCCTCGACCTCCAGGGCGGCATCCACCTCGTGCTGGGCGTGGACATCGACAAGGCGCTCCAGGTGCAGACGGAGCGCGCCGGCGACACGGTGCGGGCCGCGCTCGAGAAGAAGGGCGTCGGCGTGAAGTCCATCGAGCGGCGCGGCACCACCGAGCTCGTCGTGCAGCTGGCTTCGCCGCAGACCTGGGCCGACGCGCAGGCCGTCCTCAAGGACTTCGGCAACTTTGACGTCAAGGAAGCCGAACAGCCCTCGGGACGCCTCGTGCTTGCCATGCGGCCCCGTGAGGTGGCGGCGCAGCGCGAGTGGTTCGTCAAGCAGGGGCTCGAGACCATCCGGAACCGCGTCGACCAGTTCGGCGTGGCTGAGCCCTCCATCCAGCAGCAAGGCGACAACCGCATCCTCGTCCAGCTCCCGGGTGTGCAGGACCCCGATCGGGCGAAGGCGCTGATCGGCAAGACGGCGCTGCTGGAGTTCAAGCTCGTCAACGAGGGCGCCAACGTCGAGCAGGCCGTCGCGGGACAGGTGCCGCCGGGCTCGGAGCTTCTCTACGAGCGCCGCGTGGACAAGCAGACCAAGGAGGAGAGGCGGGTTCCGTACGTGGTCGAGAAGAAGGCCCTGCTCACGGGCGCCGACGTGGCCAACGCGCGCGTGTCGATCGACCAGAACACGAGCGAGCCCTACGTCTCGCTCGAGCTGACGGCGACGGGCGGCAAGCAGTTCGCGGAGCTGACCTCCGCCAATGTCGGGAGACGGCTCGCCATCGTCCTCGACGGCAACCTGTACTCGGCCCCGGTGATCCGCGAGCGCATTCCCTCCGGCCAGGCCCAGATCACGGGCAGCTTCACGTCCGAAACCGCGACCGACCTCGCGATCGTCCTCCGCGCGGGCGCGTTGCCCGCGCCTGTCCAGGTGCTGGAGGAGCGCACGGTCGGGCCGTCCCTCGGCGCGGACTCGATTCACAAGGGCATCGTCTCGAGCGCCGCCGCGGCCCTTGCCGTCGTGCTCTTCATGCTCATCTACTACCGCCTCTCCGGGCTCATCGCCGACGTGGCCCTCGCCCTCAACCTCCTCATCTTGCTGGCGGCACTCGCGGGCTTCCACGCCACGCTCACGCTGCCGGGCATCGCGGGCGTGGTGCTCACGATCGGCATGGCCGTGGACACCAATATCCTGATCTTCGAGCGGATCCGCGAGGAGCTGCGCTCGGGCAAGACGGTGCGCTCCGCCATCGAGGCCGGGTTCGCGCGGGCCTTCCGCACCGTCATCGACACCCACGTCACCGTGCTCGTCTCGGCGGCCATCCTCTACCAGTTCGGGACAGGCCCGGTGAAGGGCTTCGCGGTCACGCTGGCGATCGGCCTGATGGCGAGCCTGTTCACGGCGGTGTTCTTCACCCGCCTGATCTTCGACCTCATCTACATGCGCGGCCGCAGGGCCGAGAGCATTTCGATCTAGGGCATGCTCCAGATCTTCGTCAACGCCAACTACGATTTCGTGGGCAAGCGGCGGTGGTTCTACGTCGCCTCGGGCGGGCTCATGCTCCTGAGCCTGATCTGGATCTTCTTCGTCGGCGGCCTGAACTACGGCATCGACTTCACCGGCGGCGCGCTGGTCCAGGTCCGTTACGACAAGCCGGCGTCCGTGGACCTCGTGCGGCGCGGACTCGACGAGATCAAGCTCGGCAACGCCGTCATCCAGCAGTTCGGCGACGTCCAGGAGTACCTGATCCGGCTGCCCCAGGGCGGCGAGAAGCCCGACCAGCTGTCGAAGCAGGTGCAGGACGCGCTGGGAAAGGCGGCCTCGGCCAAGGTCGAGATCCGGCGCCTCGAGTTCGTGGGCCCCCAGGTCGGGCGCGACCTGCAGCTCCAGGCGCTCTACGCGGTGCTGGCCGGGATGGGAGGCATTCTCCTCTACGTCGCGTTCCGCTTTCACTTCCGTGACGGGGTCATCTCCGTGGTGGCCATCGCCCACGACGTGATCGTGACGCTCGGGGCCCTGTCCTTCACCCAGCGCGAGATGTCCCTGCCGGTGCTCGCAGCGCTCCTGACCATAGTCGGCTACTCGATCAACGACACGATCGTCGTTTTCGACAGGATCCGCGAGGGCCGCGGCAAGGGACTCCGGAAGGGCCAGACCCTGGCGGAAATGGTCAACGCCTCGATGAACCAGACCCTCTCGCGGACGCTCCTGACCTCCTTCACCACCTTCGTCTCGGCCCTGGTCCTCTTCATTTTCGGGGGAGAGGTGTTGCGGGACTTCGCCTTTGCCCTCGTCATCGGGGTGGTGACCGGCACCTATTCCTCCATCGCGGCGGCTTCGCTGGTCATGGACTGGGAGACCTGGAGCCGGGCTCGGGCAAAGACGGGCGGCAAGGTCGCGGCCAAGGCCAAGGCGTAAGGGTAAAAAGGCGTAGCAAAACGCTGATTTCGGTGGCAAAATTACGGGTTAACCTCAGGAGGGTGCGGGTTGACCCAACTCCAGACGCTGATTGAGGAGATTCCGAAGTACCAGCCGGGTGCCGACCTGGAGCTGGTGAACCGCGCCTACCGGTTCTCCGAGATGAGCCACAAAGGCCAGCAGCGCGCTTCCGGCGAGCCCTACCTCTCCCACCCGCTCGAGGTCGCCGGCCTCCTCGTCGACTTCAAGATGGACGTGACGACCGTCACGGCCGGCCTCCTGCATGACGTCCTCGAGGACACGGTGGCGACCAAGGACGACCTGGCGCGGGAATTCGGGCCCGAGATCGCGGAGCTCGTCGACGGCGTCACCAAGATCGGCAAGCTCGCCTTCTCGTCGCGCGAGGAGCGGCAGGCGGAGAACTTCCGGAAGATGGTCGTGGCCATGGCCCACGACCTGCGGGTCCTGATGATCAAGCTGGCGGACCGCCTGCACAACATGCGCACCCTCGACTACCTGGCGCTGGACAAGGCCAGGAAGATCGCCCAGGAGACGCTCGACATCTACGCCCCGCTGGCCCACCGGCTGGGCATGGCCAAGGTCAAGGCCGAGCTCGAGGACCTGGCGCTTCGGGTGATGCAGCCCGAGGACTACCTGGAACTGATGCGCCGCGTGGCCAAGCGACGGCTCGAGCGCGAGGCCGAGATCAATTCGCTGATCGCGCTCCTGCAGGACAAGCTCGGCGAAGTGGGCATCGAGTCCAAGATCGCCGGCCGGCCGAAGCACTTCTACTCGATCTGGAAAAAGATGCACGAAGGTGGCCGGGAATTCGACGAGATCTACGACCTGACGGCCGTGCGGGTACTGACCAAGACCGTGCGCGACTGCTACGGTGCGCTCGGCGTCATTCACTCGCTCTGGAAGCCCGTGCCCGGACGCTTCAAGGACTTCATCGCGATGCCCAAGGTCAACATGTACCAATCGCTCCACACCACGGTCATCGGGCCCAAGGGCGATCCGGTCGAGATCCAGATCCGCACCTGGGAGATGCACCGCGTGGCCGAGGAGGGCATCGCGGCCCACTGGCTCTACAAGGAGAAGAAGGGCGACCGCGACCGGTTCGACGAGGCCTTCACGTGGCTCCGCCAGCTGATGGAGTCGCAGAAGGAGATGAAGGACCCCAAGGAGTTCCTCGACACGGTCCGCTTCGACCTCTTCCCTGACGAAGTCTACGTGTTTACCCCCAAGGGCGACGTCAAGGCGCTGCCCGAGGGCTCGACGCCCATCGACTTCGCCTACGCCGTGCACACCGACGTCGGGCACCACTGCGTCGGTGCCAAGGTCAACGGCAAGCTCGTCCCGCTGCGCTACACGCTCCGCCAGGGCGACATCGTCGAGGTCGTCGCCTCGCCCACGCAACATCCGAGCCGGGACTGGCTCAAGATCGTCAAGTCCAGCAGGTCCAAGGCCAAGATCAACCAGTGGCTCAAGGTCGAGGAGCGCGCCCGCTCGCTCGAGCTGGGCCGCGAGCTCTTCGACCGCGAGGCCAAGAAGTACCGGCTGATCCCGGCGACGCTCCTGGGCTCGGAGGAGATGAAGAAGCTCATCGCCGAGATGGGCTATGCCACCTCCGATGACCTGCTGGCCGCCATGGGCTACGGCAAGGCCTCCATCCACCAGGTGCTGGGCAAGCTCGCGCCGACGGTCGTGCGCGAGCACGACCAGACGCCCGAGACCAAGCCGCAGAAGGCGCCGCGGAAGAGCGATGGGGCCGTCCGCGTCAGCGGCGTGGACGACGTCCTCGTCCGCTTCGGCAAGTGCTGCTCGCCGGTGCCGGGCGACGGCATCGTGGGCTTCATCACGCGCGGCCGCGGATTGACGGTGCATGCCCGCGACTGCCTGACCGTGGCCCAGAACGTGCTCGACAAGGAGCGCCTCCTGGCCGTCGAGTGGGACGGCGGAGAGCCCGCCAAGCGGCCGGTCAAGATCGCCGTCTACATTGGGCTCAACCACTTCGTCATCGAGGTGGAGGATCTCCAGCAGCTCCAGGGCATCATGCAGAGCATCCGGGACGTGAAGGACGTCATGAACGTCGAGCGCGTCAGAGGACTGTGACCCGCCCGGAGTTCGAAGCGTTGGTCGAGCGGGCGCTTCGGACGCTACCCCGCCGCTTCAAAGACAAGATCGCCAACGTCGCCGTCGTCGTCGAGGACTGGGCCGACGACGAAACGCTTCGCGAGGTCGGGATCGAGCCGCCCGACACGCTCTACGGCCTCTACCGCGGGATCGATCTGACCCGGCGCGACTCCTCGTACGGCAACGTCCTTCCGGACACGATCCACATCTACCAGGGCCCCGTCGAGGAGGATTGCGCCGACGACGCGGAGATGGCCGAGCTCGTCCGGGACACGGTGATCCACGAGATCGGGCACTACTTCGGACTCGACGACGACACGATGGAAGGCATAGAGCAGGGCCAGTAAGCGGCTCCCGCCGCCCGATTCGAAAGACCTGCCCGCTCTTCTAGTCCCGCCCCTAACCTTTTCCCTTGACAGCATTTTCAATTGTCCGTATGTTTTCAGCGTACGCTGAAAATCATGAAATCGGTGAAACGATGGAAATTGCGCAGGAAATCAGGAGATCGGCGGCTCAGCGGCTTCGGGAGCTGTTCCCGAGGGCTGTGTCCTGGGAGGAGTCTGCCGGGCCGAAGGTCAAAGGGCAAAGGACCGATCTCTTGGTGAAATTCAAGCTCGGAGGAGAAGACCAGACCCTGCTTCTCGAAGTGACTTCCGTCGGTCAGCCCAAGCAGATCCGGGAGGCCATTACCAGGCTTGGCGAACTCCGCGCGGAGATGGACGGGGCCTATCCTGTCGCCGTCGCCCAGTACATCAGCCCCCAGGGAGCCTCGCTCCTGAAGCGCAACGGCCTCGGCTATCTCGACCTGTCCGGCAACTGCTATCTCGCCTTCGGCAACGTCCTGATCGAGAAGGAAGGCAAGCCGAACCTGAGACCGTCCACGCGCCCGCTCAAGGCATTGTTTGCGCCGCGCGCGACGCGGGTCGTCCGCGCGCTGCTCGTCGATCCCGCCCACCTGTGGAGG
>WNGE01006807.1_pt1 | contig 13229 bp, 15 predicted proteins | sample 5400651 | NCBI WGS metagenome assembly WNGE01 (sample SAMN13153370, study PRJNA577476) | soil metagenome | isolation source: 60 cm soil or saprolite under grassland replicate 2 | place: USA:California | collected 2016-06-15 | reverse complement strand
TACGGCAAGGGTGAGCGCCGGCCGCGACGGAGGTTGCGTTGAGGCTCCTCCGGCGCCGCTGCTCCGCCCCGCGCTCGAAGACGATCCGGCCGGCCGAGCCGTACCTCCTCGCCGGCGCCGAAGAGGCGCGCCGGCTCGGCCACAACTACGTTGGCACCGAGCACCTGCTGCTCGTCCTGGTCCGAAATCGCGAAGGGCGCGCAACGAAAGTGCTGGGACAGCTCGGCGTCACTCCCGAGGCGGTCGAGGAGGAGTTGCGGCCGTGTCTCGGCGTCGCTGCCCCGAGGATCGATCCGGACGCGCTCGCGGCGCTGGGGATCGACTTCGATGCGGTGCGCGAGCGGCTGGAGCAGAGCTTCGGCTCGGGCGCGCTCGAGACGAGCCGCGCCGGCTGCCTCGGCGTCGCCCCGCGCGCGAAGCAGGCGCTCGCCCACGCGGTCGACTACGCCGGCGAAGAGCCGGTCGACGACGCACACGTCCTCCTCGGCATGCTCGCCGTTTCCGACTCGCTCGCCGTGCACGTGCTGCGCCGGCTGGGCGTCTCCTTGCGAACCGCCGAAGCGACGGTCAGGCCGGCGCGCTGACCGTTTCGCGCGCCGCGCCCGTGAACTCGGGCGCATCCTCGTAGTACACGACGTTGTCATACCCGAGGTACTTGATCAGCCGGTTCTGCGCGACGAGGAGGCGTAGCGGCTCGTCACCGGTGTTGACGTACTGGTGGACGTGGTTCTGCGGCACGTACACGGTGTCGTCCGCCGTGAAAGGCCACGTCGTCGGCTCCTTCGCGACGCGCGCGTAATAGCGCTCGGCGATCTCGGACTCCACTTGCCACTGCAGGGACTCGCCGCTGCCCGAGAGCACGTACGCGACCTCGTCCGCCATGTGGAGGTGCTTCGCGGACTTCGACCCCGGCGGTATCTCCTGCTCGTAGATGTCGACGCTGACGACGCGGACGTTCGGCGTGTCCTTGGAGCAGAGCACGCGGACCTTGCCGTCGCGCGTCGTCTCCCACACCGTGTCGCTCGGCTTGACGACCTTGGACTTCTCTGCGAGCCCCGGAGTCCAGAGGCGCGTCCAGTCCTCGCGCGGACCGTACTCGTCCTCGCCGTCGATCGGCCCGCTTCGTCCCTGCTGGATCAGGTTGAAGTACATCCACGTCGACTTCGCCTTGACGACGAGCATCTTCGCGGTGACGTCGCCGTCGTTGAAATGGCGATGGACCGAGTCGACGTGCACGACGGCGAGGTCGCCCGCCTCCCACGGGTACTTCACGTCGTCGTGGATCTCGTAGCCCGAGCCCTCGAGGATGTAGAAGATCGCCTCGTTCTGGTGACCGTGGCCGTGGTTCGCCTTGCCGGGCGGGATCTCGACGAAGTGCACCTGGAGGTTCTGCGTCAGGAACGGCTCGTCGCCCGGGCCGATGCGCCACCACGTGCGCGAGTCGGCCGAATCGCCGGAGTGGCCGACCGCCGCGTCGTCGGCGACGAAGTCGTCGTTGCGCACGCGCGGCGCGGCGAGCCGCGCCTGCCGGAACTCCTTCAGCCCGTACTGCTCGGAGCTCATCCCGCGCAGAAACACACGACTCTTGGCCATTCGAAGACCTCCTCCTCGACGACGACGCTCGCGGACGTTACCACAATTGTCGTACCATTAGACCGGTGATTGGCACGAGGCGCGCGCTCGTCCCGCTCTACATCTCGTATCAGCGGACGCTGCCCGTCATGGTGCTCCTCTCGGGCGCGTCGGTGGCGGCGATCGGCGGCGTGAAGTTCCTCCCGGCTCTCGCGGCGGCGTGGGCCCTGCTCGCTCTGTCGCGCGGCCTGCTGCGTGTCGCTTCGGCCGCCGTCGTGATGGACGAAGCGGGAGAAACGGACGCGCGCCGCGGTGCTGCGTCCGGCGTCTACCTCGCCGGGCTCGACCTCGGGAAGATCGTCGGGCCGCTCGTCGGCGGCGTCGGAGCGGGCGCAGTGGGATTGCGGCCGACGTTCCTCGCCGCGAGCATCGCGTTCCCGGTCACCTACTTCGCGCTCGCGGCTCTTGTGGCACGTCAGCAGCGGCACCTACACTCGGCGGATGGGCGCGAACCGGCGCGAGAGGCAGCCTGAGGATTTGACCGACCCCGCGATCTTCACTCGCATCACCGTCTCGCGCGCGTCGTCGTCGATCGTCGAGCAGATCCGCGCGGCGATCCTCGGCGGCAAGCTGCCGATGGGCGAGCGTCTCCCGCCGGAGCGCGAGCTGGCGGAGCAGTTCGGCGTGTCGCGGGTGACGGTACGCGACGCGCTGCGCACGCTCGAAGCGATGGGACTGATCGAAGTGCGGGTCGGCGCGCGCGGCGGCGCGTTCGTGACGGCACCAACCGGTACCGCGGTCGGACAGAAGATGTCCGACATGATGACGATGCAGGTCATCACGCCCGAGGACATCGTCGAGGCGCGGCTCGTCGTCGAGCTCGGCACGGTCACGCTCGCTGCGGCGCGCGCGACGGACGAGCATCTCGCGGCGCTGCACGATCTCGACACGAGGGCACGGCAGGCGCTCCGCGCGAAGACGTACACGCGCGACCTGTCGTGGGACTTCCACGCGCTGCTCGCGGCCGCGGCGCAGAACAGCGCCGTCGAAAGCCTCACGCACTCGTTCCGCAGCTCGCTCTCGATGCATCCGATTCGCACGCGCGAAGGCGCGCGTGCGCACGAGCGCACCGTCGAGGAGCACGCGCGGATCCTGGACGCGCTCGACCGCCGTGACGGTGCGGCCGCCCGGCGCGAGGTGGCCGCGCATCTACTGCGTGGAACCGGCCTGGAGGAGCGCGAGAGCGAGCTGCTCGCACTCTGGGACGCGGGCAGCGACGGCCGCCGCCGACGCTCGCGCTAGCGGCCGCCGAGCCGGCGCGCGAGGTAGTTCCACGCCATCTGCGCCGAGTAGACATGCTCGCGCTTCGCGAGAGCCTCCTCGTCGCTCGACCACGTCTTCGGCCCGCCGGCAGCAAGCGCGCGCAGGTTCGTCCGGCAGGCCCGCTCGAGGAAGACGGCCGTCATGACGGCGTTGGGGACCTCGGCGCCGCAGGTGACGACGCCGTGGTGGACCATCAGCGCCGCATTGCGGTCGCCCACAGTCGCCGCGAGGTCGCGGCCGAGGTCCGCGGTGAGGATCAGGTCGCCGGTCTTCGTGAAGCGGGCAATGTCCGGAGGAACGAACAGCGTCCCGTCGTGCGACACGGGACGAAGCGGCTCGCCCGTCGACGCGAAGGCGATCGACCACGGCGCGTGTGTGTGCACGACTGAACTCACGTCGTCGCGCGCACGCATCAGCTCCGTGTGGATCGCGTACTCGCTGTGACGCTGGCCGTCGCCCTCGAGGACGTCGCCGTCCCACGACACGAGGATCACGTGCTCGGGCTCGATCTCGTCGAAGCCCAGCGACGCCGCCTTCATCCAGACGCCGCGCCCTTCGGGATCGCGCGCCGACACGTGGCCCCAGACGAAGTCGCCCTGATCCTCGCGGTCGAGGATCCGGCAGCCGAGCGCAACCTCCGCACGAAGCTCGTCGGCGCTTTTCACCGCGGCAATGTAAACGAGGGAGGGCCGGAAGTAGCCGGCCCTCCCGATCGGAGCAAAGGATGCCTAGCCCTTCGCGAGCTGCATGAGCTGGTCGTACTTGTTCGACCAGAACTTCCAGTGCGCGACGATCGGCCGCAGGTTGAGCCGGAAGCGCACGCTGCCTTTCAGATCCGGATCGGCCATCTCCGGCCGCGCCGGGTTCGCGCCTCCGTCGAGCAGTGCCTTCTGGCCGCCGTCCGGCCGCAGCAACCAGTCGTAGAAGAGCAGCGCTGCGTTCGGATGCTGGAGCCGGTACGCGATGCCCTCGCCCTGCGCGCGGATCACGATCGGCGCGGCGAACGGCTTGAACGAGAGAGGCGCGTTCTTCTTCATGAGCGCCTCGATCGACTGCGCGTGGCAGCTCACGCAGACCGAGAACTGACCGGCCGCGAGCAGCGTCGCCTGCGTGGTGTGGCCGCTCACGATCTGCGCGTTCTTGGCGATCGCGGCGAACAAGGCATCGAGCTTCGCGTCGATCTTCTTCAGCGCCGCAGCCTTCGCCCTGGCAGTCTTCGGCACCGGCCTGAAGTACCGGAGCTGCGTGCGCTCGAGCGATTGGTAGACCGCTGCGAACCAGTCGATGTCGCCGGGCTCCATCGCGAGCTTTCCGGCCCACTTCGGATCCGTGAGGCTGTTCCAGCCTCCGTGCGGCTCCTCGCCCGACTTCACCTTGTTGGTGTTCCACGCGATGAGGAATGCCTCGATGCGGTCGCCGGTGAAGGCGTCGAACTGATACGCCTTCGGGATGCCGCTCGCGTACGGCGAGCCCCGGTAGGGGACGACGATGTCCCCGTGGTGCTGCATGAAGAACAGCTCCGTGCCGTTCGTCTCGACGACGTCCGCGCCGGAGGTTCCGGCGGCCGCTTCCTGGTACATGCGCGCGGTCACGTCCTCGGACGAGGCGCGGTACATGTCCACCTTGATGCCCGGGTACTTCGCCTCGAACGCCTTGACGACGGACGGGCCGATCGTGCTGCTGAGCGTCGTGTACCACTTGAGCGTGCCCTCGGCCTTCGCGGCGTTGTAGAGCTTCGCCTCGCGCGCGGTCGGCGAGAGCCCCTTCAGGCTGTTGACGAGGCTCGCGATCGGGTTCGGGGGCGTCGTCTTCGTCGGCGCCGAAACACCTTGCCCGGCACCGATGAGCCCGGCTATGGCGAACGCGAGCGCGACGGCAAGGGCCAGGCGCTTGCTGGTGCGGTGCTGCATCAAAACCTCCACGGTGAGTGAGACCCCAGGGCTGCGTGCACCCTCTGCGCCAGTGCGACGAGCCCTGGCGGGACAAGTTGGCACCCAGTACGAGAAACCGCGTCCAACGAGCTAATGCTTATACCATTTCACCAATCCGGCTGCAGCGAGAAGGGTTGGTCCAATGAGGATCGCGATCACGGCTGACCACAACGGGGCTTCGCTGAAGGCGCGCCTCATCCCGTGGCTGGAGGACCAGGGGCACCAGGTCGACGACCGCGCGGCGAACGTCGGCGGCGAGACGGTGGACTATCCGCCGCTCTGCGAGGACGTCTGCCGGCGCGTCCTCGAGGGCCACGCCGACTACGCGATCGTCATCGGCGGCAGCGGCTCGGGCGAGGCGATCGCCTGCAACAAGCTCCGCGGGATTCGCGCCGGCCTCTGCCTCGGCCTCTTCGTCGCGGAGATTGCGCGCGCAAACAACGACGCGAACGTGCTCGTGCTCGGCGCGAAGGTGCTCAGCCCGGAGCTCGCGGAGCAGATCACGGCCAAGTGGCTCGCCACTTCCTTCCGCGGAGAGCGCCACCAGAAACGGCTGGATCAGATCGCTGCGCTCGAGCGCGGCGAGTCGCTCCTCTGAAGGAAGTCGAGCACCCTCGTGGGCGCGGTCTCCTCGGTCTGCTCGCTCACGGGGACGTCCCAGTACTCGGATTGCGGTAGGCACTCCTCGAGGTAGCGGGCGGCCGACGGGGCGTGATTGGCGTCCTGCCCCGGGACGACGAGCGCTGGCATCTCGAGCCGCATCAGGTCCTCGGGCTCCGCGCCCGGCACGGTGTCCCGGTCGAAGAGCGATCGTGCCATCTCGCCGACCATGTTCCGGTAGCTCGCGACGTCGAGCTGCGCGTACGCCTGCGCGAACGCGCTGTCGGTGCGGATGACGCTCGCCCACGGGCCGACGCGCGGATCCTGGGCAAAGCTCTTGTCGCTCCTCACCGCGAGCGCCACCACCTCCGCCAGGCCGTGCTCTTCGACGTACGCCAGGTGCTCCGCGAAGCGGGCGTGCTGCGTCATGCGGTACTTCGGCCCGCCCGCCGGCGAGTACAGAACCATGCTCGCCGCCCGCTCAGGGTGCGCGACGGCGAACGCCGCGACGATCGAGCAGCCGATGCAGCCGCCCAGCAGGTGTGCCTGCTCGATCCCGACATGGTCGAGGAGGCCCGACCCCTGCGCGGCGAAGTCGTTCCAGGTGATGTGCTCGACGCGGCCGCCCGACCGGCCCGACTCGCGCTTGTCGAACGTGATGCACGTGTAGTGCGCGGTGAGGTGCTCGATCATGTTGAGGCGCTGATAGATGCCGAACGAGGTCCAGTTTTCGATCGTCGCGTTGAAGCCGCCGGGGGAGAACAGCAGCAGCGGCGGCCCGGAGCCTGCGACCTCGTAGCGAGTCGTGATGCCGTCGACAACCGCGGTCGGCATCAGTGCACTAACCGCCCTTGATCTGACGGCCGCGTCGCACGTCCTCTGCGTACGCCGTGATCGCGTCATGAGTGATCTGCGCCACGTTCGCGTAGGCATCCGGTTGGTCGTCCAGCGCCGACGCGTTGTAGCCGATCGCGCGGTGGATCATCCGCAACCGGCCGTCGAGCCACGGGCCGCCGCCGAGGCCGCCGAGGACGGGGATCGAGACGCCCTCCACCACCTTCGGTCCCGCATCCGGCCCGGAGTGCACGAAGTCGAGCAGCGCCGCGCCGGCCTCCTCCAGGCGCTTCGTCTGCGCGACGAGCGCATCAGCGTCGCCGGTCTTCCCGGAGAACTGCGCGAAGACCGGGATCCCCGCCTCGGCGATCGCCGTCACCGCGTCGACCGGGCCGTCCACCTTGACGATGTCGGCGCCGCCCTCCTCGACGAGGCGGCGGGCGGCGTCCACGTCGAGCACTCCGGCGGGCAAATCGCAACTGACCAGCGCACGCGTGACACCACGGCGGACAGCCTTGCAGACGAGGATCATCTCCTCGAGGGTCACGTCGGCCTCGTCCTCGCGCCCCCAAACGTTGACGCCGACGGAGTCGCCGACCGAGACGATGTCGACGCCCGCGCGGTCGACGATGCGCGCGATCTGATAGTCCCACGCGACGACGCCGACGATCTTCCGGCCCTCGCGCTTCATCGCCTGGAGCGCGCGAACGGTGAGCACTAAGCGCGGAGCGCCGTCAGAACCGCGGCGACGTCGTCCTCGTCGTCCGTGACCATCAGGTTGCGCGCGTACGGGCGCAGCGCCGAGACGGCTGCGGCCACGTCGAGCCGATCGCCCAGGATCAGGCCGGCGGTCATGATCCCCCGCGTCGCGCACGCCTGCGCGATGGCCGACTCCGCATCGCCGTCCGCGCCGGCAGTCCCCACCATGATCGCGACATCCGCCTCCGGGAGCAGCTCGGCGAGCGCCGGGTCGTCCGGCGAGCGGAAGAAGCGCGCGCCTCCCCAGGGCTGCTCGGCGACGCGGTCGACCACTTCGGCTGCATCGTCGTCGAGCGCGACGATCAAAACCGAGCGGCCACCGATCGGACGGTCGATCCGGAACCGCGCCTCCTCCGCCGTCGCCGCCCACGCGCAGCTGTTCAGGAGCGTCGGGCGGGTCGGAACGGTCACACCGTCGTGTGCGCCACGCCCTCGCGGGCCGCCAGCGCGTCGCGGCTGGACTCGATGAACGACTCCGCCTGCGGCAGCACGATCGCCGCCGACCGCACGCGGTGATGCGCAGGATCCACGCCGGGCGGCGTCACACCCTCGTCGCGCAGCGCCTCGACGGCCTTCCGCAGCTTCTGGCGCGCCTTGATGATCCCCGTGTCGGACGAGACGAGCCGCTCCTTCGTCCGGTTGACGATCGGGCCCATGCTCTCCTGCAGCGACGCGTCCTGCTGGGCGATTCCCCTGACGCCCGAGAACGTCTCGCCGCGCCCCTGGGCGTCGCGATCCATCAGGTAGTCGTTGTCCTTGTTCTCCTGCGGCCGATACGTGCCGGGGATGTTCCGGCTGTGCACGCCGTGGCCGTCCTTCATCGCCTGCACCTCGTCCGGCGTGAGCGCGCGCGTCGGGTGGTAGTCGAACGTGTAGACCCAGCAGTTGTGGTCGTCGATCGGCACCCAGAAGTGGCCGTGCACGGGATGGTCGCCGCGCGGCGGCACGATCGTGAAGCTCGGCATCACCCACGGCGTGATCCGCCAGTAGTACTTCCCCTCCTCGGCGTTGCGCCGCGCGCCGACGAACAATCCGCCGTCTGCCTCCGCGACCTCGAAGAACGGCCGCAGGTCGTTGAGGTTGTACTGGTTCCCCCTGGCGCCCTTGAAGAGCGGGTCGCTCTTGAGTCCTCCCGAATGCAGCCACGACACGTGGCTCGAGTCGATGCCGCCTTCGAGCGCCTGCAGCCAGTTGCTCTCCTGCCAGCGCTTCGACGTGTACGTCTGCTCCGGGGGGACGTGGACGAACTCGAACGCCGGCAGCTCGGGCTGAAGGTCGGGATCGCCCACGTACGTCCAGAGGATGCCGCCGACCTTCACGAGCGGGTACGACGTGAGCTTGACCTTGCGGCAGAAGTTGCTGTTCTCCGGCTCGGACGGCACCTCGACGCACTGACCCGTGACGTCGTACTTCCACCCGTGATACGCGCAGCGCAGGCCGCCCTCCTCGACGCGGCCGAACCACAGCGACACGCCGCGGTGGGCGCAGAACTCGTCCATCAGCCCGTAGCGCCCCTCGCTGTCGCGGAAGGCGATCAGCCGCTCGGAGAGGATCTTGACGCGGACGGGCGGGCAGTCGTTCTCGGGCAGTTCCTCGGCCAGCAGGGCCGGAAGCCAGTACCGGCGGAACAGGTCGCCCGTCGGCGTCCCCTCCCCGGTCTGTGTCAGAAGCTCGTTGACCTCAGCCTTGAGCACAGGCGAAAGGTTATACCATTGGGCCGCGAACGAGCTGCGCGTTCAGCCGCGGGTAGACGCGCCGCGCGTTCAGCTCGAACACCTTTCGCCGGTCGTGCTCGGACATGTCGACCGCTTCGACATAACGCTTCGTGTCGTCCCAGTGGAAGCCGGTCTCGGGGTCGACGCCTTTCACGGCGCCGAGCAGCTCCGACGCGAAGAGGACGTTGTCGGCGTCGATCACGCGCAGGAGGAGGTCGACGCCCGCCTGGTGGTAGACGCACGTGTCGAAGAAGACGTTCTTCATCACGTGCTCGTCGAGCGGCGGTCGGCCGAGCCGGTCGGCGAGCCCGCGGTAGCGGCCCCAGTGGTACGGCACGGCCCCGCCGCCGTGCGGGATCACGAAGCGAAGCGTCGGGAAGCGCGCGAAGAGGTCGCCCTCGACCAGCTGCATGAACGCGCTCGTGTCCGCGTTGAGGTAGTGCGCTCCGAGCGCGTGATGGTTCGCGTTGCACGACGCCGAGACGTGGATCATCGCCGGCACGTCGAGCTCGACCATCGCCTCGTAGAGCGGGAACCAGTACTCGTCGGTCAGCGGCTTCGACGTCCAGTGCCCGCCCGAGGGATCCGGGTTGAGGTTGCACCCGACGAAGCCGAGCTCTTCGACGCACCGCCGCAGCTCCGCGACGGAGTCGTCGAGCGAGCCGTTCGGCGTCTGCGGCAGCTGGCACGCACCGGCGAAGTGCTCGGGGAACAAGCGCATCACGCGGTGGATCAGGTCGTTGCACGCCCGCGCCCACGCGCGTGCGGTCGCCGGGTCCGGCACGTGATGCTCCATGGCGGACGCCTGGGGCGAGAAGATCATCACGTCGCCGCCGCGCTCGCGCAGCAGCCTCAGCTGGTTACGCTCGATGCTCTCGCGAATCTCGTCGTCGGCGATCTCCGCGGGAGCGGGCTCCGGCAGGCTCGGGTCCGCGAGGCGGGCGAGCTGCGCCGCGCGGAACCGCGTGTGCGCCTCCGGCGCGGTCGTGTAGTGGCCGTGGCAGTCGATGATCATTCGTCGACGTACCGGAGGCCCTTGTGCGCGAGCTCCTCGCGCATCCCCTGCACGTCGAGGCTGAGCTCTCCCGCCTGGTAGCGCGCGCGCGACGCGGCCTCCTTCTCCTCGCGGGCGCGGCAGGCTTCGAGCACCATCGTCGCGTCCGCGCGGGGAACGATCACGACACCGTCGTCGTCGGCGACGACCACGTCGCCCGGCTCCACGCGCCGGCCGGCGCACTCGATGCCGACGTTCACGCTGCCGAGCGTCTCCTTGACCGTGCCGAGCGCGGACACGCACTTCGACCACACGGGAAACTGCATCCGCCTCAGCTCCGCGACGTCGCGGCAGCCCGCGTCGACCACGAATCCTCGGACGCCCCGCGCCTGCAAAGCCGTCGCGATCAGCTCGCCGAGGTAGCCGTGGTCGGACGCGGACGTCGGCGCCACGACGACGATGTCACCCGCCCGGCATTGCTCGACCGCGACGTGGACCATCCAGTTGTCGCCGGCCGGCACGCTGACCGTGACCGCCGAGCCCGAGATGTGCGCGCCCGCGAAGATCGGTTCGATGTACGAAGCGAGGAGCCCGCTCCGCGCTTGCGCCTCGTGCACCGTCGCGACGCCGTACTGCGCGAACGCGTCGACGACGGACGCCTCCGCGCGCCGGACGTTCCGGACGACTACTCCTTCCACGGCAGCAAAGACACGTGCACCACGTCCTCCTCGACCTCGCCGCCGACCGCCCTGATCGCGCGGTCCACGTTCTGGAGCCCGAACGTGTGGGTGGTGAGGAGCTCCAGCGGGAACCGCTTCGACGCGAGCTGCGCGAGCGCGAGCTCGACCGCGCGGTAGCTGTGGCCGCGGGCGCTCTTGATCGTGATCGCCTTCTCGGTCAGCTTCTTGAGCGGAAAGTCGGGGAACGCGGCAAGCTCGCCCTGGACGAGCAGCGTTCCCGCGCGCCGCTTGAGCGCGTCGATGCCGAGCAGCACCGGCGACGTGCCCGCGCCGGCGGTGCAGTCGAGCACGACGTCGACGCCCTTGCCGGCGGTGATTTCCATCACGCGCCCGAGGGCGTCGTCCTGCTGCACGTCGATGACGTGGTCGGCGCCGAGGCGCTTCGCAAGCTCGAGCCGCGCCGCGTCGCGCGTCGTGCCGGTCACGATCACGAGCGCGGCGCCGGACTGCTTGCACGCGACGACCTGCGACAGGCCCTGCTGGCCGGGGCCCTGGATCAGCACCGTCGACATGAACCCGACGCCGCAGTCGAACAGCGCCCACTCGATGCCGTTCGAGAGCGGCGTCACGATGCCCGCTTCGTCGTCGGACACGTTGTCGGGCACCTTGTGGGTGACCGCGTTCCAGGGGAGGTACATGTACTGCGCGAAGCCTCCCCACAGGTGATACGGGTTGTCGGACGACGTGTAGCCGTAGCGGCGCGCGTCGGGGTTCGTGCGCCAGTCCGTCGCCTCGCAGTGGCGGTACTCGCCGAGGCGGCACCATTCGCAGTTGAAGCACGCGACGTAGTGCTCGACGAAGACGCGGTCGCCTTCCTGCACCCCCTGCCGTTCGGCGAACCGGCGGCCCGCCCTGGCGATCACGCCGACGTTCTCGTGCCCCATGATCACCGGCGCGTCGATCGCCGGCTTCGCGTACATCTTCACGTCGGTCCCGCAGATGCCGGCCACCTCGACCTTGAGCAGGGCGCCGTCGTCCGGGATCTCCGGCATGGGGAACTCGCGCAGCTCCGTTGTGCGCGGCGCGGTCCGCACGGCTGCGACAACCGTCTCGCTCATCTCCGCCAGCGTAATCTAAAGGTATGACCATTGAGCTGACGACGGTGACGCGGACGTCCCCGTTGAACGAGGCGCTCAAGAACGGGCGCGTCTCGACAACCGATTTCGTCTTCCGGTTCGAAGAGGTCTCGCCGATCACGAAGGCGTTTCGGATCATGTGCCGGGAGCTCGCGTATGACGTGTGCGAGATGGCCGCGACGACGTACCTCGTGGCGCGCGAGCACGGCAAGCCGTTCACCGCGCTTCCGATCTTCCTGACGCGCGGGTTCCACCACAAGGCGGTGCTGGCGCGCGAGTCGGCCGACCCGAAGTCGCTGGAGGGAATGCGCGTCGGAGTCAACCGCGGCTACACGGTCACGACCGGCGTGTGGGCGCGGGGCATCCTCGCGACGCGCTACGGCGTCGACCTTGATGCAGTCACATGGGTCCGCTCGGACTTCGAGCACGTCGCCGAGTATGAGCCGCCGGCGAACGTCGAAGACCTCGAACCGGGACGCGACCTCGGCGAAGCCGTGCTGTCGGGCGAGCTCGCCGCGGCGGTCGGCGACGTGAAGGCGCCGGGCCTCGTGCCGCTCCTCGCTGACGCCGGCGAGGCGGCCGCGCGCGAGGCGCGCGAGCGTCGCACGTGGCCGGTGAACCACCTCGTCGTGGTCAAGGACGAGCTCCTCGCCGCGCACCCGGATCTCGGCCGCGCCGTCTTCGAGGCATTCGAGCGCGCGAAGGACATCTACGTGCAGACCCACGAGCTCGAGCCGCTGCACGCTCGCGCGGCCGAGCTCATCGGCGGCGACCCGCTGCCGTACGGGGTCGAGCCGAACCGCGCCGTGATCGAGGAGCTGATCGACCACGCGGTCGCGCAGAAGATCCTTGCGCGCCGGCCCGAGGTCGACGCCCTCTTCGCGGTCTAGGGGCCTAGATCGCGAACTCCTCGCTCTGGCGCGGCGAGGGCCTGGTCCTGCGCGTACTCGAGGAACTTCGCGAGGACGTGCCGGTTCGGCTCGACGCCGTACGACCAATAGTCGTCGCCCATCAGCCGCCGTGCATCCTCGGCGTGCGCCGGCGCCCACGGGAGGCTGACCTTCAGCGCCGCGACCTCGGAGAGCGCCTCGATCGCCTCGTCGCGGGCGGCGGTGAACGCCTTCACGAGGCTCCGCGCCATCCAGCGGTTCGCCTCGTAGAGCTCGCTGCGAATCGCAAGCACGTGCATGATCGGGAAGATCCCCGTCGCCTCGTAGTACGCGCGCTCGACGGCAGGGAAGTCTTCGAACAGGCGCGCCGCGCCGGCCGGTGCGCGCGGCGAATAGATCGCATCCAGTTCGCCGCGCGCCAACAGCTCGGCCAGGGTCGTGCCCGGCGGCGCCCGCTCGACGCGGATCGACTCCGGGAGCTCGAGGTCGATCTTCTCGATTCGACTCGGATTCTCGAGGCCGCCGGTGACGTAGGTCACGTCGCGGGCCGCGAGTCCGTGATGCTCGGCGAGGATGCCGCGGATCCAGACGTTCGCGGTCAACTGGTACTCCGCGACGCCGACGCGCTTGCCGCGAAGGTCCTCCGGCCGTTCGATGCCGCGTCGAACGTAGATGCCGGAATGGCGGAACGACCTCGACGGGAACACCGGCACGGCGACGAACGGCGGGTCGCCGCGGCGACGCGAGATCACGTACGACGACAGCGAGAGCTCGGACACGTCGAACTCGCGGAAG
>WNGE01006296.1_pt1 | contig 13230 bp, 12 predicted proteins | sample 5400651 | NCBI WGS metagenome assembly WNGE01 (sample SAMN13153370, study PRJNA577476) | soil metagenome | isolation source: 60 cm soil or saprolite under grassland replicate 2 | place: USA:California | collected 2016-06-15 | reverse complement strand
GGGGCGGCAGGCGCCAAGCTCCGGCTCGGTACGACGTTCACCCACCTCACGCAGGACGAGGGCGGCGTGACCGTCACGTTCTCCGACGGGTCCTCGGGCCGGTACGACGTGGTCGTCGGCGCTGACGGCATCCGGTCCGCGACCAGGAACGCTCTCGGCATCGGCCTGGAGACGCGCAGCACCGGCATGGGCATCTGGCGCGTGTTCGCTCCGCGCCCGAGCGAAGTCACGAGAACCGACCTCTTCTACGGCGGCCCCAGCTACATCGCAGGCTACTGCCCGACGGGCAACGACAACCTCTACGCCTACATCGTCGAGGACGTGCAGGACCGCAGCGGCCTCACGCCGGACCAGAAGCTGCAGGAGATGCGGCGACTGTCCGAGGCGTACCACGGGCCGTGGGACGCGATCCGGGCCGGTATGACCGACCCCAGCCGGGTCAACTACACCCGGTTCGAGACGCACCTGCTCGACGCGCCCTGGAACCGCGGCCGCGTGGTCGTCATCGGCGACGCCGCGCACACCTGCCCTCCGACCTTGGCGCAGGGTGCCGCCCAGGCGCTCGAGGACGCCGCCGTACTGAGCGAACTCCTGATCGGGTACGACGCTCTGTCGGATCAGCTCTGGACCGACTTCCACGACCGTCGCGTCGAGCGGGCTCGCGCGATCGTCGAGGCTTCGCTGCAGCTCGGACGGTGGCTGCTCGACCACGAGCAGGGAGACGTTCCCGGGCTGATGGCGAAGACCGCTCACCTGCTCAGCATCCCCGCATGAAGGAGTTTCTGATGACCGATCGGCTGATCACTCACCTTCGGCACGTCGACCTCGCCGTACCGGACTATGACAAGCAGCTCGAGTTCTACACCTCGATGTGGGGGCTCAAGGCGGAGACGACTGATGACGGCCTCGCGTTCCTGGCGACCGAGGGTTCGCCCGAGCAGTACGCCGTACGGTTGCGGCGTGCTGAGGAGAAGCGGCTCGACCTGATCTCTTTCGGTGCGGCGAATCGCGAGGACGTGGATGCACTCGCGCAGCGGCTCGGATCGTCGGGTGTCCGGCTGGTCTCCGAGCCGGACAAGCTTCAGACCCCTGGCGGTGGCTACGGTTTCCGGTTCTTCGACAACGACGGGCGCACCGTGGAGGTGTCGTCGGATGTCGCCGTACGCCGGCACCGCAAGATCGAGCAGGGCGAGTCGATCCCGGTGAAGCTGTCCCATGTCGTCATCAACTCACCGACCCCTGAAGCAACCGTTGCCTTCTACAACAAGCATCTGAGTTTCGCCTTGTCCGACACGCTGTTCTCGCCGCATATGGGCGAGGTCATGTGGTTCCTGCGGACGAACACATACCACCACAGCTTGGCGATCGCGCGGTGCCCGCACGTCTCGCTGCACCATGCGTCGTTCGAAATGCGTGGCATCGACGAGTACATGCGCGGCACCGGACGGCTGCTGCGCGGCGGGGTCGAGAAGGTCTGGGGTCCCGGGCGGCACATGGCGGGCAACAACACCTTCAGCTACTTCCTCGACCCGCACGGGAACACGGTGGAGTACACGACCGAGCTCGAGGAGTTGGACGAGGACACCTGGCATCCCCATCTGTACGACTTCTCCGATCCCGAGGTGACGGATCAATGGGGTACGGCGAACCCGATGAGCGAGTTCGTCGCCAAGCAGTCGTTCAACGACCCGGATCGCGGCGTGTTCGTCGCGCCACCGGTGTGACCTGATGAAGCTCGCCACCTTCCTGGACGACGCCGGATCCGAGCGGGTCGGCGTCGTACGGCAGGACCAGGTTCATCCGTTCGCCGAGGGAATTTCCATGCGCGATGTGATCGCGCTCGGGCTGGAGGCGATTCAGCAGCTCAACACGTCTGCGGGGATTCCGCTGGCTGACGTGCGTCTACTTCCACCGTTGCGTCCGGCAAGTATTCGGGACTTCGTCGCGTTCGAGGAACACGTCGAGGGGGTACGGCGCAGCATCGACGGCGCAGGCGGTGTTCCCGAGGCGTGGTACGACGCTCCGACCTTCTACTTCACCAATCCGCACACGATCGTCGGACCGGACGAGCCGGTGCCGTTCCCGGCACCGAGCCTCGAGCGCGACTTCGAGCTCGAGGTCGCGGCCGTCGTCGGCCGGCGCGGTCGATCGCTGACAGCTGCGGCCGGAGCGGACGCGATCATCGGCTACACGATCCTCAACGACTGGTCGGCTCGCGACCTGCAACGGCGCGAGATGCAGGTCAGCCTCGGCCCGGCCAAGGGCAAGGACTTCGCCACCACGCTGGGTCCGTGGATCGTCACCGCCGATGAACTGGAGCCGTTCCTGGACGACGACGGTTTCCTTCGTTTGACCTGCACGGCTTCGATCAACGGCGTCGAGGTCGGACGCGACCTGTTGTCGCACATGGGGTGGAGCTTCGGCACGCTCGTCGCCTATGCCTCGCGTGACAGCTGGGTGATGCCGGGCGACGTACTCGGGTCGGGGACGATCGGCAACGGCGGCTGCCTCGCCGAGCTGTGGGGGAGACGTGGACGTCAGGATCCACCGCCCCTGCGTGCCGGAGATGTCGTCACCCTCACCGTCGAGGGCATCGGCTCAATCAGCAATGTCGTCGCTGAAGCCGACCCAGCGCCCGAACTGCCGGAGCCACGTCTCGCCCGGGTGAGCAGATGAGTCGGACCGTCGTCGTCACCGGTGCTGCGTCCGGGATCGGTGCGGCGGTCGTGATCCGGCTCGAGGCTGAAGGCTGGAATGTGGTCGCCGTAGACAAGCAACCCGGCGTACGACGACTCGATGTCACCGACGAAGACGATTGGCGGCGGCTGGCCGACGAGCTGTACGGCGTACCCGTGCACGGTCTGGTGAACTGTGCCGGAACCACCTGGCGCGCGCGTCTCGGCGACGTCACAGCCGACGCCTTCCAGCAGACACAGGCGGTCAATGCACTCGGCCCGCTGCTCGGTATCCAAGCGCTCGCGCCGTTGATGCCGGCCGGTGGCTCGATCGTCAACGTCGGTTCGCTTGCCGGCTTGCAGGGGCACTATCCGCTCGCTTACACGGCGAGCAAGTGGTCGCTGCGAGGCATGACCCATGCGGCCTGTCTCGAGCTTGGCCGTCGCGGGATCCGGGTCAACCTTGTCCATCCCGGCTTCGTCGACACCCCGATGACAGCGTCGGCACCGGCCGTCTTCCGGACGGCTGCTGTCGAGCAGACGGCGCTCGGCCGGGCCGGTGCGGTCGCGGAAGTTGCCGACGTCATCCTCTTCCTGCTTTCCGATGCCGCGTCGTACGTCACCGGTGCGGAGATCCCCGTCGACGGCGGTGCTTCGTCGCACGCCGGCGCCAAACCCGTGTCCGATGCACTCCGGCCGTCGTACCAGTTCTGAAGGAGCACCCCGAATGTTCGAGTACTTTCCCGGCAACTATGTCTGGAATCTCGGCGTGGTCGCCGCACTCAACAGCGGCGGCCTCATCGACGAGGTCGACCGTGCCTGCCGCCCGATTCGCGACCTCGCGACGCAGGGATCGGATGTGGGGACCGCCGAGTTCATGGCCGCCTGGGCTCGGGTCGCCGACCAGCTCGAGGAGCAGGCGATCGAGGCGGAGAAGGCCGGTCACCATCGAACTGCCGGTCAGAAATTCCTGCGCGCGGCCGGCTATCTGAGTCAGGCCGAGCGCATGCAGAGCGCGAAGTCTCCCGACCGGCGAGCGGTCTACCAGCGCTGCACGGATCTCCTGGAGCGAAGCTTCGAACTGCTTGATCCGCGGACGATGCGGGTCGCGGTGCCGTTCGAGGGTACGACGCTTCCGGCATATTTCACCGACGCGTCGACGGTCGGCGAGCCGGCACCGGTGATGGTGATGTGGAACGGGCTGGACAGCACGAAGGAGCACATGTACACGTCCGGGTTCCCCGCCGAGCTTGCCGCTCGGGGGATCTCGACGTTGATGGTCGACTGCCCGGGCAGCGGGGAGGCTCTACGGTTCCAGGGCCTGACGTCTCGCGTCGAGACCGAGGGCTGGGCGGCCGCGTGTGTCGATTACCTCGAAGGGCGTTCCGACGTACGCGCGGACCGGATCGGGCTCGTCGGCTGGTCGCTCGGTGGGTACTACGCTCCGCGGGCCGCGGCCTTCGAGAAGCGGCTCGCCCTGTGCGTCGCGTGGGGTGCCAACCACAACTGGGGTGCGGTGCAGAAGCGCCGGCTGGATCGCGAGGGCGAGAACCCGGTGCCGCACTACTGGGACCACGTGCTGTGGGTCTGGGGCGAGGACGACCTGGACACCTTCATCGCCAAGGCCGAAGCGGTCCAGCTCGACGGAGTGGTCGAGAAGATGACGGTTCCGTTCCTGATCGCCCATGGTTCCAGCGACCGACAGATCCCCGTGGATTACGCGCACCGCTCCTACGAGCAGGCCGTCAACAGCCCGAAGCGGGAGCTGCGGATCTTCACGCCGGACGAGGGAGCGACCGAGCACATCGGCCTCGACCATCTGCCGCACGTCGGCACCTTCATCGCCGACTGGGTCGCGGACACCTTCCGCGAACTCGGATGATCGACCGGACCGATCCAGAGGGCTCCATCGCAGCGGCCGCGAAGCGGGTCACGAACTGGGGCCGGTGGGGGAGTGACGACGTCCGCGGCACGATGAACTTCCTCACCGACGACCTCCGGCGCGATGCGGCTCGGCTCGTGCGCATCGGTACGTCGTACTCCTTGTCGCAAGCCTTCGACATGGACGGGCCGCAGCGCGGGTGGCGTCGCCGTACCAATCCTGTCCACACGATGCTGGACACGGGCACCGATGCTGTCGCCGGAGTCCAGGGGTTCCCGCACGGAATCGGCGGCGCCGACGACGTCATCACGATGCCGCTGCAGTGCTCGACACAGTGGGACGGCCTCGGCCACATCTTCGACCACGGCCTCGCCTGGAACGGCCGCCCTGCGGACCAGGTGGTCACCAGCCTCGGCGACGGCGTCACCGGGATCGAGACCGTTGCCGACGTCATCGCCGGCCGAGGCGTTCTGCTGGATGTCGGCCGAGTGATCGGTGGTGGCGAACTGCCCGACGGATTCGCCATCACCTCGGATCACCTCGAGGCGACCATCGCCGCACAAGGTTCCGCCGTACGCAGAGGCGACATTGTCGTCGTACGCACCGGCAGGCTCAGCCGAGCCAGGCGCGAGGGGTGGGGCGACTACGCCGGCGGCGACTCGCCAGGCCTTTCCTTCGGTACGGCGGACTGGCTCCACGGCAGCGAGATCGCCGCGATCGCCACCGACACCTGGGGTTTCGAGGTCCGCCCCAACGAGTTCGACAACGCCTTCCAGCCCTTGCACCAAGTCGTCATCCCGCACATCGGACTGTTCATCGGCGAGATGTGGGACCCCGACGCCCTCGCCGAAGCCTGCGCGGCCGACCGCGTCTACGAGTTCTTCCTGACCGCGGCCCCACTCCGCATCACAGGCGCCGTCGGCGCCCCAGTCAACCCCATCGCCATCAGGTGATCATGCCCAAACTCGCGAGTAGCTGCCCGCGCTCAACGACGGGTGTCACGCTCCTCCGACCAGCCAGGCGGCCATCCGTTCGGCGACCATGATGGTCGGCAGGTTGGTGCCGGATGCCGGAATCGTCGGCATCACCGACGCATCGGCCACCCAGAGCCGGTCGACGCCGTACACGCGTCCCTGGGCGTCGACCACTGCGTCGCGGTCGGGGTCGGTGCCCATCCGGCAGGTACCGACCGGGTGATGGTACGACGCCACGCGGGCGCGGATGGAGTCGGCGATGGCGGCACGATCGTCGCTCGCAACGGTCGGCCCGGGTGCGATCTCGGCCCCGGTGACAAGCTCGGCGAGCGGCTCGCTGCGGGCGATCCGGCGGGCCTCGACGGTCGCGTCGACCATGCGGGCGAGGTCGTCGGGGTGGCGGAGGTGTGCGACATCGATGAGTGGCGGATCGGCGGGGTCGGCGGACCGCAGTCGCACCGATCCCCTCGATCGCGGCGCCATCAGCCCGGTGACGATGCCGAAGATTCCGCCGGATTCGCTGGCCTCGCGCTCGACCGGGAAGGGTCCGGCCGCGAACAGATGGAGGTCCGGCGTCCCGGCCGGCGTCGAGGAGAGGGTGGCGATCGCCTGGAACCGCGGTCGTGCGGTCGGTGTCGTGGGTAGGTCGACGGCGACGATCGGATGGTCGATCAGGTGCTCACCGACCGCCGGGAGATCCGCCACGACGTCGATGCCGAGGCGGGACAGGCGAGGTGCGGACCCGACACCTGAACGAGCGAGGATCACCGGGCTGGCGTAGGTCCCCGCCGCGAGTACCACCCGGTCGGCTTCGAGCAGCTCGCCGGTCGTCGCGCGTACGCCGATCGCCGTTCCGTGCGCGATCTCCACCCAGCCGATCGTCACGTCGGAGCGGATGGTGAGATTCGGCCGGTGCCGGGCGGCGGCGAGGTAGGTGACGGCGGTGCTCATCCGCAGGCCGTCGCGGACGTTGCGTGGTGTCGGTCCGACGCCGAGGGCGCCTGGTCGGTTGTGGTCGGCGACGTAAGCGTGCCCGACCTGGACCGCGGCCTCGATGAACGCCTGCTGGACCGGGCTGCGTTCGTCGACCGGGTGGCGGCGGATCGGGATCGGACCGTCGTTCCCGTGCCACTCGTCCGCGAAGTCCAGATCGGACTCCAACCGCCGGAAGAACGGCAAGACCTCGGCGAAGCTCCATCCGGGGTTGCCCAGCGCGCGCCATTGGTCGTAGTCGGCCGGCGCGCCGCGCAGCGCGAAGCAGCCGTTGGTGGCTGAACAGCCACCGATCAGCCGCGCTCGCGGCAACGGGATGTGCCGATCCAGCGAGTCGGCCTCGGCGTAGTAGCCCCAGTCGTGATCCACCGTCGGCTCGGAGGCATCGGCGACATCGGCCGGCAGTTCGTCCACGCTCGGATAGTCCGGCCCGGACTCGACCAGCAACACCGAGCACCCCGCGTCCTCACTGAGCCGGGCCGCCAGCACGCACCCCGCCGTACCACCGCCCACCACGACAACATCAACACTCATCGCGGCCTCCCTCCCTCACGATCGCACAAGACCGTGTGAACGTTCGAACTAGCACGTGCTAGTAATCGTGACCACGCGAGCTCTTGACAGCGACTAGCACGTGCTAGTTCCATGAGCGCGTGACAGTCGTCACAGCCCGGTGGCCGGCTCCGGGGACTCATGCATCGCCACGTCCGCAGACCCAGGGCTGCAGTGGCGGACACCCACGAAAGGTTCATTGAAGGTGTCAAAGCCCTCGTTCACGTTGCGCCTGCTGGCGCTCGCTGCTGTTGTGATCGTGCCGCTGGGAGCACTGACCGCATGCGACTCCTCCTCGGACACGGCGAGCGCCGCTGGTCCCGCGGCCCTCAAGGACGGCTTCGGCAGCCGTGCGAAGAACCGGAACGTCGAGTTCATCACCTACTACGACCCCTCCCAGGACGCGTTCTGGAACCAGATCAAGCAGGGTGCCGATGACGCGGCCCAGGTCGCGCACTTCACCCTGAAGGCCGAGACTGCCGCCGGTGACACCGGCAAGATGACCGACCTCGTCAACGCCGCCGCGGCCAGCAAGCCGGCCGCGCTGGTCATCCCCTTCAACGACCCCGCGTGGGAGAACGCCGCGTGTGAGGCCGACAAGGCCGGCGTCGCGGTGTTCGCGTACAACGTCCCGCCCACCGGCGCGGCGAAGAACTGCATCAAGGCCTTCGTCGGTCAGGACTTCTTCGAGGTCGGCACGTTCGTCGGGAAGAAGCTTCTCGAGAGCGTCCAGCTCTCTGCGGGCGACAAGGTGCTCTGCCCGGCCGAGGAGCCGTCGCAGCAGTACGCGATCCAGCGCGGCGGTGGGGTCGAGTCGGTGATGAAGGCAAAGGGCGTCAAGTGCACGTACCTGCGCACCTCTGGTGAGGACGCGCCGGCGCTGGACAAGATGCAGGCCTGGCTCACCGCCAACAAGGACGTCAAGGCGATCGTCCCCTTGGGTGGCACGCCGCACCGCAACGCCGTACAGGCCGAGGACGCAGCGGGTGTGAAGGCCCCGATCGTCGGCTTCGACACCTCGCCCCAGGTCATCAGCGGCATCAAGTCCGGCCGGATCATCGCCACTGCTGACCAGCAGGGTTATGTCCAGGGCTTCCAGCCGGTGCTGCAGGCGGGGCTCTTCCTCGACTTCGGGATCTCGCCGTCCACCATCAACTCCGGCGGCAACTCGCTGATCGACAAGTCGAACGTGTCGAACCTCGAGGACAAGGCGCTGCAGGGCGTTCGCTGGTAGCACAGGCAGCCGGGTCCGGTCCGGTTGAAGGCGGACCGGACCCGGCGCACCCCACCCGCTCGCGCTGCCGTCATGACAGCGCAGACGACTCGCGCTGCCTCGTGACGGCGCAGACGAAGTGAGAAGGAATGACCATCAGTACTCCTGAAGGAACCGGGCAGAGCGCTCCGCTCGCGCTCGAGGAACAGGCTCCGACAAGACGCCGGCTGGCCGACAGCCAGCCGACGACGACGGCAGCCCGGCTCAAGGACAGCCTGTACTACCTGCGGGGCCGCGGCGCCCTCGAGATCAGCGCCGTCTACCTGGCGATCTTGCTCGGCTTCATCATCACCGCGCTGGTCAATCCGGCGGGGTTCGCGTTCGTCAACTCCAACAACCTCTCCGGCGTGCTCTCGCAGAACATCCCGGTGCTGGCGATCCTGGCCATCGGCGCGGGTGTGCTCATGATCGCCGGCGAGTTCGACCTGTCCATCGGCGCGACGATCGGGCTCTGTGGTGTGGTCTTCATCCGTACGGCGAACAGCGCGGGCTGGCCCGTCGCGTTCGTCGCCACCGTGGCGGTCGGGATCGCGGTGATGCTGATCAACGGCGCCATCGTGGTCAGCACGAAGATCCCGTCGTTCATCGCGACGCTGGGTATGTCGTTCTTCTGGACCGGCGTCCGCATCTACGTCAACGGGAGCACCCCGGCGACCTTCTTCCCGGGCGTTCGCACCGACACCATGGTCAACCTGATGGCCGGTAACTACGGCTACTTCCGCTCGCAGTTGGTCTGGCTCGTGCTCGTCGGCGTCGCATCCTGGTTCTTCCTGCATCGCCATCGGGCCGGTAACAAGCTCTATGCTGTCGGGGGCAACGCGGCCGCGGCGGCAGCCGTCTCGATCAAGCCCAAAGCTGTACGCCTGCAGGCCTTCGCCTTCCTCGGTCTCATGGTCGGCATCGCCTCGTCGCTGTACGTCGCTCGCACGTCCGGAATGCAGCCCGGTACGACGGAGAGCTACACGCTGCTCGCCATCGCGGCCGCCGTCGTCGGTGGCTGCTCGCTCACCGGTGGCCGTGGCTCGGTGACCGGCATGGTCGTGGGATCGGCCCTCATCCTCACCATCGAGAACGGACTCGTCCTGGGCAACGCACCCGGCTTCTACGTCCAATTGTTCCTCGGCGTCGCGATCGTCATCGCCGCGGTCTTCAACAAGTTCATGGAGGGCAAGGCGACATGAGCACGCTGACCAACGAGGTGCGCACGCAGTCCGCCGGGGTGGGGCAGCCATTGCTCAGCCTGGAAGGCATCACGAAGAACTACGGCCCCAACACCGTGCTGAAGGACGTGTCGTTCGAGATCGGGAAGGGCGAGGTCGTCGGTCTGCTCGGCGACAACGGCGCCGGCAAGTCCACGCTCGTCAAGATCATGTCCGGCGTGGTGCCCATGAGCAGTGGCCGCTACTTATGGGAAGGCGAGGAGGTCAATCGGGTCACCCGGCCCGAGACCGAGCGGCGCGGTGTGGAGACGATCTTCCAGGACTCCGCCCTCGTCCCGACCATGTCGATCACGCGCAACATCTTCGCCGGCCGCGAGATCACCAACCGGTTCGGTTTCATGAAGCTTCGCGAGATGGACGCGATCACCACCGAGATCCTCGACAGCGTCGTCTCGATCGAGGGCATCAGGAGTGCCAAGCAGTTGGTCAGCTCGCTGTCCGGGGGACAGGCGCAGGCCGTGGCCATCGCCCGCGCGGTGCACTTCAAGCGCTCGCTCCTCATCCTCGACGAGCCCACCAGCGCCCTGGCGGTGCGAGCCACCGAGGCGCTGCTCAACTACCTCGTCCAACTCAAGGGCGAGGGCGTCTCCTCCGTCCTGGTCACGCACAACCTCCACCACGCCTACAAGGTGTGCGACCGCCACATCGTCATGAACCACGGCCGCAAGATCCTCGACACCCCGCGAGAGGACACCAGTGTCGAGGAGCTGACGGCGGCCGTCGTCGAAGGCGCCGAAGGCGTCAAGCGTTTCCGCCAGGGCAAGCCACTGGCCTGACGACCCCGAACGTCCGACGTACCTCAGAACAAGGAAGAAGAAGTTGACCGACCTTTCCAAGCTCCGCCTCGGCACCGCCCCCGACTCGTGGGGAGTGTGGTTCCCCAGCGATCCGCAGCAGGTGACCTGGGACGTCTATCTCGACGAGATCGCCGCCGTGGGCTACGTCTACACCGAGCTCGGCCCGCAGGGCTTCATGCCGCAGGATCCCGAGCAGCTCAAGGACGAGCTGGCCGAGCGGGGGCTGACGGTTGCCGGAGGCACCGTTTTCGCGGCACTGCACAAGGGCGCCGAGGCGCTGCAGAAGGCCAAGGCCGACTTCGGTCGGGAAGCGAAGTTGCTCGCGGCACTCGGCGCGGAGTACCTGGTCCACCTGCCGGAGCAGTACACCGACATGCACACCGGTGCGGCGACCCAGGAAGCCGACATCGACCCGCAGCAGTGGAAGAACCTGGTCACCGGGACCGACGAGCTGGCGAGGTACCTGTACGAGTCGTACGGCGTGAAGCTCGTCTTCCACCCGCACGTCGACACGCACGTGGACACGCAGCAGCGCATCGAGCGGTTCCTCTCCGACACCGACGCAGACCTGGTGAATCTGTGTCTGGACACCGGCCACATCGCTTACTGCGAAGGCGACAACGTCGAGATCGTCCAGCGATTCCCCGAGCGCATCACCTACGTCCACCTCAAGTCCGTCGACCCGGCGGTCCGGGCCCGTGCCGTGGCCGAGAACCTGCCGCTGTCCGAGGCGGTGAAGCTCGGAGTGATGTGCGAACCGCCGTACGGCGAACCCGACATGCCGCCACTGCTCGAGGCGCTCGGCGCATTGGACCGCGACATCTTCTGCGTCATCGAGCAGGACCTCTACCCCGTGGAGCCGCACATCCCGCTTCCGATCGGCGCCCGCACCGCCGGCTACTACGTCGGCTGCGGCCTCGGTCCGGTACGACGCTGGCCCTACTGACCCTCCACGAGAAGGAAGACCCAAGAAATATGACGCTTCGCATCGGAGTCATCGGCACCGGAATGATCGGCCAGGACCACATCCGGCGGATCAGCCAGGTGCTCTCGGGGGCCGAGATCACGGCCGTCACCGACGCCAGCCTCGACGTGGCCAAGCAGGTTGCCCAGGACCTGCCGAACGCCGAGGTGTTCGACACCGGCCACGAACTGATCCGCTCGCGCCGGGTCGACGCAGTAGTCGTCACCTCGTGGGGACCCACGCACGCAGAGTTCGTCCTCGCGTCGATCGCCGAGGGCAAGCCGGTGTTCTGCGAGAAGCCGCTCGCCACCACGGCAGAGGCCTGTCGACGCATCATCGACGCCGAGGTCGCCGCCGGTCGTCGCCTCGTGCAGGTCGGCTTCATGCGCCGGTACGACGCTGCCTACCGGGCGCTGAAGGCGGTGGTCGACTCCGGCGAGATCGGCGCTCCGCTGATCTACTACTCGGGCCACCGCAATCCCGACGTACCGGCCACCTACACGCGCGAGATGGCGATCGTTGACACCGCCGTCCACGACTTCGACGTCACCCGTTGGTTGCTCGGCGAGGAGTTCGTGGCGATCCGGGTCCTGCCGGCCAAGCAGAACAGCCTCGGTCAGGGCCTCCAGGATCCTCTGCTGATGATCGTCGAGACCCAGAGCGGCGTACTGGTCAACGTCGAGACCAGCGTCAACATCCGCTACGGGTACGACATCCGCGGCGAGGTCGTGGGGGAGACGGGGACCGCCGCGCTCGCGGACCGCAACCTTGTCGACCTGCGTCACGCGGGTGTCCGTTCTGGTCGGGTGCCGGCCGACTGGCGGGAGCGCTTCACCGCCGCCTTCGACACCGAACTCCAGGAGTGGATCGACACGATCGCATCCGGCGCGGCACCGACCGGACCGAGCTCGTGGGACGGCTATGCCGCCACCGTCGTCTGCGACGCAGGCGTGCAAGCCCTTGACACCGGCGACCGCGTGTCCATCGTCCTCGGCGACAAGCCGGCGCTCTACACCTGAAAGGCATCGAGCGATGAAGATTGCCCTCGACCCCTACATGTTTCGTACGACGCCCCTGCTCGAGCTGCCGGCGTTGGTGGCCGAGTTGGGGTATGAGTTCATCGAGTTGTCGCCGCGGGAGGACTTCACCCCGTTCTTCCTGCACCCCCGCGCCGACGACGCCACCGTGAAGGCGTTCAAGAAGGCCCTCGACGCAGCCGGGGTGAAGGTCGCCTCCCATCTGCCGCTGTATCGGTGGTCCGGGCCGGACGAGGACGAGCGGCAGGCCGCGGTCCGGTACTGGAGACGGGCGATCCAGATCACGGTGGATCTGGACTGCCGGGTGATGAACTCCGAATTCAACGGCCGCCCCGAACAGGCCTCCCGCAGCGAGGCCATGTTCTGGAAGTCGATGGAGGACCTGCTGCCGGTGTTCGAGCGTGAGGGGGTGCAGTTGCGGCTGGAGCCGCACCCGGACGACTTCGTCGAGGACGGCCTGGTCGCGGTGGACATGATCCGCGGCATCAACTCGCCGTTGGTGTCGTTCCTGTACTGCGCCCCGCACACCTTCCACATGGGCGCCAACCTGACCGAGATCATGCACCACGCCGGCCCGCTGTTGACCCAGGTGCATCTGGCCGACTCCTTCGACCACCGCGCCTCGTCCGGGCTGCGCTACATCGTCAACCCACCCGGGTCCACGGCGAGGATCCACCAGCACCTCGACATCGGCCAGGGCGAGGTCGACTTCGACACCTTCTTCGCCACCCTCGGCGAGCTCGGCTTCGGCGACCGCGACGACACCATCATGACCTCGTGCGTGTTCGCCTGGGAGGACCGCGCCCGCGACTCCTCGACGTACATGCGCAAAACCATCGACAAGTACGTGAGCGCCTGGTGAC
>WNGE01037127.1_pt1 | contig 13233 bp, 25 predicted proteins | sample 5400651 | NCBI WGS metagenome assembly WNGE01 (sample SAMN13153370, study PRJNA577476) | soil metagenome | isolation source: 60 cm soil or saprolite under grassland replicate 2 | place: USA:California | collected 2016-06-15 | reverse complement strand
GAGAAATAGGACTTATAGGACTCATAGGGGTTATTAAGTCTCATGAGTTCTATAAGTCCTATGAGTCCTATAAGTCCTTTTCATGTTCATGGGAGGTGAGAGATGATAAATCCATTGGGCGAACGGGAATCGAAGGCGCTGTTAAGCGGAGAATGGACGGGAAGGCTCGGTTGCAGCGATCGCGGCAAACCCTACATCGTGCCGGTTCATTATCTGTTCGATAACGATTGCGTCTATGTGCAATCGCCGCCCGGCCACAAAATCGACGTTCTGCGCGACAACCCGAACGCGTGTCTGCAAGTGGATGAGGTCAAAGACGACGCCCATTGGCGCAGCGTGCTTGCTTTCGGCCTTTTTGAAGAGATAAAGGACGCAAGAGAGCGCAAGCGCGTCCTGTCGGACATGTTCGAACGTTGGCCGCACTCTGCGGAGGTTGAATCGCAGACGAAAGATGCGGCGCCGGACACCATAGTCTTTCGCATCCGCGTGACGGACATCACCGGGGTCTACGAAAACCACTGAGAGGATAGAGGATCGAGGATCGAAGATAGAGGATCGAGGATCGAGGATCGAAGATAGAGGATCGAGGATCGAGAATCGCATCATCCATTCTATCATTGATACTCAATCATCAATTTTCGATCCTCGATCCTCTATCTTCGATCCTCGATCCTCGACCCGGCGGCGCCGGACTATTTCTACCGAGCAGCGCGCGTGCGTCGCCACGGCGTGCGAGACCGATCCGAGCAGGAAGCGCCGCCATCCTCTGTAACCGTGCGATCCGAGTACGATCAGATCGGCGCCCCATTGCTCAGCCTCGTCCAGGATCACATCCTTGGCGGAGCCGTTCGCGACCTCGGTGGTAATTACAAGCTCGCGGTGGGCGGACTTGAGCCGCTCCGCCGCCCGGTTTACAGTCGTCTCCGCCTGTTCCGTCCCAGCCGTCTCCAAATCCTTGATATAGCTGTCGGGGAGCGCCCACGTTTCGGTCATGGGCGTATAGGGGAGATCTATCGCGGAGATGACCTTAACTTCACTGCCTTTGGGCCAAGGGCGTTCAGCGACCGCGTCCACGGCGGCCTTGCTGCAATCAGAACCATCTGTAGCCAACAGGATTTTCATGATCGTCTCCAATAGGGCTTATGGGACTCTTATAAGTCCCATAAGTCCTATAGGTCCTATAAGTCCTATACACGCCATCATCAAAAATAAGATAAACTGCAACCATTATGCCGCGCTTGATGATGTGGCCACATTCAAAGATCGTAATTTCAACTACTTAGCTCTGCCTATGCGCTCTCTCAGTGGGTGTATAGTGCGTGAACGCCTGAAAAAGGCCCTGAAATCACGATTTATTAGAGCCTTTCTTGGCGCCGAAAATAGCCCGCTCCAAGTCGTCGGTCGCTTGCTCCTGCATCGCCTCCAGGACGTGAGAATAGACATCCTCGGTGATCGCGGTGCGGGAATGTCCCATCCTGGCCGACACTACTTTTGTCGGCGTCCGTTGGAGCAAAAGCAGGGTCGCCATCGTATGACGCGCGTCATAGGTCCGCATCTTCGTTCGTTCTTCGGGCAGTCCCGCTTTCGTCAGAATCCCTACCCAAAGATATTTGTACGCCGAGCGCGTAAGCGGTTCGCCCACTTCGTTGGGGAATACAAGGTCGTAATCGTACCAGTCGCGACCGAGCCGCATCCGCTGTTCGAGCTGAGCCTGGCGATGCTCTTTCAACTGAGCCATAAATGACGCCGGCATAGTGAAAGAGCGATTGCCGCTCTCCGTCTTGGTCTCGTCGAACTCCCATGACTTGCCGTTGTCAAGCCTGGCGACATTGCGGCGAATCTGCACGCTTCCCTTCTCCCAATCCACGTCTTTCCATTGCAGCGCGGCGGCTTCGTTCGGCCGCGTCCCGGACCAGAGCAGGAACGCGACGAAGATGCCCATCGGTTCGTTGCGGCAGACTTCGAGAACTTTCAACGCTTCGGCGGGGTGAAGGACATTCGCCTTACGCTTCTCTTTCTTCGGAAGCTCGACGCCCTGTAACGGACTCTTCAGGAGCATGCCGTGGTCGAGCGCATACTGAATCGGACCTCTGAACGCGCTGTAGGCCATGTGGATGGTGTCGCTGTCATAATCCTGATCGAGCAACCCGTTGATCCACTTTTGCACGGCGCGCGAAGTTATCGAAGAGATGCGCGCGTCGGCGAAGGTCTTTTTGATGTAGTACTTGAAACTTCTCTCGTAGATTTCTATCGTCCGCTTCTTGCGCTTCTTCTTCTTGCCATCAAGCCATTCATTGAAAAGCGCCTCGAAAGTGATGTCCGGGTCTTCGAGCGGCTCGCCCCGATCGCGCCGCACAAGGGCGTCGCGCAGCCACTTTTCCGCCTTCGACTTTGGCCCGTGAAAAGTCTTGTTGAAGTAGTCGTTGCCGCCATTCGGCTTGTAACCGCGAAAGATGCGGATGAGCCACTTGTTTTTGCCTCTCGGCAGCACCTGGCCCACGCGGCGCGGCTCAGGCTTTTTTGTGTCGTTCGATTCGTCAGGCATGGTTATTTCCTCCGATTGGACCAAGGCCGGCCGCCTTGAAAGAGGCGCGCCCGCACGTCTTCGCGCGCCTCTGCGGCCGCCGGGATTTTTGTGGCGTGCGGAGCACCATGCGCCCCGCCACTTCGATTCGGACGTTCAAAGGCGCAACCCGAAAGAGGCCGGATTGAAACCTTCGCAATCCTCGCAACCTTCGCGGACCTCACAACCCATTGAAACCAGAAATGTTAAGTGTGCGAAGGGAGTGCGAAGGGTTGGTGTCGGTCAAAGCGGGCAAACCTTCGCAAAAGTGCGGAGCACCTCGCGCTCCGCCAATATGGTCAACACTAGATCGAAGCTATCGCCTGCGCCAGCTCGCGCGCCCGTTTTTCTATTTTGTGAAAGCCCAGATTGTTGAGCAGATACACAAGCCAAATCTGCAACTCTTCGGCGCCGAACCTGTCAGGCTGCTCGCGGTCCCACTGCGGCTGGCATTTCTTGTGAACAAAGTAGAGGTCGTCATTGTCTCTCATGGCAAAACAGGCGTTCGCCTGCCTCGCGTCGTCGATCTCCCCTCCGCACTGGTCACAGATTACCGTGGGGCAATAGCGCCCATTTTTACGGATGTTCTTAATCGGCATCACTTCGCCCCTCCCTTCTTCGCTTTCTTGGCGGCGCCATCGCTCGCCCTGACGACGGCGGCGGTAGCTACGTCTTTGGCGTCCGGTATGAACTCAAGTAGGTCGCCTGGCTCGCATTCGAGCGCGGCGCAAATGTTGCTCATCACCGACAGGTTGATTGTCTTTTGGGTTGTGGCCTTGCTCAGTTTCCAGAGCGTCACATGTGGCACGCTGGAATGTTGCGCGAGCCAGTACACCGTTCGCCCTTTCTTCTTGAGCGCCTCGTTGAGAGTTATTCGAATCATGCGTTCTTGTTTTTCCATAGTACGCCAATCCTACACTGAAAAATAGTCTACGTCCAGCCGTAATAACTCTTGACTACTAACTGGGGTTAGTATACCATCCGTTTGCAGTTGAATTTCGGAAAGGACGCCTCATATGACTCTCGACACTCAAATCTTCAACGCGATCGTGGAAGCTGCCAAAGCCAAAGCCGCCGATTCTCCCGCCTGGCTTCGCGCGATTGACCGCGCCGTCGAAGGCATCCTGAGCGGCGAGCTGCTCGTGACCACGCTCAGCAACGGCGCGCTCGTGACCAGCTCCAACGGCTCTTACCTGGCCAACGGCGCCTGCTCCTGCAAGTCTTTTCAGTTCGGCCACAAGGAGTGCAAGCATCGCGCGGCCGCGAGGCTGATTGAGCGGTACGAAGCGCAAGTCCTTGCGACAAAAGCCGCGACAGGGATTTCGGACGTAGCGACAAGCGCCGCGATTTCGATCTCGCCGCGAACCCTGCGCGCTCAACTCATCACTGACATCAACGCGATATGGACGCGCCGCTTCCCCGGCGAGAGCATCGGCGATTCTCTGATGCGACGGTTCCGCGTCAACACGTTGGACTATTTGGCCGAGGATATGCTGGCCGGCGTCCTGGCCGCGATCGCGATGTAACCGACGAAAGGAGATGAACTAATGGCAAAGCTAAGACCAATCACACGCAGAGAACTTCCGAGCGGCCACATTGTCGTCATGATCGAAATCAAGGGCCGCATCTACGCCGCGACATACGCGCCGGGATTCAACCCGACCGACAAAGAGGTCCGGGAAAGCGTCGCTACGCACGGCTATGGCAAAAACGCGGGAGTCAGAGGCTGGAGGCCCTACGATCAATCGAGGGGGTGCTATCTATGACGAACTCATCCGAACAGCTTCAACAAGCGGGCGCGCCGGCGGACGGCCCGCGCTCGATCAAAGCGATCATCGCCGACCTCTCTCGCCCCGTGAATCCGGCGCGTCTCAAGCAGCGCCAGCAAGGTGGAAAAACCTTGACGTACTGTCCTTGGTACCAATGCGTTCGGATCCTCGATCACTACGCGCCGGGATGGTCGTACGAAGTGCGCAGCGTGCAAGTCGTCGGCGAGAACCTGGTTATGACGGTGCGGATCTCAATTCCCTCTTCTGAAGGCATCATCTACCGCGAGGCGAGCGCCCTGGAGCCGCTGAAAGGCTCAGGCTATGGTGACGCCGCCACGAACTGTGAATCCGCCGCCCTGCGCCGCGCAGCCGCCAAATTCGGCCTTTGCTTAGGACTGTACGACAAGTAAGGAGACTCCCCGATGAAAGCGCCTGGCACGATTTATTTGATTCATTTTTGGAAGCCGTATCGCCATGCCCGCCATTACACAGGCTATAGCGAAGACCTCGACAAGCGGCTGACGGATCATTTGTGCGGCATGGGCGCGAGGCTGATGGAGGTCGTCACCAACGCCGGCATTGAGTGGAAAGTGTCCCGCACCTGGTCCGGCGATCGCGCGCTTGAACGCAAAATAAAAAATCGCAAGGAGGCGCCGAAGCTGTGCCCGATCTGCGCCGGCAAGAAGGCGCTGCGCCTGGCCACCAACTACAAGGAGAAAGCGCGATGAATCGTACTATGCAAATCACTCAGACTGAGTACAGCGCGTTTCAAACTGCGTATGACTTCTTCAACGTCGAGCTTTTCAGCGGGACACTGCCTCCCGTGCTCATCACCTTGCAACGCCAGTCAAGAGCTTACGGCTATCTCTCGCCTGAAAGGTTCGTGGGCCGAAGTGAAGAGACGGCGACTCACGAGCTGGCGCTCAACCCCGACCACTTCGGGCGGACCGACGAAGAGATACTTTCAACGCTCGTTCACGAAATGGCGCACGTGTGGCAAGTGACGCACGGGAGGCCGCCGCGAAAGAGTTATCACGACAAGCAGTGGGCCGCGAAGATGATGGAAATTGGCTTGCATCCGTCGAGCACGGGCGAGCCTGGCGGCAAAGAGACCGGCGCGAAGGTTTCGCATTACGTCATCGAAGGCGGCCTTTTCTCGGTGTCCTTCGCGCGGCTGAAGGGCGCCGGGTTTACGCTGCGCTGGCAGTCGCGCGCCGATGATCGCGAGCGCCAGAAGAAGGCCGCCAGCAAGACGAAGTACACCTGCCCGAACTGCGGACAGAACGCTTGGGCTAAGCCTTACGCAGTGTTGATTTGTGGCGTGTGCCATATCGAAGACGGCTCCATCTATGAGATGGAAGCTGAAGCGTGAAGCGCATCGTATTGGCGGGGCGTAAGGCGCTTCGCACAACTGCAACAAAAACGAAAGGACGGTTCCCAATGACGAAGCAGAACGGTAACGGCGACGGCGCAAATGAGCGCGACATCGACGCCACGATCATCGCCGGCGCGCTTGAGGTCTTCGATCACGACGGCCATCAAGTCGTCAGGCTTCACGACGTAGTGTCCGCCGCAATTGAGGCCGCGTTCAATCTCGGACTCGAAGGCGAAGAGGCCGAACAGATGGCCGAGTACATCCAACGTGAACTCGTCGAAGTCATGGTCGCCGCCGGCGTGGGGATCATCGACGAAAGAGACGGCAAGCTGTGGGTGCCTGGCAGGGAGACGAAACAATGATCCTCTATCGCGTCGTGATACTGAGTCGCATGACCGCGCGCTGGGAGACGTGGAGTAACTACGCGACCTACGAAGAAGCCGAGCTTGCCGCGTGCGGATTGATTACCGGCGGCGCGGCGGCGGAAGCCCACATCCTCGAAATCCACGCCGGCGGCGGGCGGATCGTCGCCAAAGTGACCGCCGAGAAGCGAGCCGGCTGGCCCCACGGCGCCGCCGCCGTGCAAAAGTCGTAAACGCAGCGGGCTTGGAAAGCGCGTCAACGCTCCCCAAGCCCTAACATCAACCACACGCCGGAGCGATAGGCCAATGCTTGCAACGGAATTATCGCTTCGGCCATTCCCTTTTTGGAAGGAGAAGCGAAATGTTTGATTCGATTCGCAACTGGCTGTCCAGAACCGACCGCCACGAAGCCGACAGGCGCGCCCTCGAAGCCGAGGCCCGGCAGTTCCGGCTGCCGTCCGAGACTCTGCCGCAGATATTCAAATACCTGTTCTTCGCCGGACTCGGCTTTCTCAACTACCGGCTGTTCGCGCACGCAGTACCCGGCGCGTGGGGGCAAGCTACCGGCTGTGTCGCCGTAATGTCCGAGGCGATCGCGCTGTACTCGACGCACAACTACAGCCGCTCGTCTGGATTCTTCCGTCTCTCTCTCGGCGTCGCCGGCGTCCTGCTTATGGGGTTCAGCCTGGTCCACGGCACGTTTTCCTACAGCCGCGTCGTCGCCTTCCCTCTCCTGGCCTGCCTCCTCGGCATTGCGGTTGTGGCGATCACAATGGCGCACCCCAAGAACATAGTCCGGCTCAGGCAAGCGTGGGCGCACACGGTTATCGCAATAGGACGCGCTGAGGCTGCGTCGGAATTGCAACTGATGCGCGCTCAGAGTGTGGTCGAACAGGCCAGGCTGGATCGCCAGCGAGAGCGCACCCGCCGTGAGTCCGAGTACCTACAGGAAGTCGAGAAACTGATCGCCGTCGAAGAGCGAAAGCGGCAGATGATCGGAGCGATCTCCGACCCCGGATTACGCGAAGCCCTGGCGAGAGATATGGGTGTTGATTCGACGCCCCAGGCGCCCCCGCGCCGGCCCGGATTCGTGAGTCAGGACGACGGCCCAAAAAAGCGGCGCAACTGGATATAAGCGCCGGCCCGGTTGCGCAGTTTCAGGCGAACGATCGATCCGCGAATTTGCCGCTCGTGTCCGGTTCAATATCGCCCCCGAAACCGGCGTCATCTGTTACTCGTAACAAAAAGCCCGCAAAGTCTTCTGAATTAATGACTAAGCGGACGCGAAAGCCGAAGCAAAAACGAGCGCCGAAACCAGTCACGGTTAGTGGCTATCACTGGCGCAAAAACGGCGCCGGCTGGGACTTGCGAAAGTCGGTTTATGTTACGAGTAACAGCGGCGAGAAAAAACGGAAGCAGCCGTTCGTCGCTCACCTATCGAAGTCAACTTTCGGGGAACTGAAGCGCCGGCACAAAGGCGCGGCGTTAGAGCGCGCGATCGCCGAATGGATCGCCGATCACGATAGGTAGGGCAATAGAAAAAGCCGGGTCAATCGCCCGGCTTTTCTGCGTCCGCTACTCTCGAAGTGGCAGGGGGGGACTAAAGTTTTCAGATAAATGCGGCTGGCGAGATATTGAAGAACTCGCCGAGGGCCTTAGCGTTCGCCTTGCTGATGCCGCGCTTCCCGTTAACCACTTCGGAAACGATACTTTTCGAACCGAAAATCGGCACAAGGTCAGCCTGCTTTAGACCTCTCACTTCCATCAGATCGCGAAGAACTTCCAGCGGCGTCGCTTTCGGCGGCTTGTAGTATTTTATTTCAAAATTCTCGATCAGATGCACGAGCAGATCGAGCAACGTCTCTTCCTCTGGCGAAAGATTTTCTTCACCCTTGCGCATCAAGTTCTCGACGATCGCGAGATACTGCTCGTTCTGTTCTTCGGTTTCGATGACCATCGGAAGTGTCTGCGAAAGCAGGGAGCCGTATTTCTTCGGATCACCCGGAACCGCAATCAGCTTTCCATTTGCCTTTGTCATAATCTGAATGTGTCAGAATCGCTCTGACGTAAACGGCATGTCTTCTGTAATTGATCCATGCAATTAACCTATATTTATTGCCCCCGATATCGAACATCGTACAATCCTTGTAGATGTCCGCGTCGGGGCGGGTCTTTCGCACGTCGGCGAAAGTTTTCCAATCGGCATTTTTGACAGCAGCGTACCAAGTTTTGAGAGGTGATTTGCTGTCAGGATGTTCCTCGTAAAATTCTCGAAGCCGGCGATAGGAAATAATCCTCATTTACTCGCTCCCTCAACTTAAAAACCCCGGATAGATGGTTTCGCAACATACTCTCTTAATCTCCATATAGTTGTTGTTCGCTTTCAGCGCGTAATTCTTTAGCGGATTCGCGCGCTGAAGCCTCCTGTATTGATTCCCGACCTACGTTCGCATAACGCGAACCCGTTGTCAAGGACGAAGAAAAGAGTGGGCGGATGACGCGATGGGGGCGTTGACCGCTTACGACCGATAGGGAAGAGCTGAAACAAAAAAAAAGCCCCGGCTCAATCGCCAGGTGGTGGAGGCGAGAGCCGGGGCGGAGGTTCACCCGAACTATATACTATCACTCAGCCGGCCCGCTTTCGCGTTTACGCGCCCGCCACTGAATTGCCCACACGGTGGTATGCACCTCGCCCGAATCGCGCAAGGAAGGCGGCAATGCGTGCGCGCCATGGTCATCACACGCTGGCTCTTCGCGCTCGCCATCTTCACCGCGCTATCCCAGTAAAGTCGGAGAACCCGTAGATCACGCTTCCCGATCGGAAGCCCGGCCGCTGATCCAGCCACAGCGCGACAGCGAGCGCGAGCACAAGGTCATCGTGCGCCGCATGCGGATCACGCCAATCGAGCGCGGCCGTCGAGTTACCATAGCTGTCGTGCCCGCTGGCGCTGATCTTGATTCGGTAATTCTTCAGCTCGGTCGTGAGAATTTCTGCGTCCGGCAGCGCGGCCGCGATCTTCAACTTGCCGTTCTGAAGCGCGAGCTGCGCGGCGCCGATCAAGTCCCTCTTCGGCGTGTTGAATCCGATCGGCGGACGGCGAGGCGGGGGCGATTCGTCGAGAGGGGCGCGCGCCGAAGCATCAGCGACAGGTCGGAGACGATAGTCGGATAGCTGGTCATCAACTCCCACCGCTTCAGATAAAGGCAGTGATACTCAGCCTGTTCGCCGGCGCCATGAACTTCGAGCGCGCACAAGGCGCTGAAATCCTGACTCTGCCCAAGATCAAGGCCGAGCACGTAGCGCGGCGCGCCGATTATTTGGTTGTGTTCGTGTGGCGTCATAGGAATAAGGGTTTCAACGTCGGGTCGAGCGCCCGCTCGACGTCGGCGGACGAAAACACCTGGTCAACGGTGTCGATAAATTGACATTCGTATTCGCTGGCGAACCAGTGCGCTCCGATGCGGCGCCGCTCCGCTTCAAGCCACTCAGGAGAGATGCGCGCGCATTGGCGCGCCGTGATCTTCACCCTCTCCCAATCGGCGCCGGCGTTCGCCCACTCGTTATAAAAAAAACCTCTCTTGCCGAAGGGCGTGCTCAAGAGAACGATCCGCCCGCCGCTGACGGCCAGCATTGGTCTGACGGCGTGGTACAGGTCGTCGGGAACGCGCGCCGCTTCATCGACGATCAATAGCGCGACGTTGCTGAACCCTCTGACCGTCGACTCTTTACCTGGCAAAGCGACGACGCGGGAGCGGTTCGTGAACTCGACGCGCAACGCGCTCTCTTCCTCGATCTGCGTGTTGGTCACGCGCAGCGAATTGAGCGAGTCTTTGAGTTTGCGAAAAAGTTCGACCGCTTGCCGCTGAGTCGGCCCCAAAATCAAAACCAGCGCGCCTTCGGCGTAGAGCGCGGTGTGCAACGCGAGCAGCCCGCACATCGTGCTCTTGCCGCTCTGCCGCGAGCAGTTCAGGATTATCTGCCGCGCTCGGCTGCGCAAAAGATCGCTCTGCCAGGCGTCGAGCGTGAAGCCGGCCCGCGCGGCGAGTAGCGTGGGGTCCGCCGCCTCGCCGGCTATCTTATTGCCGATCAGGTTCTTCATCGCGCTCTGTAACAGCAGCGTCGATGAGCCTTCTTGTCTCTGCGATGATGTCATCAATGCTCAGTCCGAATTCGCGCGCCTGTTCTCGCCAATCCATGCCGCTCATATCGACAGCGACGCTCTGGCGAGGCTTGCCTTCGAGCCTGTCGATCACTTCGCGGATGGCCGCGATCTCGCGGATTGCCGCTATGACCAGGTTGGAAGCCATGGGAGTTGCCTTCGGCGAAGCGGCCGTTGCCGTCGCGTCCGGTTTGCGATTTGCCGTTGTTACCCGTTGATCCCAACGGCGGTTTTTGTCGCTTTGATGGCATAGGCTCATGACCTCGCGGACTTCCAACCCGGCATATTGCGCGCCTTCCTCGCCGCAAGGTTGCGAGCATTTTGCGCTTTGGCGACCTCGCGCGTGAAGTGCGCTTGCTCCTTCTGTTCTTCGGTCGGTTCGTGGGGCTTGTCGCGGTTTTTTTCGAAGGTCTCGCCGCTCTCCTTGCTGAACGCGCCGATCAAACTGGGCGCCGGCGTTTCGTCGTCGAGGCCGAGCCTCTTGAAGGCGCGTTCTGTGAAGCCGGCCGCGAGCGCCATTTCACGCGCCTTCTGTAAGCCGTGGGCTTCCTCGAAGCGAGCTTGCTCCGTGAGATTCCAATGTTCTTTTGACCACCAATTGATTTCGCTCATATTTGCGCCTCCTGTCGGCGCAACGCTTGAAGTTCGGCGCCGAGCTGGCTCCTGTTGAAAATCGTGTGGCTGAATCGATTCCTCAAGGTTTTGATTTTGCGCTCAGCGAGCTGGCGGCCAGTGATTGAATCGCATCCGAGCATCTCGACTTCGGCGGCCTCGATCTCCGCGGGCAGGGTTTCGTGTAGCCGCTCTTCCTCAGCAAACTCACGCTGCTTCTGCTCGACCTGCAAGTGCAAGATTTGGCGGCGCAGAGTTTTTTGTTTGAGCTTAAGCATTTCGATGATGTTGAACCCTTCGGCGAGTTTTTCGTCATCGATCTCGCGGTGCAGCGCGATCTGCGCGTCTGCGATCCTCGCGGGGAGCGCCTGCAATTCGGATTCGAGGCGCCCGATCTGCGCGGCCAGGTCTTCGGCGGCCGGCGCCGGCGTGGCGGTGGTCTCTTCGATTTTCTTTGCCATGATTTCTCCTTACTGGAATTTCAAAACTCGGTTGTCTGCGAGGCACTGCCCCATCGCGCCTTCGAGCACGTTCAAATCGGTGACCTGCGCGGCGGCCATAACTATTCCGAAGTCTCCCCGATAGCTGGCCTCCTCCAGCGCAATTCGGTCGATCAGGGCGTTTAAATAGCCCCTCGCGGTCCGCCAAAACCGCATCCGGTCGTTGTTGTGCGTGTTGACTTCGATGCAGTCGAGAATTCGATTGCAGGCGTCGATGTAATCGGTCCAATTTGTGGGCTGCGGCGCGCTCCATAACGGATCGACGGCGCCGAGCGCGGTGCTGATGGCCGTTCGCGCTTGGGCGATGGTAAATGAGCCTCCGAAGGCTTTTTCGACTGCGCTGTAGAGCGCGGGCGCGGCCTCGCTTGCGTAGTTCCGCACGGCGGCGGCGATCGGGCGCAAGACGACGGAGAGCGCGACGCTGGCGAGTGCGGTCAGTGTGCCCGTGAAGTCGACGGCCAAGCGGTCGCCCGGCGCGAGCTTTCGGTCATTGAGCGTGGTAGTGAGCGCGCCGGACTGCGGCGTGTTGGCCGTGGCCTTCATGTTGAGCGTGGAGGCTAGCAGGGCTGTCCCTGAAGCCGGCGCTTGCGTGCCGGTACACTTTCGCAGCATCAAAGTGACTGCGCCGGCATCCGTGCCTGCCACGGCGTGGACTTCACGGACGTCGATGACCTCGACCGGCGCGCCGGCCAGGTAGAAGAGTTGGTCGACGAACCCGCTGTTCAAAAAGTAGGGCACGACAAAATGGTCTTTTGGTAGTTGGGTCATAGTTCCCTCTCCTTTCGATTCAGTTGAAAAAAAACGGGGCCAGCTTTTTCGTGCGGCTTCGGAGTGCTACCGCGCCGGCCCCACACTGGCCGTGGAGCCGGCCAACCTCACACGCCGGCTCCACGGCCAAATTTCGCCCCTGATAAGTTATCACGGGTGCGCCAATTCGCTATCGAAAAGCGCGAGCGGCGTGTTGAAGTCTTCAACGCGGCGTCAACCCCACGCAGTCGGCCAGCACCTCATAATCAACCCATTCAGGCGGGATAATCAGTTTCGGAGTGTGGGCGGCCGCGCCCAACTCCTCTCGATCAAACTGAGCGCACTCTTTAGTCGCCTTGTATATTCGCGCGAGCAGTAGCGCCCTGTCCCTCGCGCTAAGTGGGTTGGTAAGCTTTCCGGCAAACCCGGCGTGGGTTAGGCCCTTCTCGATGTCGCCGTTGTGGTCGTATAGGCCGCGATAAACCCACCACTCGCAGATTTCTTCGATCAGTGCTGCGTTGCTTTCCAAATTGGACATAATCTAAACTCCCTTCACTTTGTTGTTGCGCCGCTCGACTTCTTCATTGTCCGCGCGCGAGCGGCGATTCGCGCGGGCAATCCTCAATTCTCGTCACGCGGCGCTCTCGCGCCATAATTCTTGTTGTCCGATTTCGGCGTCGAGTCGCTCAATGAGCGCGGTCACCGCGCCGATCGGCGACGATGCAGCCGCGCTTACGACCTCCATGTCCGGCTTCGTGAAACGCTTTTTGCCCCTCACACGTTCAATCGAGGCCAGCCATATGCGCCCATCGAAGGCTTCGGTAAGCGATATGCGCCGAGCCTCGATCTCGGCGAAAGCCTGGTCGGCGGTCAGCGCGATTTTTCCCCTTCCCTCTTCCCCCATAAGGTTTCAATGAAGGCCCGGCTTTCTTCGGGCGTCGCCGCCGAGCATGCGTCTTCGGCGTCTAGGCGCGTCTTCGGCTCAGCGCCGTTCCGTCCGTGCGGCGTGAGCGCCCACATTGCTGCGTAGTTGCCCGGATGGCCGCGCTCGAAACAGTTCGCGCAGAAGGCGCCGATCAATTCGCTCTTCGGCCTGGCGAAATGACAACTCGCGCAGACGGCGAAAGGTTCGCGCCGTTCGGCGA
>WNGE01006891.1_pt1 | contig 13236 bp, 14 predicted proteins | sample 5400651 | NCBI WGS metagenome assembly WNGE01 (sample SAMN13153370, study PRJNA577476) | soil metagenome | isolation source: 60 cm soil or saprolite under grassland replicate 2 | place: USA:California | collected 2016-06-15 | reverse complement strand
GGCATCGGCCCCGAGCGGGAGGTGCGGCCCATGCTGCTCGACGGCCGCGACCGGCAGCACCGCGATCCAGCGCGCCTGATCGGCGCCGGCGAAATCCTCCCAGGTCATCTCGACCCAGTCGCGTTTGGGCAGCACCGAACCGCTCTCCATAATGGTCGCCGGCTAATCCTTCCTAACCGGTTCACGACTTTTTCGTTGAAAAAATCGTGGCGAAGTCCCGGTGCTCGTGGAGCACACGCACGATTTCAACAGCATCGTCTTTCGTACGATAGAACACCGCGTACGGATGAACGAGCAGAGAGCGAAGTCCAGGCGCAACTTCGTCCCGGGAGCGCCCAATAGCGGCGGTTTGCGCAGACGATCGCTTGCGAATTCTATTTCGCTGACCAGGTTATCGGCAATATCCCAGGAGGCCACTTTCGAGTAGTAGCGCCAAACATTTCGCAAATCTCGTTTGGCCGCCGCGCCCAGGCGATCCGCCTAGTCGCTGCCATGATCTTTGCGGACTTCTCGGAGAAAATCCTCCAAGTCCAGCTCCTCCCCTTTGCCGTCGTCGAGTTCCTTAAGTCCTACCTCCGACCGCAGCTTGGAAAGCGTGTCGATCCGCTCCAGCAGCTCGCGACCGAGTTGCTCCTGCGCAGCTTCCGGCAATTCCGCAGCCTTCGAGAGCGCCAGTTCAAGTGTCTTGACCATATCCGCATCATACCCCATTCACCGCACCAATCAGCTCGACAAGGTCCGGTTCGGCACCAATTGGGTGGCCGAGCCCGAGCACGGCGGCTTCTATCAGGCGCTCGCCGACGGCACCTACCGGCAATACGGGCTCGACGTGACGATCGTGCCGGGCGGCCCGCAGGTCAACAACCGCATCCTGCTGCCGGTCGGCAAGCTCGATTTCTTCATGAGCGCCAATCTGCTGCAGGCGTTCGACGCGGTCGCCCAGAAGGTCCCCACGATTTTGGTGGCGGCGATGTTCCAAAAAGACCCGCAGGTCCTGATCGCGCATCCGGACGCGGGCGTCGAGAAATTCGAGGATCTCAAGAAGCTCACCCTGTTCGTCTCCAAGGAGGGCGTCGCCACCTATTTGCAATGGATGAAATCCGAGTTCGGCTTCAGCGAGGCCAAGGTCAAGCCCTATACCTTCAACCCGCAGCCGTTCCTGGCCGACAAGAATTCGGCGATGCAGGGCTATGTCACGTCGGAGCCCTACGCGATCGAGAAGCAGGGCGGCTTCAAGCCGAAGATCTTCCTCTTGGCGGATTACGGCTTCGACACCTACTCGACGCTGATCGAGACGCGCCGCGACCTGGTCGAGACCAAGCCGGACCTGGTGCGGCGCTTCGTCGAGGCCTCGACCATCGGATGGTACCATTTTCTCTACGCCGACAACGCACCGGCGCGCGCGCTCATCCGCAGGGACAATCCGGAGATGACCGACGAGCTGATCGCCTATTCGGTCGACAAGCTCAAGCGCTACGGCATCGTCGATTCCGGCGACACGCTCGAGCTCGGCATCGGCGCCATGACCGACGCGCGGGTCAAGAGCTTTTTCGACAAGATGGCGCGGGCGGGCGTCGTCGATCGGGCGATCGATTTCCACAAATCCTATACGCTGCAGTTCGTCGGCAAGGGCGTCGGCGTCGATCAGCGGCCGAAGCAATAACATTGCTACGTGCTTCCCATGCGTGAAGCTCCTGCGGCGGCCATCCTCGCGCTTCGCCGCGTCGGGAAGACATTCCCGAATTCGGTCGTCGCGCTCGACGAGCTCGACCTCGAGGTGCGCGAGGGCGAGTTTTTGTCGCTGCTCGGCCCCTCCGGTTGCGGCAAGTCGACCGCGCTGCGCCTGATCGCCTCGTTGTCCGAGCCGAGCCGCGGCGAGGTCGTCTGGAGCAGCGACGCGCGCGAGCCGGGCCGCAATTCCCATGCGATCGGCTTCGTGTTCCAGGAGCCGACCCTGATGCCGTGGGCGACGGTGTTCGCCAATGTGTTTCTGCCGCTGCGGCTCGAGGGCATCGACGAACGCACCGCGACGCTGCGCATTGCCCGCGTGCTCGACCGCGTCGGCCTTGCCGATTTTGCCGGAACCTATCCGCGCGAGCTCTCCGGCGGCATGCGCATGCGCGTCTCGTTGGCGCGCGCGCTCGTGACCGATCCCGAGCTTCTGCTGATGGACGAGCCGTTCGCGGCGCTCGACGAGATCACCCGGTTCCGACTCAACAACGATCTGCTCTCGCTGTGGCGGGCGCTCGGCAAGACCGTGGTGTTCGTCACGCATTCGGTGTTCGAATCGGTGTATTTGTCGAACCGCATCGTAGTGATGACGCCGCGGCCCGGGCGGGTGTTCGCCGAGATTGCGATCGACGCCCCCTATCCGCGCGACGAATCCTTCCGCACCTCGGCCGAATACGCCGGCTACTGCCGCAAGACCTCGCAGGCGCTCGCCGCCGCCATGGGTGAGGGAGTGCGCGCATGAACGGCTCCGCCGCCTGGATGGCTCGGCCGGAGGCGGTGCTGCGCATTGCCCTGCCGCTCGTCATGCTCGCGCTCGGGATCCTCGCCTGGCACCTCGTCGTCGAGATCAACGGCATTCCGCCCTATGTCCTGCCGGGACCGGCGCTGGTGGCGCACACGCTGGTGGCCGATTGGCCGGTGCTGTCCGCCTCGCTCGCCGTCACATTGCTGACGACCTTGCAGGGCCTGGCGCTCGCCGCCGGCGGCGGCATCGCGCTGGCCATCCTGTTCAACCAGTCGCGGCTCGTCGAATATTCGCTTTATCCCTATGCGGTGATCCTGCAGGTGACGCCGATCGTGGCGATCGCCCCGCTGCTGCTGATCTATCTGCCGCAGCCGGCGGCCGTGCTCGCCTGCGCGTGGATCGTCGCGTTCTTTCCCGTGCTCGCCAACACCACGCTCGGGCTCAATTCGGTCGATCACAATCTGGCGGACCTGTTCCGGCTCTACCGCGCCTCGCGCTGGCAGACGCTGCGGCACCTCAAGCTGCCGGCGGCGCTACCCTATATGCTCGGCGGCCTGCGCATCGCGGGCGGGCTTTCGCTGATCGGCGCGGTCGTCGCCGAGATCGCCGCCGGCTCCGCCGGCGCCGGCTCGGGCCTCGCCTACCGGATCGCCGAATCCGGGTACCGGCTCGACATTCCCCGCATGTTCGCGGCACTCGTGCTGCTGGCGGTGACCGGCATCGTCATCTATTTCGCCACGTCGCTCGCCTCGCATCTCGTACTGCGGCGCTGGCACGAAAGCGCGATCGCCCGGGAGCCGTGAGTCTCCCCAGTGCTCTGCCGGCAACCGCGCGGCCTGCATGTCTCGCTTGCGGACCGCGATGTTGACCTCGCCTGCAAGGGCTGGCTTGGTCCGCCGGGGAGGTGCATGGAGTGGATGGGGATCCCATGAGCAATCGCATCGATCTCGACGGCCGCGTCGCGGTGGTCACCGGCGGCGCCCAGGGCATCGGCCGGGCGATCGTCGAGCGATTTCTTCGCTCCGGCGCCACGGTGTCGATCTGGGACCGCGACCATGCGCTCGCCGCACAGACCGCGAGCGAGCTCGCCAATTCCGGTCGCGTCGAAACCTGCGCGGTCGACGTGACCCGGCTCGAAGAGGTCGAGCGCGCCTGCGAGCGCACGCTCACCGGCTTCGAGCGCATCGACATTCTCGTCAACAATGCCGGCATCGCCGGCCCGAACCAGAAGACCTGGGACTATCCGCCCGAGGCGTGGGACGCGGTGATGGCGGTCAACCTCGACGGCCCCTTCCACTGCTGCCGCACGCTCGTTCCGCACATGATCGCGCAGAACTACGGGCGCATCGTCAACATCGCGTCGATCGCCGGCAAGGAAGGCAATCCGAATGCCTCCGCCTATTCGGCTTCGAAGGCCGCGCTCATCGCCTTGACCAAATCCTTGGGAAAAGAGCTTGCCGAATACGATATCGCGGTGAATTGCATCACGCCCGCCGCCGCCCGGACGGCGATCTTTTCGCAAATGAGCGAGGAGCACATCGCCTACATGCTGGCCAAGATCCCGCGCGCCCGCTTCGTCGAGGTCGAGGAGGTCGCGGCGCTCGCGGCATTCTGTGCCTCGGCGGAATGCTCCTTCACCACCGGGGCCGTGTTCGACATTTCCGGGGGCCGGGCGACCTATTGATGGAACGGTCGCGCGAGCCAGGCGCCGACGCGCTCAACGAACGGCGGCGGCGATTGCGGGCGATTGCGCTGATGTGCGGCGCCTGCGCGTGCTTCGCCTGCCTCGACGCGTCGGCGAAATTCCTCAACGGCCATCTCGACACGCTGCAGGTGGTGTGGGCGCGCTACGCCAGCGCGTTCGCGCTCACGTTCCTGGTCTCGAACCCGCTCACCCGCCCGGGCCTCGTGGTGACCACGCGGCCGGTGCTGCAGATCGGCCGTTCGCTGCTGCTGCTGTTCTCGACCCTGCTCAACGTTCTGGCGCTGCGCTATCTGCAGCTCGACCAGACGGTATCGATCCTGTTCTCGACGCCGTTTTTCGTCGCGCTGCTGTCCGGCTTCGTGCTCGGCGAATGGGCCGGCTGGCGGCGCTGGACCGCGATCGCGATCGGGTTTTCGGGCGTGCTGCTCATCGCCCGCCCCGGCATGGGCGGCATGCATCCGGCCGCGCTGCTCTGCGTCGCCGGCGCGATCTGCTATGCCGTCTACAACATCTCGACCCGGGTGCTCGCCCGCACCGATTCCAACGAGACGACGCTGTTCTATTCGAATTTCGTCGGGAGCGTGGCGGCGCTGCCGGCGTTGCCGTTCGTATGGACGACGCCGCATGACCCGGTCGTGATCGTGCTCATGGTCCTGATCGGCGCACTGGGCAGCTTCGGCCATTACCTGTTGATCGCCGCGCACCGGCTCGCCTCGGCTTCGGTGCTGGCGCCCTTCATCTACAGCCAGCTGATTTGGGCGATCGCGGCGGGCTATCTGGTGTTCGGGCAATTGCCGAGCGAATGGACGCTCGCGGGCGCGGCAATCGTGATCGCATCGGGGCTTTACATTCTATACCGCGAGCACAAGCTAAGGGGCTGAACGAGCCGTCATTCCGGCCGAGCGCAAGCGAGAGCCGGTATCCATGATCATCACCGTTTCCATATCCCGATCGGTGTTCATGGGTCCCGGTACACGCTCGCTTCGCTCGCGCGACCGCAATGACGGGGAAGCACCAAATCCAGGACCAACCCCATGTACGACAATCTTCTCGCGAACGTTCCGACCGAGCTTTACATCGGCGGCAAATGGCGGCCGGCGGCCGACAAGGGGCGATTCGACGTCATCGATCCGGCCACGGAGGCGACGATCGCCTCGGTCGCGAGCGCCGGCGTCGCGGACGCCAAGGCCGCGGTCGATGCGGCGAGCGATGCGTTCCCGGGCTGGGCCGCGCGCAAGCCGCGCGAGCGCGGCGAGATTCTGCGCAAGGCGTTCGAGCTCATCCTGCAGCACAGCGAGCGCTTCGCCCGCCTGATCACGCTCGAGAACGGCAAGGCGCTTTCGGATTCGCGGGCCGAGGTCGCGTATTCGGCCGAGTTCTTCCGCTGGTACGCCGAGGAAGCGGTGCGCAACATCGGCGAGGTTTCGCGCGCGCCGACCTCGGGCGCCCGCATCCTGGTGCAGCACAAGCCGGCGGGCGTTGCCGTGCTGGTCACGCCGTGGAATTTCCCGGCCGCGATGGCGACGCGAAAGATCGGCCCGGCGCTGGCGGCGGGCTGCACCGTCGTGCTGAAACCCGCTTCCGAGACGCCGCTCACCATGCTGGCGCTGATGCCCCTGCTGGAAGAGGCCGGTGTCCCCGGCGGCGCGGTCAACGTCATTCCCTCGCGCAGCTCCGGGCCCGTGGTCGGCGCCATGCTGGCCGATCCGCGCGTGCGGGTGATCTCGTTCACCGGCTCGACCGAGACCGGGCGCAAGCTGCTGCACGGCGCGGCCGACCACGTGGTCAAGCCGGCGATGGAGCTCGGCGGCAATGCGCCGTTCATCGTGTTCGAGGACGCCGATATCGATGCGGCAATCGAGGGCGCGATGATCGCCAAGATGCGCAACATCGGCGAGGCCTGCACGGCCGCGAACCGGTTCTACGTGCAGGAGAAGGTTCACGACGAGTTCGCGAAAAAGCTCTCCGCGCGCATGAGCGCGCTCAAGATGGGCAACGGGCTCGAGGACGGCGTCGCCGTGGGCCCGCTGGTCAACGCCGATACCCGCAACAAGGTCGTGAGCCTCGTCGAGGATGCGGTCGGCAAGGGCGCGCAAGTGCTGATCGGCGGCAAGCCGACGAACGGAAAGGGCTTCTTCTATCCGGCGACGGTCATCACCAAGGTGCCGGACAATGCCCAGCTGCTGCGCGAGGAGATCTTCGGCCCGGTGGCGGCAATCCAGACCTTCAAGTCCGAGGACGACGTGGTCGCGCGCGCGAACGACACCGAATACGGCCTCGTCGCCTATCTCTACACACGCGACATCGGCCGCGGCCTGCGCGTGTCCGAGCGGCTCGAATACGGCATGGTCGGGCTCAACCGCGGCCTCGTGTCGGACCCGGCGGCGCCGTTCGGCGGCATGAAGCAGAGCGGCATCGGGCGCGAAGGCGCGCACGAGGGCCTGATGGAGTTCATGGAGACGCAGTACATCTCCGTGAGCTGGTAGACTTTTCCCTCCCCGAAGGGGAGGGTCGGTGTCGAGCGCAGCGAGACACCGGGGTGGGGTTCGGCTTGCCCCACCCGAGCGCAGCGAGACACCGGGGTGGGGTTCGGCTTGCCCCACCCGATCGCGCTTACGCGCGATCGACCGCCCCTCCGGGGAGGTAGAAGAGCGCATCCCATTGACTCCCCCGTCATCATGCCGAGAGTCGCGGGTCCTTTGCCGATACGGCTGCGGGACGCGGAGAACGGGATGGCTGCCGAGAAGCTCGATGTCTTGATGGTTGGGCCGGTGATGCCGCTGATCGAGCAGGGCATCGGGCGCGCGTTCACCCTGCACAAGCTGTGGGAAGCGCCCGATCGCGAGGCGCTGATCGCACGGCTTGCGCCAGGGCTGCGCGCCATGGCGGCGGGCGGCGGCAAGCACGAGCCGATGGGCCCCGAGTTTCTCGGCCGCTTCCCGAAACTGGAGATCATCTCGAACTTCGGGGTGGGCTACGATCATGTCGATGCCAAATGGGCGGCGGCCCGCGGGATCGTCGTCACCAACACGCCCGACGTGCTCACCGAGGAGGTCGCCGATACGGCGCTCGGCCTCCTGCTGTGCACGGTGCGCGAGCTGCCGCAGGCCGAGCGCTATTTGCGCGCCGGCAAGTGGCTGCACGGCGATTACCCGCTGACCAGGGCGACGCTGCGCGATCGCACCGTCGGCATCGTCGGGCTTGGCCGCATCGGCAAGGCGATCGCGCGCCGGCTCGATGCGTTTGGCGTCCCCGTCGTCTATCACGGCCGCCATGCGCAGCTTGGAGTGCCGTATCGGCACTATGCGAATCTGATCGACATGGCGCGCGCCGTCGACGTGCTGATGGTCGTCACGCCGGGCGGCCCCGCGACCAGGAACATGATCGACGCGAACGTGCTCGAGGCGCTCGGACCCGACGGAATCTTGATCAACATGTCGCGCGGCTCCGTGGTGGACGAGCCGGCGCTCATCGCCGCGCTCGAGACCGGCAGCATTCTCTCCGCCGGCCTCGACGTGTTCGCCAACGAGCCGCAGGTGCCGCCCGAGCTGGTGGAAATGCACAACGTGGTGCTGTTTCCCCATGTCGGCTCCGCGTCGGTCTACACCCGCGACGCCATGGGACAGCTCGTGGTCGACAATTTGCTGTCCTGGTTCGCCGGCAAGGGCGCGCTCACGCCGGTTCCGGAATGCCAGGGGATCGCAGGTCAGAAGTCGGAAATCGGCAGGTGACATGGGAGGGAAGCGCGCGATTTCATACTTTGGCCACTTCTGACCACTGACCTATGAGCACCGACCCTGGAACGGCAATGACTCCTACGCAATTCACCGCCGCGCTTCTGATCGCCTCGATCGCCAGCATGGGCATCGCGCCGCTCGCCCGCGCCCAAGGCGATACCGGCACGCCGATGATCGGCGCCTGGGAACTCTCCAATGCCGATCGCGACAAGACCTGCATCATCAACTTCAAGCTCGATGCGGCCGGTCCCGGACGCGCGCTCGAATTCCAGAAGGGCTGCGCCGAGGCCTTTCCCGAGACCCGCGACATCGTCGCCTGGGCGATCGACAAGGACGACACGCTGCGTCTGATGAACGCCAAGGGCAAAGCCATTTTCGAGCTCACCGAAGTCGAGAACGGCCTGTTCGAGCCGCTGCGTCCGGGAGAAAATCTGGTTTTTCTGCAGACGCAGGCGGCCGCCGAGGGGCGCGAGCGCACCGCCGACTTCATGTTCGGCGACTGGGCCTTGATGCGTGGCGGCGGAAAGCCGATTTGTCAGATCAGTCTGCTCGACGTCGCGCACGACACCGAGAACTTCGACATGAAGGTGAAGCCCGGCTGCGACAGCGCGGTGACCAATTTCGCGCCGAAATCCTGGCGGATGGACCGCGGGCTGCTCCTCGTGCTCTCCGAGCGCAACGACCCGTGGCGGTTCGAGGAGGAGGAATCCGGCACCTGGCACCGCATTCCGCAAGGGCGTCAGCCGCTGCTGCTGGTGCGGCAGTAAACTCCTATTCTTCCGGCTCGGTCGTGAACAGCAGCGGATAGCCCTTGCTGCGGCCGGCTTCCGTGGCTCTCGTCGCCTTGCTCTCGGCAACGTCCTTCGCGAACACCGCGACCACGCAGGCGCCGCGCTTGTGCGCCGTGATCATCACCCGATAGGCCTGATCCTCGTTCATGCGGAACTCCGCCTTGAGCACCGCGACGACGAACTCGCGCGGCGTATAATCGTCATTGATGAGAATGACCTTGTGCAGGCGCGGCCGTTCCGTCTTCAGCCGGACTTTGGTGTGCGGTCTGGCGATGTCGCTCATCGGGCGCTACTCCCGACCAAAGTGTAGCTGCTCGAGCAGAGTAAACACCTTTGCGCGTCCGGAGTTGCGCGGAGCGGCGGCCCGCTCAAATCAGCCCCAGCGCCTTGAAGCTCGCGTGGCCCTGGCGGCCGACGATGATGTGGTCGTGCAGGGAAATCCCGAGCGCGCGGGCGGCTTCGACGATCTGCTGGGTCATCTCCACGTCGGCGCGCGAGGGGCTCGGATCGCCGGAGGGATGGTTGTGCACGAGGATGAGCGCGCTCGCCGAGAGCTCGAGCGCGCGCTTGACCACCTCGCGCGGGTAGACCGGCGTGTGGTCGACGGTGCCAACCTGCTGGCGCTCGTCCGCGATCAGCTGGTTGCGCTTGTCGAGATAGAGCACGCGCAGCTCCTCCTTGTCGGCGTACGCCATGGCGGTGCGGCAATAATCGAGCACGGCCGACCAGGACGAGAGCACCGGTTTCTGGCGCAGGCCGCCGCGCAAGAGCTCGTTCGCGGCGGCCTGGACGATCTTCAGATCGGTGATCGCCTCCTCGCCGAGGCCCGCGACTTCCGCCAGCCGCGGCGGCGGGGCGGAAACCACTTCCGCTAACAACCAATTTCGGTTAATCTCTGAGCATGGCAAAAATGCCCACCAGTTAGGGACTTGTCGCAGGTCGAATGTTTCCTCCTGTTGCTCACGGGCACCTGCTATAACCCACGTTGGACGGGGGTTGGTTCGTGGGTTCATGGGATGAGACGAACCGAAACGGAGTTGGGATGAGGCGGACCGAACGGCTCAAGGCGCTGAAGGTGGCTCGGGAAAGCACTCCGGGCATGTATGCAGACGGCAAGGGCCTCTATTTGCAGGTCCAGGCGGGTGGCAACGGCATCAGCAAATCGTGGCTCTACCGTTATTTTGATCCCGCTCGCGGCCGCGAGCGTTACATGGGCCTCGGTTCCTATCCCACCACAAGCCTTGTGGATGCCCGAGAAAAGGCCGCAGAGCAGGGCCGATTGCGCGAGCGGGGAATTGACCCTATCGCCCATAGGGATACTCAGCGCGCGGCACAGCGTCTGGCTAACGCCAAAGCGATGACGTTCGACCAGTGCCGCGATGCCTACATCGCTTCGCATCGTTCCGGATGGCGCTCCGCCAAGCACGCGGGGGAATGGCTCAAAACCCTGAAAACCTACGTCACACCGGTCTTCGGCAATCTGCCGGTTCAATCAATCGATGTTGCGCTCGTCACCAAGGTTCTTGAGCCGATTTGGAGCACCAAGCCTGAGACGGCGGGCCGTATCCGGGGCCGTATCGAGACGGTGCTGGACTGGGCCGGCGCTCGCAAGCTCCGCCAGGGCGAGAATCCGGCGCGCTGGCGCGGTCATCTCGACAAACTGCTGCCGAGCCGGAAGAAGCTGCGCAAAATTAAGCCGGTCAAGCATCTCGCAGCCCTGCCCTACGGTGAACTTGACGCCTTCATGAGTGAACTCCACCAGCGTCCCGGCGTATCTGCCCGAGCGCTTGAATTCGCCATCCTCACAGTCGCCAGAACCGCCGAGGTGCTTGGCGCCCAATGGTCCGAGGTCGATCTGCAGGCCAAGGTGTGGACGATTCCTGCCGAACGGATGAAGGGCAACCGGGAGCATCGTGTCCCGTTATCCGATGCCGCCGTTGCCGTTCTAACGCGCATGGAGAAGGTCCGGCAGAATGCTTTCGTATTTCCCGGCGGCCGGCGGGATGCGCTCGCTCATACGGCGCTATGGCTCTGTCTGGGCCGCATGGGAAGATCCGACATCACGGTGCACGGCTTCCGCTCGACCTTTCGGGACTGGGCGGCCGAGCGCACGAATTTTCAGCGGGAGGTGGCCGAAGCGGCGCTTGCCCATATGGTCGGCGATGAAACCGAGCGCGCCTATCGCCGTGGCGACCTATTCGAAAAGCGGCGCAAATTGATGGATGCCTGGGCCGCCTATTGCGAAAAGCTGATACTCGCCGTCGGTCAGGTGGTGACCTTGCCGTTTAGTCGTGCGTTAAGAGATTCGGGTTGACACATCGCTATTCTGAGCTAGGACGCAAATGACTGAAAACGGAGCGGTAAAAGCTACACGGCGAGCAGAAGTTAGAACATGGCGCCGGCGGTCGTCGGGTGAAGCTCGACGCAATGGTCGGTGAACCGGACACCTCATAGCTTGGGGCGCAATCACATCATTGTGGCCCTTCACTCATTGCGCCAAAAAATTGCAATCAATTGCAATTATTGGTAGTAACGTGATCGTGATTTCCGTTGGGTTGACATATCGCTTTTCTGAGCTACCAAACTAACAACAAATGTTTGGAAGCTCAGAGCCACAACCATGATCATTCAGGGCGGGGGATCGGGCGACATAGGGCCGCTCGTCGTGAAACCTCGCGATGCGCGCCGGATGCTGTCATGCAGCCAAAAAAGGCTCTACGAGCTACTCCGAGACGGTCAGCTTGAGAGCTTCAAGGATGGCTGGTCGCGCAAGATCACGGTTAGCTCCATTGAACGGTTCATCGCGCGCGGCCTGACCGGTGCCGGCGGATCTAATCTGAAGCGCCCAGCCGGAAAATAGAAACACAAAAAAACCCGGCCAGCAGTTCGCCGCCACAGGCCGGGGCATTTCGAAAGGAGCAAGCCATGAAAAACTACACCGATGGACTTGCCCCATGCAAGCTCGAAGATGGCGCGCCATCTCCGATCCAGAAGGTCGCGACCAATCCTGACACAGCTGCGGCGAAATTGAAGAATGAGGCTGATCCAAGTAACAAAATAAAAAATGAAAATATTAAATCGGCCGAACCACAAAAGAGGGGTCGAGGGCGTCCACCGACGCATGGGCTATCCAAAAGCTACACCTATACGTCGTTCCGTGAAGCGAAGGCCCGATGCGAAAACCCCAAGCACCCCGACTATGAGCGGTATGGTGGTCGAGGAATCGAGTTCCGTCTCAACTCACCGGCCGATCTGATTGCCGCAATCGGAGCCCGCCCTGCCGGGCACACATTGGATCGCATTGACCCTAATGGCCACTACGAACCGGGGAATGTTCGCTGGGCTACGCCGAAAGAGCAGGCGAACAATCGCAATCCGTCGGAGTACTTCCAGCAACAAGCGTGGGAACGGAAGTGGTACCGATCCCGGGACGCCCGTGAACTGTACATGCAAGCTGCACAGCACTGGCGGCTTTCCGTCAAATCCTTCAATGACGATTCGAAGCTTAGTCCCGAAGAATGCGGGGTTCTGCGGGACGCTCACGCCGAAACATCAATTCCGGATGCAACGTTTTGGAATTCAGACTCCGGCGACAGTGTCGGCCCGGGATACATCACGCTGCCCTCCCTGAACCACCCCGGGAGCCGGGTCACTCTTCGTGGTGGCCCCTTCCCGGTCATTTCGTTTCCCGGCCTCGAAGAACGGGGGTTTGTCCGTGGTATGAACGGAGTTCCGCTTGCTCTCAACTGTACCCCCGAGGAAATCTCGGCCATCAATAGCTTTGTGAAAAACTTCAGGAGGGGCGACGGTGAAAGCGGCCTCGTCTTCTCCGGCTGCGACGTCGTGTATAAGTCAAACCGAATCGAGGGCAGATTTTTAGCCATCGCGGGCCGACTATCGTTGCATGGGAAGGTGCGGGTCCTTCTCGCCGGCGAGATAGCAACGCAGCTTGCGGCGGATCAGCCTGAGAAGCTTCTCGAATCCGAATATCTTTTCATCCCCGATCTGGAGATGTGGTCCGCTGCTTTCGGATCTGACCGGCCGGTCACTTATCGCCTTGTTGAGGTGCTGAGGGAAAGGGAACAGCGGCGGCTGCCAACCATCGTCTACGCCGAGGATAGTCCGAAACTCGAACCGGGCCTCGCCTCGCTCCTCAATTATCGGTACCGCCGGGTGGATCTCAGCAAGGTCACCTCGCTTGAAGACCTGAGCGACCGGCTATGACGCAAAATCGTTATCCGGAAACTGCCGGCAAAACGGAGTCGATCCTGCCCAGCCTGGGACGCCCTGTGGACCTCCTGGCCCGAGACTTTGATCGGCCTTGGACTGGGGAACATCTGGGCGCCTGCCTGTGGTGCCGTTCGCGAAGGCCGCCTAGGGCTCAGCCGATTTGCAATTGCCGCCAAAAGTGGACATCCGGAATGATCATGGTGGGAGAGGAAAGCTACATGGCTAGATGGCGCAGACCAGACCTCGAAGAGGGGCGGGCGGATCGGGCGACGGCCGCCAAGATGCTCGGCATAACCG
>WNGE01006289.1_pt1 | contig 13237 bp, 14 predicted proteins | sample 5400651 | NCBI WGS metagenome assembly WNGE01 (sample SAMN13153370, study PRJNA577476) | soil metagenome | isolation source: 60 cm soil or saprolite under grassland replicate 2 | place: USA:California | collected 2016-06-15 | reverse complement strand
GGCAACGGGTTGAGCAGCACATGCATGTATTCCGGGTCGCGCAAATGTTGAAAGAACGTGGTCATGGCATTTTGGCGGAAAGCGACGGTTCGAACTTCGCTCTACGCCATTCAGTTCGTTAAGCCGGTCCGAACCAGGAAGTTGCCCAGCTCTTCATCTGTTTTATTTCGCTTTGCTGATCCTTCGCGATTTTCGCCGCGAACTCTTTTAGCTCGGGATGCGTGCTCTTGCTTTCCGCCTGCTCTGCCATCTCAACCGCCATGTGATGATGCATTGACATCATTTGCAGAAACACCTTGTCGAAATCGGCGTCTTTCTTTCCGGTGAACATCGACATGTGCGATTTCATCTCTTTGTCGGCTTTATCGTTTGCGACTTCCTTGGGAGAGGCTTTGTACCAATCCGTTAGCCATTTCGTCATTTGCTCGATCTCCTGTTGTTGCGCGGCGATGATCTTCTCGGCTAACTGCCGGAGCTCTGCGCGTCGCGTGTGATCAGGGACCATCTTCGCCATCTCAATCGCACTGCGATGATGTTGAATCATCTGTTGCAGAAAACTCTGCTCGAATTCCGAGCCTTTGAGCGCTTCGAGTGCAGCATTCATTGGATCGACTTTGCCGTTCGGATTATGTGCGAACGCGACCGCGGCTGTGATTAGCGTGAACGCCGCGAAAAGCGGCACGATACGTTTCGTTTTGTTCTTCATATTATTTTTGGATTTCTCCGCACCCGACCATTCCTTTGCCGCCATAGGGATTGGAGATCGTTGTCGATGTTTGCACCCAATCCTTGTTCAGCATTGGGCAGTGAGCGACGTGATAGCCGGACTGGCCCGCAACCAGCGTCTTCGCGCGGTTGCTTAGTTTTTCGAAACCGGCGCGCGCATCTTTGAGCGATCCGGCTTGTGCGATGTCGCTGCCTTCTTCGCCCAGTTCAGTTGCAGCCGCCTTCGCAGTTGCCAAATCGTCTGCGGCTAAAGCGACGTGGATTTTTTCGTAGCTTGTCAGGAATTTCTTGTCCTGATCCGAGAGATTAGCCGCCTGTGCGAGCGATTGCATCGTTGCGAAAGCAATCGCCGTGCAGAACAGCGTTGTAAGTTTTTGTATTAGTATTTTCATTTTCTTTGTTATGGTTGAATTGCGGTTGTTGTGAGAAACGGTCGCGCAGTCACACAGCCGAGGTGCAGGCACGACGCACCAGCGGCGCGCCAGAAAAGAGCAGACGCGGGCGAGAGCCTGTGAACGGGGCGCTGCGCGTTAGCTCAGAGAAACAGGAGGAGCGTGAACGAGAATGCTCCGCTGAAGAACCGATTCAGCAAACGAAGCCGCTCCGGGTGGACCGGTGTCCCATCCGCAAAATCGGCCAAGCTGAGACTGATCAGCAGTCGGAATAAAACTAAGGACGTAAATGTACGGAGCGAATGAGAGCGTGTCGCCCGCGACGAGACTGCCCGACGGCCCGAGCAAAGTCGCACGCAAGATTTTGCAACACTCGACTCCACTCTTCTGATCGTGCTTCGCTGGCGCCGGATTCTCGGGTGCAGTGGCATGACACTTCGGGATCTGCATCGCAGACGCGTGTTGCAGTGCACCCAAAGCGCAGTGATTTGAGACACCGAACCAAGCTGCAGCGATGAGCAAGACGAGCGGTAAACGCAAAGCGCGAGTGCGAAGCAGATTCGTCACGGCCTTGAATTAGTCGCTCAGAGTGGCCAAATGTTCAAACTCTGCGTGGCATCCAAAGGGGTGATCCGAGTTCGGGCGGGCTGGCCTCCTGTGTATTCAAACTCCGAATCAGTACTTGACGAAGATAACCGATCTGACCAAAAAACGACTTTGATGATGAAATGCCTTGGGCGCCGGGAGAGAAAAAGTCACAGAAATCAGGAATATCGGCGCCGTATGGCAGCACTAAGTTGCGTCGCGACTCTGGCGTTATTCTTGACGCCTGCGTATTCCGCAGAACCCCAGTCTGCTAACCCAGATGCGACGCCGCGTGGTGCCGAATCCACTCATGATCTGACCGGCTTGAGCCTGGAAGAACTGTATAACCTTGACGTTATTCAACTAAATGTCATCGGCGGCCATACCCATCCGGCTCACGAAATAATGTTCGGCTACCAATTCATGTTTATGGATATGGGCGGCCATCTGAGCGGCACCCGCGATGTAAGCGAGGCAGAGATTTTGAGGCATTTCCCTTCCGCTTCAACGGGAATGACGGTCGAGGAGCATATGGTCGAAGTGATGTACGCTCCCACCAACAAACTGACGGTCATGGCAATGTTGCCCATCAAGCGCATTGATATGGATATGGTAATGGACGGGTTCCATTTCACCGAGCACTCGGCAGGGGTCAGCGACTTTCAAGTCCTCGCGCTTTACACCGTGCTAGGAAGCGTAACGAAGGGAAACCGGCTGATCATCAATTTGGGAATGAGTTTCCCGACGGGTTCGATCGACGAGAAGAACACTATTATGGGCGAGACGTTTAAGCTCGAGTACCCCATGCAACTAGGATCGGGCACTTATGATTTTCGACCGGGATTGACTTATTTAGGTGAATCCAAGAAATGGGCGTGGGGCGCCGAAACGCGAACGGCTCTACGCTTTGGGCGCAACGGCAGCGGCTATCGACTTGGCAATGAGTATGAGCTAACCGGCTGGGTTGGCTACGCGGTGACGGACTGGGTTGCACCATCGCTGAGAGTTAGTGGCCGCTTATGGGGAAATGTCCATGGCGCTGACCCTGACATTGATCCGACCGTTGACGCGGAGGGTGATCCGCATCGGCAGGGTGGCCGGCGCGTGGATTTTCTGGTCGGCGTGAATTTCTTTGTGCCGGAAGGAATTTTCAAAAGGACACGAATGAACGTCGAGGCCGGTTTCCCGATTTATGAGGATTTAGATGGTCCGCAATTAAGCACTCGCTGGTTACTGTCAGCCGGATTAACCTACTCTTTCTGAGAACCGATGCGAAACGCGGATCGACAATTACTACTGGCGCGGATTCTCGGCGCCCGGAAAGTTTTTTGGCGAGGCGCTTTGCTGGGCGTCGCTTACATTTGCTTTCAAGTCCCGCATCAAGCTCCGGCACAAAGTTTCTCTTCGCGAGAGTACGAAATCAAAGCCGCCTACCTGTATAACTTCATCAAGTATGTCGATTGGCCCAGCTATGGCGACACTATCTCGATTGGCGTGTTGGGCAATGATCCGTTCGGGACAGCATTGGCTCCGCTTAACGGCAAGATAGTCAAAGGCCGGCGACTTCTCATCAAGCACCTCGACTCCGTGCGCGACGCGCAACAGTGTCAAATCATCTTCGTCAGCTCGTCGGAGAAACAGCGGCTCCAGGAGATATTTGAAAGCTTGAGGTCTGCGCGTGTTCTAACCGTTGGCGAAACGCAAGGCTTTGCCGACGGAGGCGGCATCATCAATTTCATTGAGGAGAATAATAAAGTTCGATTTGAAATTAACGCGGAGGCGGCGCGCCGCACCGGATTGAATATTAGCTCAGAATTGCTCAAACTGGCGAGATTAGTGAAATCATAACTCGGGGCGGAGAAATGCCGGCCTTCCGACAAACGACGATCAAGCGCAAGCTCATCGCGCTGATCATGCTGACAAGCAGCGTCGCCCTGCTGGTGGCGTTCGCATTGATGATCGTGAGTGATTACGTCTCCTTTCGCTCAGGAATGGTGCGAGATCTTCGGACGTTGGCCGATGTGATGGGCACCAGCGCCAGTTCAGCTCTTGATTTTGATGACGAAGAATTTGCGACAAAAACTCTGGCTGGACTTACCGCCACCCCAAACATCACCACTGCGGCTATTTACACCAAGGACGGAAAAGTCCTCGCGAGCTATCTTCGCGATAAGCAGTCCGAGCCGCCTCCAGATAAGCCCGGCCCCGACGGATACGCATTCAAAAACGCTTATTTCACTTTTTTCCATCCGGGCTACCTGAATTTGTTTCATCCAATCAGAAGAGGCGGAGAACGGATAGGTAGCATTTACTTGCAATACAGTTTGCAGGAAATGAACGCGCGTTTGACGCGTTATGCCGGACTGGCCGGTGCGATCGTTTTGGGCGCAGCCTTGATCGCTTTCCTTTTCTCGTCGCGACTTCAGCGAATTATTTCCGGACCAATTCTTTCTCTCGCGCACACGGCAAAAATTGTTTCCGAGCAAAAGAATTATTCCGTGCGAGCGGAAAAGCGTACCGATGATGAGATCGGTTTTCTAATCGACCGGTTCAATGGGATGCTCAGCCAGATCGAAGAGCATGAAAAAGAGATCCAAGAGGTAAATGAGCAACTGGTGCAATCAGAACAGCGAGCCCGTGCTGCCACTCAGGCCAAAAGCCACTTCCTTGCTAACATGAGTCACGAGCTGCGTACGCCGCTCAACGCAATTATTGGATACAGCGAGATGCTTCAGGAAGAAGCGCAGGATTCGGGTCAGGAGAGTTTTATTCCCGACCTCAAGAAGATCAACCGTTCCGGGCGGCACTTGCTCGACCTAATCAACGACGTGCTCGATTTGTCCAAGATCGAAGCAGGCAAAATGGAACTTTATCTCGAGACTTTCGATGTTCCGAACTTGCTCGAGGACATTAGCACTACAGTTCAATTGCTCGTGCAAAAAAACTCAAACGTGCTTGAGGTGCGTTGCCCTGCAAATCTAGGCGCGATGAGAGCTGACATGACTAAGGTCCGCCAATCCCTCTTCAACCTGCTCAGCAACGCAAGTAAATTTACCAAAAACGGAAAGATCACACTCGAGGCAGCGCGCGAAATCTCACCAACGAAATCTGATTGGATTGTTTTTCGCGTAAGCGACACCGGCATTGGCATGACGCCGGAACAGCAAGATCGCGTCTTCGAAGCGTTTTCTCAGGCTGACGCCTCTACCGCTCGGGATTTTGGTGGCACTGGCCTTGGGTTAACGATTACCAAGACCTTCTGCCGGATGATGGGTGGGGACGTCACCCTAACAAGCAGTCCGGGCAAAGGCACAACCTTTATCATTCGATTGCCTACTGAAGTCCGCGAACCGGACGTCGAGTCTACCGCCGATTCGAGATCAATTGCCGCGCCGCTCAATATGGAGGGCAAGCCTGTCTTGGTGATCGACGATGATGTGGATACGCGGCAGGTGCTCAAGCGCTTCTTAAATCGAAAAGGGTTCTCCGTCGAATGTGCATCCAACGGCGAAGAAGGTCTGCGTTTAGCGAAGGAATTGCATCCCATGGCCATAATATTGGACGTGATGATGCCAGGAATGGACGGGTGGGCAGTGCTTTCCACGCTCAAATCGAAACCTGACCTGAGTGATATCCCAGTGGTTATGCTAACCATCGTTGATGACAAAAATCTCGGTTATACTTTGGGAGCCAGCGATTACATGATTAAACCGGTGGATCGGGAACGACTGACGGAGATTCTCGCGAAGTTCCGTGACATCTCGTCGCCGCGTTCCGCCTTGGTAGTCGACGATGAAGAAGCAGATCGCAAAATGCTAACGCAAATCTTGGAGAGAGAGCGCTGGAGCGTTATTCAAGCCGAAGACGGAGTCGTCGCACTAGAGCAGGTCGCGAAACACCGGCCCGATTTGATCCTCTTGGATTTGATGATGCCAAGAATGAATGGCTACCAATTTGTCACCGAGCTCCACAAGCACGACGACTGGCGATCCATCCCGATCATCGTAGTGACCGCGAAGGACATGTCCACTGAGGAGCGGATAGCACTCGATGGCTACGTCGAGAAGGTGCTGCCGAAACACGCCCTAACCCAGGATAGCTTGCTCGGAGAAATCCAAGACCTTATCGCAGCTTGCGTGCACGCCAAACAAGCCGCGCAAAACAAACCAGTCGTCTAGCCGGCGCCGCAACATTAATCATGGCGAAAATATTAGTAGTCGAAGATAACGAAATGAATCGCGACATGCTTACGCGTCGCCTCCAACGAAGAGGATACGAAGTCGTAATTGCTGTTGACGGCGCAGAAGGTCTCGCGATGGCACAATCGGAATCTCCAGCGCTGGTTTTGATGGATATTAGTCTGCCGGTGCTTGACGGGTGGGAAGCGACGCGGCGGCTTAAGATGGCGCCCGAAACCAAGTCGATTCCAGTTATCGCACTCACCGCACACGCGATGAGCGGCGATCGTGAAAGATGCATCGAGGCAGGATGCGACGACTTCGACACTAAACCGGTCGAAATCGCACGGCTAGTTGGAAAAATTGAGGCGCTTCTTCAAAGATCGAAAATGCAATGAGCAGCGACGGACAAGGGGTCTGTCTCACCACCTAGGGATGCTGACGACAACCGTGGCGTGAAGAATAAATTTACGGGCAATCTAAAACACGAGCTGCGTACTCCACTTAATCACATTATCGGCTACTGCGAAATGCTGATGGAGCAAGCGCAGGACGAGGGCTTGGACATTTTTGTTGCTGACCTCAATCGAATTCATTCTGCAGGCGAACAGCTATTAGGTGTTGTCGATGATCTTTGCGATCCTGTAGCGCATCGAAAAATCGACGAAGCGTCGATGCACCACGAGGTTCGCACACCATTAAACCAGATAATCGGTTATGCCGAAATGTTACAGGAGCAGGCGAAAGACTTGGGATACGATTCCTTCGCTTCAGATTTGCAGAAGGTGCATACGGCGGGCCGACATTTGCTCGACCTCATCGTAGAAAATTTCGTCTCGATTCAGGTCAATTCCGACGCTGTAGGGAACGATCTTGCTATGTCCAAACGTCATCAGGCGTTTGCTAGAGACCCAACGGCAACGCAAAACAAGGTAATCGGCGCAGCGGTGGGCACCGCTTCTTTGCTCGTAGTCGACGATAACGAGCTGAATCGTGACATGCTGACGCGACGCTTAGAAAGGCTTGGGTACGACGTGTCGAGCGCCGAAAATGGCATCGAGGCATTGAAGTTACTAAGGACGAGATCTTTCGACCTGCTGCTCCTCGACATCATTATGCCGGTTATGGATGGTTTTGAAGTTCTCGAGCAGCTTAAGGCTGAACCCCGGCTTCGAGACATCCCTGTGATTGTGCTCTCAGCGTCTGATCAACTTGATCACGTCGTCAAATGCATCCAAAAAGGGGCACAAGATTATCTAAGCAAACCCTTCAATCCCGTGTTGCTTCAGGCTCGGATCGGATCATGTCTGGAAAGAAAGCGGCTCCGCGACCAGGAAACGCTGTACCTCCGACAAATCGAGGAGGAAAAACAGCGATCTGATAAATTGCTGCACGTCATTCTGCCTCGCGATATCGCGGCGGAGTTAAAGGCGACGGACGCCGTTAAGCCACGCCGTTTCGAAAAAGTGGGAATACTTTTCTGCGATATTGTAGAATTTACCGCATATAGCGCCCGGCGTGGGCCGGAAGAGATTTTGTCACATTTGCAAACTTTGGTGGAGGCGTTCGAGCAGCTTTGCCTTAAGCATGATCTCGAGAAAATTAAAACAATCGGCGACTCGTTCATGGCTACCGCCGGACTGGTGACACGACTGGACAATCCAGCACTAAACTGCGTGAGGTGCGGCTTAGACATGGTGGCCGCTGCACGGGAGCTGCCGACGCGGTGGCAAGTTCGGGTTGGCGTTCATGTTGGGCCGGTAATCGCCGGAGTCGTGGGGCACAGAAAATATCAATACGATGTTTGGGGTGATGCCGTAAACACTGCGAGCCGAATGGAACAAGCTGCGGCCGCGGGTTCCGTGTGCGTTAACAAAGATACCTGGAACTTAATTGCGGAGTGTTGTTGCGGCCGATCGTTGGGGCGAGTTGCACTTAAAGGAAAAGGGGAACAGGAACTTTTCGTCGTTGATGCTGTGACGAATTAGCTACAGGCGAAACACGATTGAGTGCTAATTGTCAAAGCGACTTCGCATCCGTGTTAAACGCGTAAAGGAAAAGGTGTGCTCGATCGGGCCGCTGTTTCCGGTGACGAGAACGACCGCGTTTTGCTTATTCATCCGCAGTTAGCGGGCGAATTCTCCTGACGCTTCAAAATTCGGCTCCAATATTTGATCCACTGGATTTCGAGCACGATGAGCAGCACCAGCGCGACGAGAGCGAACAGGATGGAAACGCCGATGATGTAAGGCATTGCCGCTTTCTCGCTCTTCATCATCTCCTGGCACATGTCTGCCATTCGTTTCATCGAATCCATCCCTGCCATTTCATCCATTCCTTGCATTCGTGGAGATGGCGACGGCTGTGCCGATTGGGTTGGTGTGGGCGAAATGTCGGTTTGCGCGACCACAAACGGACAGATGTCCAATCCAGCGATGGTTAAAGCGGTGAGCAGGAATAATTTACTTTTCATGTAGTAGTTCTCTTCATTGTTAATGCTGATGTTGAAGTCGATGCATATGGGTGAGCTTCCATTATCTGATTACTCCGCAGTGCGGACTTGCTTTCCCCATGAATGGATTTGCGATGGCCGGATCGCTCTGAACCCAGTCGCTAAATCTCCCCATCTGGCAGTTCTCACATTGTGCAGGGCATTGGTTTATCGAACAGCCGATGACAAAGTATTCCTTGTGGTTTCGCGCCATTTTAACCGCTTCGATGCTCATTATGCTGAATGCGTCGCGAGCTGGTTCCAGCGAGTTGGCCTTCGATAAGGCCAGCGCGGCTGCGGCAACTTGTCGCCTCTCTTTATAGGAACTGACTAACGCAACAGCCGATCTTTGCGCCAACCCCAAGTCGTCCTGAGCCAGAGCTACTCGAATCGATTCATACTTCTTTAGCATGGCGCGATCCGCCTCTGTGAGTTTGACGGGCAGCAAACTTCTGATGATAACCGCAGCCGAGACAATCACGATTACGAGCGCTGTGCCGAAAACGAGCGTAATGCCCCGGCGATCGAGAATAGCTCCACGTCGGATCTTCTCGAGGAGTGTGTGCCTTCGGCTAGGACCTTGCTTTGCCATATGACCCTTCAGCTCATCGTTACTCGGCCGGTTTCGAATCGCGGTGCACCTGAAACACCGGCTTCACCGGCTCCATCAGAGCCGCATTCTGATCAGGGTTAGCGGCGTTAGTTTTCATTTTTGGTTTCCTTTCATTAATTGAGGTTGAGGTTGAAGGTGGTCATGCCCAGTATTGGGTTTCTGTAAGTTATTTGTTTCTCCAGCGACCAATTGGAAGATGTGGCGAGTTTTTTCTCTAGCATCGTTAGGCGTAGCAGGCGCAATCGCGATGTGGCCGGCGCTCGGGACGCATCTGGTCGCCCCACCGCCACCCGCGAAACGTCATCTGATAGAAGTGATTCATTACGGTGGAAATCTGATCTGCCATGATCGTTTTGAGAGCAACGTCGTCGGCAGCGGTAACAACACGTTGGGCCTAGCGCGCGTCGAGGCGATGAATAGTAAGAGCCGCGGCTCCTCGAAATAGCGACGCCGCAATTACTCAACATACGCGTTAGGGCTGCTGCGCCGTCGGCGCGCCGGGCGATTTCAGCTGCTTTTTCGCGCCTTCGCCGAGATAGAGCAACAGAATCGGCACAATGATTCCAGCTGCGAGCGTCAGTGCCATGCCAGTCTTGTTTTTCACGAAGCGGAACGCCATCACCAAGCCGAGCAACGTGGTAAAGATGAGGCCCACGCTCATGGTGATGACGAGACCTTTGAAAAGGTAAGTCGAGTAATCGCGCATACCCCATGGGAAGTACTGGTCGATGTGAACGGTGGAGAGTCTCTCGATCCACGATTTGCCGAAGCCGAGACCCTTGTTGCGATTGACGGTGACGGTCTGCCACCATCCGGTGGCGATATATAGCAACAAGAGTGGCGAAAAGAAAACGCCGAGGAAGCGGTGCAGTTGACGAAGCCAGCGATTCATAATTCCATTCGAGTCCTAAGCGTAAAGTGAAGCGACAAATTCCGAGTAACCGTTGTACTTCAACGTGGGAATGCGCATATCAGTGCCGATGTCGCGCTCCGTCATTTGCGACCAACGAGGGTGCGGCACATCCGGATCGACATTAGATAAAAAGCTGTATTCGTTCGGCCCCAAATCATTCCAGAAAGTGCGGGGCTGCTCCGCGATGAAATCGATCTTAACGATCGACTTCGGACTCTTGTAACCGTACTTCCAAGGAACGATCACACGCAAAGGCGCGCCGTGTTGTCTGGGCAATGGTTTGCCGTAAATTCCCGTAGTCATCAGCGTCAACTCGTTCATCGCTTCGTCCATGCGCAGACCTTCGTAATAAGGCCACGGATATGCTTGTTCCCGTTGTCCCACCGCTTCTTCCGGCCGGTGAAAGGAAATAAAGCGCACGTATTTCGCCGATGAGAGCGGCGCGCAAAACTCGACGAATCTCGCGAACGGAAAGCCGACCCACGGCACGACCATCGACCAGGCTTCGACACAACGGAGACGATAAATCCGCTCCTCCAGTGGAAATCTTGTGACGAGATCTTCGAAGCCAATCTGGAAGGGTTTTTGCACGAGACCGCCGACCTCAAGGGTCCACGGATCGATCGTGAGACCAGATGCAAGACGTGCGACCGCGGCTTTGTCGGTGGTGAATTCGTAAAAGTTGTTGTAGCGGCCAGCAATGCCAGCTGGAGTCAGAGTTCGATCGTCAATTTGGAATTTCACATTGCGCGATGCAGGATAAAGCGCGTCGGAAGCGCGCGCCGGCAGTGGAACGTCCGCCGCTTGGGATGCGTTTTCCTTTGAGCCGCAGGCGGGGAACGTGGCCGCAGTTGTAGCGAGGGCCAAAGCTCTAATAAATCGGCGGCGATTCCAAAAAATCGCCTCCGGCGTGACCGCTGATTCTGGCAACGAGTGGTGAAAAGCGCGTGCGATATTCATAGCGAAGGTTTCAACGTTTGGCGCTCAATGTGACGGTGGTCTCGCCGCGCCCACGAGGTCCGTCGTAGGAAAGTTTGCCCGCCCAATCTCCGGCCATTCCGACTTTGATCTTCGCTCGGTAACGCCCAGGTGCGCCCGTCGGCTGAATATTTGCGCCTTCGTGCATCTGCATTCCGGTCATATTCATGTTGAGTTCAAATTTGACGTTGCCCACATCGATAAGACTTCCGCTGCTGTCGCGAAATTCGATCAGTACATCGTTGTCGCCATTCTTGAGCTGTCCGCCGGGCGATGAAAATGTGATGGTGAGATCGTTAACGGTCTGAGTGGCAAAAGGAGTGCCGGCTGTATTTCGGCTCGTAAATTTGTGCCAGCCGAAATTCGCGGCGTAAATGAGTGCTGCAGCAATCAGAACCATCGCGATAATCCTCGGCATGCGACGAAGAACGCTTTCGGATGGCACGAGCGCAGGCGGAACCAACGGGGTTTCTTCTTCCTCTTGCTCTTTCAGTCCGCGCTTTTTCCACATGATGTAAATCACCGGATAGATCAGGAGGTTTAAAAACGCCGAGGTGATGACGCCGCCGATCATCGGTGTAGCGATGCGCTTCATGACATCGGCGCCAGCCTGGGTCGCCGGGGACCACATAATTGGCAACAAACCAAAGAGAATCGCTGAAACAGCCATGATCTTGGGCCGAACTCGGCTGACGGCGCCTTCTATCACCGCGTCGTGCAGATCTTTCATCGTGTTCATCCGGCCTTCGGCGCGGAATTTTTCCCAGGCGTGATCGAGATAGAGCAGCATCACGACGCCAGTCTCCGCATCGAGTCCGGCGAGCGCGATAAGCCCCACCCAAACCGCGACACTCATGTTATAACCGAGCAAGTAGAGCAGCCAGAACGCGCCGATCAGCGAGAACGGCACGGCCAGCAAAACGATCGCAGTTTTAATCACCGAGCGCGTGCTGATGTAGATCAGCATGAAGATAATCAAGAGCGTGAATGGGATCACGATCTTGAGCCGCTCCTTGGCGGCCTGGAGATATTCAAATTGTCCCGCCCACTGGATGTAGTAACCGGGCGGATACTGAATGCGCTGGCCGAGCAGTTGCGCGGCCTTGTGCACGTAGCCGTCAATGTCGCTCGTCGTAATGTCCACAAAAACGAAACCGACAAGCTTGCCGTTTTCGCTCCGCACCGACGGCGGACCGGTCTTGTATTTAATATCCGCAAGCAACGAGATCGGTACCTGCGCTCCGGTCGGCGTGGGCACGAGCACGCGTTTGAGCGCGTCGATGTCCTGGCGAAAATCCCGCGCGTATCGCGCGTTGATTGAATAGCGCTCGCGCCCTTCGACCGTGGTGGTGATGTTTTTGCCGCCGATGGCCGACTCGATAATGTCGTTCACGTCGCCGACCCTCAGCCCGTAGCGCGCGGCCGCTTCGCGGTTCACCACGAAATCGAGAAAATATCCGCCCACCGTGCGCTCGGCGAAAGCGCTGCGTGTGTTTGGAAAATCGGCCAGTTCTTTTTCAATCTGCACCGCAATCTTTTGAATTTCGCCCAGATCAGGACCAAAAACTTTTACGCCGAGGACGCTGCGAAAACCGGTGGTGAGCATTTCCGTGCGTGTTTGAATCGGCATCCAGAAGATGCTCGCCATCCCCGGCGTCTTGATGTTGGCGTTGACTTCCGCGAGCAGCTTGTCCCACGTCATTCCCTTACGCCATTGGTTCGCCGGTTTGAGCGCGACCACTGTTTCAAACATAGACAATGGCGCAGGATCAGTTGCTGTTTCGGCCTGGCCCGCTTTGCCAAACACGGTCACCGCCTCGGGAATTTTCTTCAGTTGTCGATCTTGAATCTGAAGAATCTTGGTTGCCTCCGCGATTGATATTCCCGGCACGGCGGTCGGCATGTAAAGCAGCGTGCCCTCGTTGAGCGGCGGCATGAATTCGCTGCCCAGCCGGCTATACGGAAAAATCGTGAGCACCAGAATGACCAGCGCAGCGATGAGCGTGAACCAGCGATAGCGCAGGACGAAATTGACCAACGGCTGATACGCACCAATCAAAACTCGGTTTACCGGATTTTTGATTTCGGGCATGATTTTGCCGCGGATAAGCATCGCCATCAGCACCGGCACCAAGGTCACCCCAAGGAACGAGGCGAAGAACATCGAGAACGTTTTGGTGAACGCGAGCGGCTTGAATAGCCGGCCTTCCTGCGCGGTGAGTGAGAACACCGGCACAAAGCTCACCGTGATCACGAGCAGCGCGAAAAAGAGTGCGCGCCCGACGCCTTTGGCGGCGGCTATGATGACACTGATGCGCTCAACGTTGTTCGGTTCGCGGCCGTGTTCTTCCCGAAAGTGTT
>WNGE01019757.1_pt2 | contig 13238 bp, 14 predicted proteins | sample 5400651 | NCBI WGS metagenome assembly WNGE01 (sample SAMN13153370, study PRJNA577476) | soil metagenome | isolation source: 60 cm soil or saprolite under grassland replicate 2 | place: USA:California | collected 2016-06-15 | reverse complement strand
CATTCGCCAGTATTCGTGGTTAGAAACATACCGTTGAATTATTGTTGCTCAAACCCGGAGTAGACCTCGTCGGTCTTCGCAGCCATGATAAAATCGTTGCGGTGCAGGCCACCGATGCTATGCGTCCACCATGCGACGCCGACGCGGCCCCATTCGGTCAGCAAAGCAGGGTGATGGCCCTCCTCTTCGGCAAGCGCGCCCACCTTATTCGTGAAGTCCAGCGCCGTCACAAAATCCTTGAATTTGAAGACGCGCTCCAGCCGCTTGAGGTTGTCACGCTCAACGATGACCCACTCGGGCACCTGGGGAAGAAACTCCTTCAATTACTCCTCAGTGACCTGCGGGGAACCGGGCGCGCAGGCTTCGCATTTCTGCTGTTTCAACTCTGCCATATTTTTACCTGCCTTATTCTTAACCTACCTGCAAAACAAATTTGAGGGCGTGACTCGCCGTCACGGCCACTCTTATTATACCTGCATAATGAGCTAGAGGCGCAAGCAGGCCCCGCTTTTCACCGCTTTTTTTCTAAAAAACCTTCTTACAGAGCTTCATAGCTGGATGTTTGCATCTGTTCTAGCTCCTGGTCACGAATGCTCGAAATCCATTCGTGTTCCGCCTGCCATTGCAGTACGACATGCTGAATAATTCGAAGCAGGTTCTCCAGATACGCAGGACTCGGATGATTGGCAAGTTCGTGAGCGAGACCTTCCATCTCCGTCTGTGTGTGCAGGACAGTGGTCTGGCAATAATTGATATAATGGGCCTATCGGTGTGATTCTGACGAAAAGATACGACGTACCATAGAACTGAAAGTCGGAGGCGTGGGTTGATCAAGCACTTTCCTTCCCCTGTTCAGGAAGTCACGACTGAAAGTATCGCAACCCTTTGATCCATACCCTTCTCGTGTTGATGATTTTGAGATGATCAGGCAGCCTTTCTGGTCTATACTCCTCTTCCAAATTCTCACATCAGTCTCGTACAAACCTCACTCAAATTTCTGTTGAAGCAGCCTATCAGCGTTAATAGGCTTGTTAAAGTACTTTTGGGCTTCAATTAACTCATACTGCTGGGGAGCGTTTATGGAAGATAGAAATACTTCGATTCTATTTGCCTATGGAGAAGTAAGAAGTTGTGACTCTGAGTGCGTTTCTGGAGTCAGAAGGAGAAAGGGATGTCTGATGATGATCCCCAGTTGCTTTTGGGAGTACGGCAAGGGGACGAAGGGGTTTGGAACCAGATATTTGATCAATATAACAGGCCTCTTTGCCAATTTATTGGCTTCCTCTCAATAGTGAACAGGGAGGATGTCCACGATATTGCAAACGAGACTTGGGAAAAGGCCTGGAAGGCTAAGTCTAGGATACACAGCGCATCCAACATTAAGGCTTGGCTATTCGAGATAGCTAAGAATAAGGCCACTGATCATTCTCGAAAGAGAATAAGAAGGGAAAATAGTATGCCAAGTCAGAAGCTAAATGCTGAACATAATGGTGGGATAGGGGTAGAGATAGCTGATCCAGAAGCTCTTGAGGATCAAGTAGAGAAGGGCGTGATTCTAGGGGAAGCGTGGAATAAAACTATTGAAAAGACAACTCCTAAACAAAGGAATTGTTATATTCTCCATGAACAAGGTAGAACTTTTGAAGAAATTTCGCTAGAACTAGATTTAAGAGTAGGTACAGTAGAACCTTATGTTTGTACTGTAAGGAAGATCTTCAGGGGAGAGTATCGCAAACTACAAGAAGGAGACTAATATAATGAGTGATTCCATGAAAGGCCGTTCGCTTCCCAGGCAGTCGTGTAGCGACTGGGCAGATTTGCTTGCCCTTACTCCAGAAGAACTGCTTTCTCCCGCTGATCGGGTAGCATTCACAGAACATGCGCGATCATGTGCTACGTGTGCTGCTCTGCGCGATGATTCCCGTCTGCTTACTGCCTTCGCGCGTCGCGCTCTTAGTGTGACACCGTTGCCTGGTCTTCCAGCCTCTGTTCTCGCCGAAATGCAGAATGCTTCCTCCGCGCCAAGTGAAGGACAAAGCCCCAGACTCAAAGTTCTTCTACCATCTACTAGTAGTCATCAGCGTTCACTCCATCATACTCAGATCTTCCAGTCACGCAGGACAGGCACTCGTTTGGATATAAGGCGCTTCCTTCGTCTAAGGTCTCCATGGTTGGTCGCTGCTTGCCTTATGATAGGATTAGCCCTAGTCTCCTTAGTTTGGCAGCTTGGCTTTCAAACACTTATCCATCAAGTGCAAGCGGATCCTCTTTCATTGCAGCAATCTCTCAAGGAGGTAATGCCTCCACCAGGAGCCACATTTGTGCATACTGTCTCCTGGTCTCCCGATGGAAAGTATATTGCAGTGTTGTGGGATGATAGCACAATGCAGGTCCGAGATGCACAACACAAATACGTGGTAATCTTTTCCCAAAAAGTGGGATGGGGATACGGCTTAGCCTGGTCTCCTGACGGTCAGCGTCTTGCCTCTATCGGGAAAGAAGATAACACGATACAAATCTGGAATATCTCGACGTATCAATGCGAAGCCAATATGCTTCGCCAATGTCTGATCTACACAGGGCATACGGCACAAATAAAAGCCATTGCCTGGTCTCCCAATGGAAGCTACATCGCATCAGCCAGCGATGATCAGACGGTCCGGATCTGGGATGCCCGTACCATGAAACATCTCTATACGTACCGAGACCCCGGCTCAACGGTCACAACGATTGCCTGGTCCCCCGACGGAAAGCGCCTTGCTTCGGGAGACGACAATAATCACGTCCAGGCGTGGGATGCTCTCACAGGAGCACACCTCGTAAATTATAAAGGTCACAAGGGGGCTATTTCGTTTGTCGGTTGGTCTCCCGATGGTAACTTTATTCTATCGTCCAGCTATGATGGCACCATGGGGATCTGGAATGTGAGAACAGGAGACTCTACCCTTAAGCTCCCGCCTGATCCTGGCCCTATCTTTGCCGCTGACTGCCTATGGGAGAAGGGTCAGCAGAATAGTGCCTTTCTTGCTCTTGTTGTTGATAACTCTATACAAATTTGGCACATATGGGATCAGCAGGGAAAAATAGAGCTCCAGTGGCTGACTACTTCCCGCATAGCGAATGATCATGGACAGTCCGACAATGTCCTCTCAATCTCGTGGTCACCTCTCGAAGACCATATTATCGCAGGAGGAAGTGGAGACATCCTTGACTTCCGGCTTGAATAAATCTACTCAGGAGGATCTCTCATGACACCAGAACAACGTTCAACGTTTGATGAACTGATTCCTAAGTTACGTTCGGGCCGACTCACCCGTCGAGCCTTTCTGGAACGAGCGTTGGCACTCGGGCTCTCTTCTGTCTCCACACTCTCTTTGCTAGAAAGTTGTGGTAGCTCTCATGACAATGCTATCTACCTGGTTTGGCAAGCTGATTATGATCCCTCTAATGCGTGCCAACAGCTTGTGGATGGCTTCAACAAGCGCAACCAGGGCCGTATTCACGTCACTTTGCAGATTGGCCCAAACGGGACAAATGACCTGGTCACAATAGAGCGAAATATCCTCAAAGCACGTAGCACCGCAGTAGATATCTTCTCAGTCGATATTATCTACGTTGCTGAGTTTGCCCGCCAGAGATGGTTTCAACCGATCAGCGAGAGTCGCTGGCCGCAGCGGGAGCGTGCGAAATATCTGGGGATGCCCATTGAAGCCTGTACCTTTGATGGACAACTCTGGGCCATTCCTTTTCGTAGCGATGTCGGACTGCTGTACTACCGTACAGATTTGATTCCCCACCCACCCAGCACATGGGAGGAGTTAACATCCATGGCAGAAACAGCCTTGGCGCAGAAGAACCACCCCGAGTATGGGTATGTCTGGCAAGGTGCCCAGTACGAAGGGCTGGTTTGTAACTTTGACGAGGTGCTTCACGGGTATGGTGGCTCTCTTTTCTCAGATCCATTCCATCCTACTGTTGTGACTGTCGATAGCCCACAGGCGAGACAAGCACTGACAACAATGGTGAACTGGATAAACAAGATTTCTCCTGATGATACTGATACTTATACGGAGGAAGTGACACGGAACACCTGGGAAAAAGGTGAGGCGCTTTTTATGAGGAACTGGCCTTATGCCTACTCTCACTCCCAACAAACAACACTGGCACATAAATTTGGTATCCATCCCATGCTCTCTGGAGGAATCAACACTATAGGACACTCTTCACTGGGTGGTTGGCAGTTGGCGATCAATGCTTTTATTGATCCGGTCAAACAAGATGCTGCCTGGGAATTTATCCAGTATATGCTGCAACCGGAGGCTCAAAAGATCGGAGCAACTGTGGCATCCTGGGTGATGACCTTAATGAGCATTTATGAGGATCAGGAGATTCTCAGCAAGTTCCCTTTCTACAAACAATTGAAACCGATACTCCAGGCTGCAGTACCACGTCCAGTCACTCCGAACTACACAGATATGTCAACGGCTATTGTGTTTCATGTTCGTCAGGCCCTTGCCCGTCAAGCATCGGTTTCGGAGACACTCAAAGCTCTCGCCGCCAAATTGGAGCAGCTTATCAACAGCAATCAAGTGTCGTAGGTACCATATAACCAGAGATATATGGTACCAGTGCCAGAAACGGAAGAAGCCTGTTGGTCATCGACAGGCTTCCCTGGCCGATTTTTCTTTTTCTGTTACCTTCTGAACACATGGGCAGTTCTCCTAGATAATAAGATCAAACATATGGAAACCCATATCCAACTCCTTCCAGGAGAGATTAGCGCGTCACTATTTTTGATGATGTGCTCTGCTCCTTATTGGAGCATATGCATTCGTCGTGCAAGGTGACGTAGAGAGCAGCGCTCAACAAATTCTCCCAAAAGTTATAGGGGAGCCGTTTATTGAAGATAGAGAGTGTACAAGAAGCTGTGAAGTGGCAGGATGGCTCGATGCCTTTATAGCCATGCTATTGAGCTGCATCGAGCCATCCTGGTCGCCCACAGCGGGAGGTATACAGCCCGGAACTTCCCCCACACACCCCTTATCCGGGACCCGCCGATCGCGCTCCCCCCCAGGAGGACAGCGATCGGCCTCTCTTTTTGGGTAGAGAGGGGGTACCAATTCGGGCTATAGTTCGTTTATTCACACAGGAGATCATCAGAGACATGGTAAGATGAGAACAAAAGTTTTGTAATACTTACATTTGCAGTACTTACAAGGGAGAGCGGATATCGTCCATGCAGCAATTAGCATCTAGACCGAGGCCGGATATGCAGGTAAACAACGGAGGAGCGCCACGCTCTCAAATCATCCTCATCGTTGCGCTCTTGCTCTTCTCGGCAGCCGGTCTTACAAGCGGTTTTTTCATTGGAGCTATGACGCGTCCACAACAGCAGAAGCAGTCAGCGAATACCCAGACAGGCATCGTATCGCAATCATCGCCGATCGGTCCGAAGGCGACGGCGACGCAGGCCCCGGCCACAAATATTGTCCCTCTTGGCTATCCGGTGACTACGGTTCCTTTCAACCAGGTGGCCGATGGGACCACACAATACACCGTTACCGCCTACCCGGTCGACCAATCGATAGATAAAGGGCACGGCAAGCCCGTACACGCCACGAATATTACATGTAAGCTCTTTTTCACCAAAGAGAAAAACATTACCAACGCACTCCTGGGAGCGCGAGACGATAGACTGAAAAACGTCAATACACTTTCTCAGCCGCTACCCGAGGAGGAGAGTGGCGTGCTCCTGTTCAATGGAACGCAACAAACGAAAAACTGCGCCGCGCAGGGAAACACCACCTGGACCTACCAGCTCACGCCCACACTGAAAGCTGGGATTTACTACCTGGTCGTCCTGATGGACTGGGAGGGCCAGCGCTTCAACTGGTACCAGTCTGAGATCAATGTAACTAAGCCATAGTCGCCAATCCTTCTACAATGCCGCGCACCAGTGCAGCGAACAGCGGACGGGAGGCATCAGCCGTAGCCAGCACCCCGGCATGATTAATCTCGTCCGTCTCATTCCCCGTAGCAGTGTTCGTGATCAGGCTCAACCCCAGGACGCGCATAGCCATATGACGGGCCACCACGACCTCCGGCACCGTAGACATTCCCACAGCATCGGTGCCGATCATGCGCAGAAACCTGAGTTCTGCAGCGGTCTCAAAGCTGGGACCGGCCATAAGCGTGCGCGCCCCTAACATGTACATCACACGAATTGGGAGCGCGAGCACCTGTGGCGAGTAGCCTTCGTAAAAGTGAAAACGCCCCTGCATAGCCACAATGGGCATCCCTGCTAACATGCCCACCAGAAGGCGACCGGCGTGTCCCGCAACGGTTGAACGCACGAAATGAGGAATCTCATCATAGGGAATCGTCACGGCATCCTCCACCTGCCCGGCCAGGTCGCCCAGGCCGGACCCAAGCACCAGGGCTAGCGCGGGCCTACGGACATGACGCGCGAGAATAGCCTCGGTCGCCTCCACAACCTGATCATAGAGCATAGCGCACCCTCTCCGAAGAGTCGCTCTCCAGCTGTATACAAAACTTCCTTTCAGAGATTATTGCACATTGAGGGCAGTCCTGTTTTTGCTTTTACTCCTTCCTGGTTCCGTCCCATGGCAAGACCCAGACAGTAAACGTCACTGCCAGAGAACGGAGCCTTAGCGAAGCTACTGATCAGGCTGTTTGGCGCAGACGAGCTGGCTATAGACCTGCGTCGTAGAAATATGGGCATGGCCCAGTAGTTCCTGAACGGAGCGCAACTCCATGCCCTCCTTCAGCATCAAAATGGCAAATGAGTGACGCAGCACATGCGGCGTGATATCGGCGATACCGGCCTCGCGCGCGTAGCCCTTGATAATAAGCCAGAAGCCCTGGCGCGTCAGATGTTCACCATGATGATTCAGAAAGAGGGCCTGCTCGCTTTCTCTGCGTACGAGGCGTGGACGCGCCTCTTCCAGATAGCGCTGTACGGCCTCCACCGCCACAATGGGGAGAGGCAATAAACGTTCGCGCTTCTTCTGCCCATTGCGCCCTGGACAGAGCACGGTCGCTCTGGCGGCATTGAAATCCGCCAGGTTGAGCGAAACGAGCTCGGTATCCGTATGAACCCGGTTGAACAGGCAATTGACCTGCTCGACGCTCAGCGCATGCGGCAGATCTTTTTGAACGCGAGGGGTATCCTGGTTCTCAATGGGACTCACAGAAAGCTCTTTACGTGTATCGAGCATATAACGAAAGAAGGACTTGAACGCGGCGACCTTGCGGGCAATCGTCGTGGGCCGGTAAGCCAGGCCATCGCGCATCTCTCTGAGATATGCCGCGATATGTTCGTGGTCAACCGCTTGCCAGCCCTCCACACCCTGTAGCGTGAGGTAACTACACAATTGGTAGAGATCATTCCGATAGGCCGTAATCGTATTACGGTTACTGCCGCCTGCATACTTTTTGGCAGCGAGAACAGCGATATAATCATCGACAGCTTCTTGCAACATAACACCCTTCCAACAACTAATCGACATACTTCATCAACCATCAGCCAATACTGCGGGAACCTCAGACATTATAATCTACAACAGAAAATGAAGCAAGTGCATGGGAATAATGCGCTACTATATACAAGAAATGAGTTCGCGGCAACCTCAAGAGGGAATGCCAATCAACGAATGGAATGGTAGTAGGGGGGTCAGCGTACCGCATCCTGGTAAAAGTGCTATAATGGATTAACATTTGCGCCGTGATACCTGGTATGCAGCGAAAGACACGCCACAGCACGGGTCGCAGTGCAAGCTATAGAAACAGGGTGGAAGATCCCTATAATCATAATATAATCATAAGGAGTAGGAATGGCTAAACTGCAAGATATGTTTACGCAGGCACGCCGTGCACAAAGCGGTGGCAGTATTGGCTTTCTCGGCAAAAACCGGGCCGAGTCTAAAGCGCATGCCGCCGCCATCGTCGTTGAGTTTCCCAGCATTACAGCGGGCAGCGTGGAGGCTGCACTAAAAGCCGGTGCCGATGGGCTGCTCTTCGACTGGAATGGCAAGGACGAGCTTGACAAAATAAAGCAAGAGATTGAAGCGGCCAGCGCGAGCAACGAGAATCTGATCTCGGGGCTGCGCATTACAGGTGGTCTGGATACGTTGGAGCGCGAACGTCTCAAAGCGCTTAAAGAGCTGGGGATTCAGTACGTCATCCTGCCTTTTAACGCTCCGGTTCGTCTGCTCGCGCAAGAGAAAGAGCTGGAGAAGGTTGTGACGGTCCCGATGCGAACAGATGACTTTTACCCCCTGGTTGTACGCAACCTCGCCGCATTCGACGGCATCTCCGCTGTGCTACTCGACTTCGGCATCAGCGAACAACTGGGCACACTGACGATCGAAGATGCCTTGGGCTACCAGGCGATACGAGAAGCAGTGCGTTTTCCCGCCTTTTTCAGTATAGCGGATGACCTGAGCGAGGACGATTTCTACACGCTTCGTTCGCTGGGCGTCCAGGCAGTTGTATTGACGGCGAGCAATTCAGGGGACACCACGCAGATCAAGGCGCTGCGCGAACTCCTGGGGAAGATCTACCAGGAAGAGAAGGAGAAAGAGGCCTCTGGCCCACGCAGAGGCTAGGAGAGCGCGACAGGGGTCATTCCGTGACATCGGAATGACCCCTGTCTCTTTGCGGCACCTCAATTCTTACGCATCTCGTCATCTTCGCTGGCAGGGATCTGTGGAATCGGGATAGGAGAAAGCGTTGATTGCCAGTACAGTTGTCGCCGTGGGATGTAGCGCAGGAGCTGACGCGTCGTCTGCCAGACGCTCTCGGGATCGACATTGTTGCGCCAGTAGTAGTAGCAGGCGAGCTCATCGGGATCGGCGTGCAGCATACCTTTAAAAGCCGTCTCCAGCAGTTGTTCGCCCTCTTTGTCGAGGTTAAAGTTTTGTAGCCAGAGCTGGCTGCGCTTGTCATGACGCCGCGCCGCCTCGACCACGATCTGTCCCCACGACTCCACCTTCGCCAGGTCCTCGTTCAGCAACTGCCAGAAGAGATGGCAGCCGAGCGTGTCCAGGTGCTGCAATTGCGCTATCTCATCGACCAGTCCCAGATCCTGGGGCAGAAGAACGAGTGCCGTCTTTGCATCGACGTCAGTGCGCTTCACGCAGCCGAACAACTCGCCCAGGAAGTCGAGCATCGAGCGCCGGCGGAAATGTTGGAGATCGGTGATGTCCGGGCAGAGCGCGCGGCACACAGAGCAGAAGCAGGTGATGTCTGGCCCGTGCGGCTCGTCGAGCAGGATACCGTTGATCGGGTAGGAGGAGAGATAGTACTCTATCTCTTTAAAAAGCCAGGAGCGAAATCCTTCATGATTATAGCAGGAGAAGCCATGAGCACGCCCGTGGCGGTCCTTCACGCGTGACTCCGGGTGGCGGAAAGTATACCAACTTGGCATAAACGCGGGACCAGCAAAGAGATTGCCATAGCGCCCGAGGCTGAGGTAGACCTTCAAGCCTGCATCTTGCGCCTGCCGCAGGCCACGCTCCAGGTCGCGCGACCAGCGCTGCTCCTCTTGTTCATGTATGGCGTAGACGATAGTGGCAGCCCCCATAGCTCGGATCTGCTCAAAATCGCGCTTGACGATCTCGGGATGAAGAAACGGGTGAAAGTACGCGACGGTTATATCCATGGCACCTACCAGACAAACGAAGTGTACAGTAAGAAAGAGATGAGCAGCGAAACATTTTGTTTACACCGCATAGTATAGCACAGACCCGCTCCCCCCTCTAAAAAAGCAGACCCAGGTTACTTTCTTACTAACGAATGTTGCAAATAGGCAGAAAAGGTCATGATTACACGACTTTTGGCATAAAAAAACACTCTGCGCTTGACAAGCTTTTCTTTTCTATGCACAATGCATGCATGAGTCAAAAAGCACAGCCTATCTATACTTCTGGCTCGACGCTATTTGTGCGATCGTATGCTAAGATCAATCTGACACTCGATGTGTTGGGGCGCAGGGCTGATGGCTATCACGAGCTGGCAACCGTTATGCAGACGATTGACCTCTACGATACCATCTGCCTCACCGTCACGGACGAACCGGGTGTACGCGTGGTCAGCACACGACCCGAACTTAATGGCGATGACAACCTGGCTGCGCGGGCGGCGCAGGCGCTGCGCCAACGACTCACACTTCCACAGGGGGTTGGAATTGAACTCGATAAACGCATTCCCGTGGCTGCTGGGCTGGGCGGAGGGAGCAGCAATGCTGCCGCAGTTTTGCTCGCATTACGGCACTGGTGGCAACTACCGCTGACTCCGCCGGACCTGCTCGCAATCGCAGCATCGCTCGGTTCAGACGTACCATTTTTCCTGACTGGAGGACTGGCATTATGCGAGGGACGCGGCGAACATGTGACACCGCTCGCCCCCCACTGGCCGTATGCCATGCGCTGGTTGCTCCTGCTCAAGCCCACAATCAGTGTTTCAACGGCAGCAGTTTTTCGCTCTCTGCCCGCCGACGACTATACTGATGGTACCTATAGTCGGGCGGTTGGTGCCGCCCTACAGACAAAGAGAGTGCCGCAGCTGAAAGATTTTCATAATGGGCTGGAACGTGGCGTGCTGGAACGCTATCCAGAGGTCGCCCAGGCGCGAGAAGATCTATTGAAGGCTGGTGCAGCCTTCGTGCGACTCTCCGGCAGCGGCCCCACGCTCTTTGCTCCATTCTCTGAACTGGCCAGTGCGACGCGAGTGCGACTACGCCTGCATGAGAAGGGTTATGAAACCTATCTCACGCGTGCAATCTCCCCCCATGTCGAGAACATACATTTTTTCTAACAGGATGTAGGAGGTAAAATCAATGACAAGCGACTTGTATTATTGTGTCAAGTGCAAAAAGAAGACTGAACTGAAGGATGCTCAACGCATCACGATGAAGAACGGCAAACCTGCCCTCAAAGGTCACTGCACCGTCTGCGGCACAACGGTGAACGCTATCCTTGGCGCAGATAAGAAGTAAACTAACCGCTCCCCGCTCTCCATCCGCATAGTCGTTCCCTAATAGAGGTGCGGATGGGGATGCGTCGTCTGAGAATATCTTTTGTAGAGACGCCTCATCTCGACTTCCCACGTTCCCTTTGCTATAATGGAGACGGCTCACGAGCGTTTAGAGAGCAGAGGAGGGAAGCACAGTGAATATCTGGGACTCAGTACAGCGCGGCCTGGAGAAAGCAACCCAGGAGGCCACACGCATTGCGAAGACTCAACGTCTACGTTCTACCATCGATGGACTCACACGCCAGATTCACACGCAGGAGGATGATCTCATTGCGCGCGCACTGGAGGTTTTCGCTGCCGGACAACTTACGCAGCCCGAACTCATCCCCATCTGCCAGGAGCTGCACCGGCTCCAAATGTCGCTGGAGCAGAATCGACAGGAGCTGGCACAGGTTCAGAGCCAGGGGACCCAGCAGCCCACAACGGGGACAGGCCAGACAATAACGCCACCCACTTACCCTCCTGGCACAGATCCATCTCCAACTGTCTACGCACCACCACCACCACCGCCCGATTATAGGCCCTACGATGCTACAAAGCCAGCGCCGGTACCGCCGCCACCACCCGGAGTAGAGCCTCTGATAGCAAGCTCCTTCGATACCGTCCGAGGCACTCCCGACAATGAGAAGCAGTTATGTAAACAGTGCAGCGTTGAACTGCTTCCCGGCAATGCTTATTGCCATAACTGCGGCGCAGCGGTATTGCGCGGCGACGCATCCTATCAGCCAACGATGCGGAGCACTGCGGAATCAGAGCAGGAGACGACGCGCGCCACTCCTGACACACCGCCTCTTCCAGTGACGGAGCAGGCAACCTTATTGCATAATCCGTCTTCTACACCAGACGAGCAGGACGGAGGATACTGAAACTGCGCCAACTTATTATCACAGGCATATGCTTTCTGCTGCGTCTGCCGTTCGCTCTATTCGACCTGCTGCTCCGTCCATTTGTACGCAGGGCTAGAAAGCAGCCTCGCGCTATCGTGGTGATCAAGCCCTGCTGCCTCGGCGATCTGATTATGACGACGCCGCTGCTGGAGGTTCTGCGCCGCAGTTATCCAGAGGCCAGCATCACGTATGTAGCAGGCACCTGGTCTAAGGTGATCGTGGAGCACCAGCCGACGGTCAGCGCCGTTATAGATAGTGGCTCCGTCGGTATTCCTGGACGCTACCGGCTCAAAGAGTACCTTGGTCTCGCTCAACTGCTGCGCCAGCAGCACTTTGATCTCGCCTTTGTGCTGGACCGCTCGCCGCTGATGACGCTGCTGCCCTGGTTCGCGGGCGTTCCTCGGCGCGTGGGACCCGATAGTCTGGGGCGCGGCTTCTCGCTTACGGATAGGGTCCCGGTCTCCGCGTCTCCCGAGCAGTTGCAGCATCAGGCAGAGATCTATCTAGATCTCGCGCGCGCGATCGGCCTCACCGTCGATGCTCCACATATGCACTTCGTCACGACGCCCGAGGAGCGCCACGCAGTTTCGTTCGATGATCGTCTGCGCGTCGCAGTTTTTCCTGGCGGCGGCAGCAATCCCGGTATGGAACTGACCTCTAAACGCTGGCCCCTCGATTGTTACCGGGAGATCGTGCGCAGACTTGTTCTCCAGCGCAACGCCCATGTACTGCTGATCGGCGGCGCGGACGACCAGAAGCTGACACATGCACTCCTCGCAGGGCTTGAGGTACCGCATGGAACGATTACCGATCTGGCGGGTAGAACGAGTTTCGGCGAGTTGGCCGCGTACATCGAAGCCTGCACATTGTTTATCGGCAACGATAGTAGCCCAATGCACCTGGCAGCGGCAGTGGGAACGCCGGTTATCGCCATCTTCGGACCCACCAGTCCGCAGGAGTACGGCCCCTATCCAGTGGACGATGCCGGGCATGTTGCGCTCTGGCACAATCCCAAAGGCCGTCCCTGCTTCTTTCTGGGCAAGATGCAGCCGTGTGCAGATTGTTCATGCATGCAGGCGGTTACGGTCGAGGAAGTGTGGGCCGCCGTAGAGCGTCTCATCCCCACGATCAGCAATCGCGAGGTCGCGCCATGAATGCAAAACAGTTGGTGCGCACGCTCATCCTGGCACTCGTGCGCATCCTCGGGGCGCCTGCAGCCTATCTGGCACGCGGCAGGAAAAGAGAAGCGTCCAGCAAACGGCGTATTCTACTCATTCGGCCCGATCATCTTGGCGA
>WNGE01009128.1_pt1 | contig 13238 bp, 13 predicted proteins | sample 5400651 | NCBI WGS metagenome assembly WNGE01 (sample SAMN13153370, study PRJNA577476) | soil metagenome | isolation source: 60 cm soil or saprolite under grassland replicate 2 | place: USA:California | collected 2016-06-15 | reverse complement strand
TATAGCATGTACGCTGTAAAATGTCAAACAGTACCCACTCCCCCTCTCACGCCCCAAAAGGAACGCGCCTTCTATCCCTACGGCTAGAAGCCGAGGGTTTTACGGCGCGGTTTGATAAATGGCTCACAATCAAAGGGTGCCAGAAGTGATAGGTAATCAGGGATCCGCTCCCATCTTCAGTCAACAAACCGGCATGTAAAGCCTCTTCGAGCAAATCCAGTAATGTGTCTTCCTGGTGTTCGTTGGCCATAGAGAGTAACTGACCGAATTCGAATGAACCACCCAGAACTGCGGCCTTGCTTAAGAGTACCTGGCACTCACTACTTAATCTGTCCAGGCGGCGTTCGAGAACAGCAGCAATACTTTCAGGCAATGTACTGCCTGGAAAAACTTTGGGGTACTTACCATCCTCAACGCGTGCCAATGTTTGCGAAAATGCTCCTCGCCTGTAATACCCGGTATGCGTTAGTATACTTTGAGCAGTCTCACTCACGCGAGCTAGCTCCTCCGCGAAAAATGGGTTGCCCGCAGCCTGCGTCTGGATACTATGCACAATATTCTGCGGAAGATGAGCTACGAGTGTGCCTATTTGAGATTGAGTGAGTGGTTGTAGTGCCACTGTAATGATGGCCTGTTCTCGCCGTAAATCAGCGATGAGCGACCATAAGCCGTGATTGGGAGATAGCTCTACATCGCGGCAGGTACCTAGCAACAATAACCGCTCACCGTGGATATGCCGGGTAATGTAAGCGAGTAGCTCCCGGCTGCTGCCATCTGTCCAGTGGAGGTCGTCCAGTACTAACAGCAACGGAGTAGTTTTGCTCAGTGTACTCAAGAGCGCAGAGGTAGCCTCCCACAAGTGGAGCCGTTCCTGTTCTGGGGGAAGTTGCTGATACGTTTTACCGCTTTGAGGTAATATATCGCGCAGTTCTGGTAGGAAGGTGCTTAGTCTTTCCAGTGATGTGGAGGTGTAGTGTGCTGAAGCCAGCATTTCCTCGTCGGCGCGAGAAGCAATACTTGAAACAAGTAGCTCGGTGGGAACATGTTGCAGGAGTGTGCGTAAAAGTTCTATCCAGGGCCTGTAGGGGACCGTTCCTTCCTGTTCAAAAGACCGTGTCCAGGCTACTTCCCAGCCTCGCGTGTTCGCTTCGTGGCTCAATTCCTCTGCTAATCGTGTCTTTCCAATACCAGCCTCGCCCATAAGCAATAACACATGTGGATTTCTTACCATGCCTGCTGTGGCTTTGGCTGCTGTTCCCTCTTCTTCTAGCGAAATCATAACTCGCCGTATCATCTCAAGTTCTCGTTCGCGGCCAATCAATGGGCTTTGATGATAGCGACCCAACTGGCTGGTGCTGACAAAAGGAGTGACGACCCGAGCAATGGACTTTCTGGTAGACTTTTGCTCGAGTTGCGCCTGCTCTGTGTCGCCTGGCATATCCTCCTTCGTGGAGGCATTCTGCGTGTGCTCGCCAGGTTCCTGCTTCCCTGGGAGATGCTCATCATTTGTAATAAGAATCTCTGGCAGTAGAACTTTATCAATGTGTCCCTGACGCAGCTTCTCATAAAGATCGCGTGTCTCTGGAAGAGGTTCGCTATCGTAGATTTGCTCCAGTCTTGCGGCGAGCCTACGATAGGTATTGAGTGCCTCCCCGCGCCGATCGAGCTGCGTCAGCAATTTCATCAGGCGTTGTATGGCGATTTCGTCTGTGGGATCGGTGGCGAGGAGACGGTTTAGCGGTTCCATCGCGCTGGTGTAGGCTCCTCGAGCCTCACGCAGTTTTGCTAGATTAAGGAGCAGGTCGGTCCAGCTTCTTTTGAGGGCTTCACGGCGCGGCGCGGCCCACTCTGAGTAGAGTTCTTCAAGTAAATAGTCGCCGCTATACAACGCGGCTGCATCCTCCAATAACCTTTCGACCTGGTCAGCGCTGGCTTTATGCAAACTCAGGTGCATTGTAGATGGGTTATTTCCCCTGATGCCGAGGAGAGTATTTGCTTCTTTTAACAGGCTTTCGAATGCTTCTGCATCGACCCAGATGTGTGTGCGGTCAGCCAGTTCTAACACATCGCGTTCCAGTCGCAGCATACGGGACGCTGCTGGCCGTGCGATCCCTGGTTCGAGTATCTGGCGTAGTTCGTGTACTGCACCATTCAGACGATTTGCCGCGGTCTCCATCTCGAGATCGGGCCACAATGCTTCTATCGCCTGTTCTCTGCCCAGGCGACGCCCTGGACTGCTGAGAAGGCAGCCAAGTAAAGCCCGCGCTCGGTGACGGCGCCAGGTTCTATTGATAACAGGCTTCCATTCATTGCCTTGTAAAAGTTCGATGCAAAATTGTCCGAGGACAAAGATACGCAATTCCTGGGTATTCGATTGGAGAGGCATCCCCCTGGCAAGTCCCGCTGCTCCATTAGTAGCTGACGTTGCTCTTCCTTCATCCACTTCAAGCACCGTCTGTCGTTCTATCTCAATATCCGCTGGAAGATGTATCCCGATATATTTGCTAATAGTGCGCCTGTTCTCACTCCAATAAGCGTACCAGTAAGGTCCGTGCCCGGCTCCTTCTTTACATTTGCGACAGCGCTCTTTTCCACAGCGTGTATACTGCTGGCGATAGGTGACTTTACTGCTTGTTGTCAAGTGCCTGCCTGCTCCCTCTTGAGAAAGAATGCCCGCAATGGGTACCTGCGCCAACAGGTGAGTCGCGCTTCGAATCAAATCTTACAGAAGACAAGACTATTATAACCTATGATTGATTGCTGGCAGGATTTGTTACAGTTGTTGCAATTGTTGCAGTTGTTACAGATGTTTCGTTTGCATCGCCACTTATTACTGAGCTTCTATGAGTTATTGAGGGGTGATCAGGGGAAGTATACTTTCCTGAGCTTGACTTCTTCCGCCGTTTTTCTTATACTCAATCTATGAGTACTTATCTGGTGAGTGATATCTCGGCCCTGCAAACAGGCTAGCGCTTTATCTTGTGCCATCCCTCAATGTGGGTTCCTCGACCGCTGGAGTGACAAGCTCAATGGAAGCATCCTCATCAACATAGGCCGCAAAGAGTCTGCTCTCGTTGGTGTCATCCATGAGCACATACACGACTCCTCCAGCAGTGGCATTGACTCTCCCAGTCTCTCCTGTGCGCTTGATACGCACAAGATCACCTTCCCAAAAGTAAGTTCCGTCTGCAGTTGTCTCCATGGCTCTGCTTCCCTTTCTCACATAGCGCACTACTTCGTGTGGCTGTCGTCTTCATCGAGCTTCCTTTGCCTCTCGTTCACACTGTCTGCATACACATATGCATCATGGCGGATGTCGAATGATCGGACAATGCGGTCATCGGGTCCTGGCGCTCCGTTCGCGGACAGGCGATCCCGGATCAAAAACACCTGCTCAGTGAGGCGTTGGACATAGTAGCGGTCTTCTTTCATCATGATTCCTTCAACTTTATCCCGCAAGGGTACGTACGTGGTACTTACTTGCGAACTTCCTGTGCTCCCATGAGCACTGATCGTCTTGACTGGCGGATTGGCAGAGAAAAGCGGCCTGGCGAGCCACCAGTAGAGCTAGGCAGCATGGTCACCCGGGACAGCGACACTCCCCGCTCTGCGTTCTTTTGCTTCCAGGCGTTTGCTGAGCTCTGTTAGACTAAGATCTCGCCTGGACAAGTTCGCTCCGGCGAAGTTCGCTTTGTCGAGGAGCGCTCCATCCAGGTCTGCTCCACGTAGATCGGCTTTACTGAGATCTGCTTTCCTCAGATTCGTACGGCAGAGGGTGGCGCCACGTAAGTCTGTCCAGCGGAGGTGTGCCTGAAGGAGATTTGCATCGTTCAAATTGGCGCTCCGGAGATCGGCATTACGCAGGTCCGCTCCTTGCAAGTCCGCTTCTCGCAGGTCCGCTCCCTGCAAATTGGCCTCTGTAAGATCGGCCCCGTGCAGATCAACTCCGTGCAGATCAACGCCATGGAGATCAGCCCCGTGGAGGTCTGGCTCTACAGCCTGTACATCAGGGTATGCCCGTCGCCACTTCTCCCAAAGTGTTTTTCCTGATAAAAGAAGATCAAGATGTTTCTGATTTGCCATAAGGTTCACTTCTCTGTTCTTAGACTCGATCATGGTATTGGTTGCGTTTCTTTTCCCTCGCTCGCCTCTCGGCATTGGTACGATACGTCATATAGCCATATGCGCACGTACCGATCACGAGAACGATTAGCAAGAGTATGAACGGTGACATAGAGCTCTCCTTTGCTTTTGTATGCAGATGAATGAAGAGAGGGGGCACAAAAGCGAGAAAGCGAATACGGCCATACCAGTAAACATGCTTCAATGATAGAGATGTGCTCTGAGTGCTATTTCATACGAGGAACATGGTTTGAGAGGTATAGCTCATACGTATTCGTATTAGACTCTCTAAGTATACACTATTTTTCACAAAAATGCAACATTTATCAAAAAGAATGGAGAGGATCAGTGAAGTATTTTTGCGACTTGGATGAGCTTTCCCTCCGTCGATTTGACGAGGAGCCATGCATCACTTAGTGCTTATCCGAAAACCAAAAACGAGAAGACACCTCACCTGCGGATAAAGTCAATGATGACCTCCTCCCAAGATGATTTCCTCTCAGCAAATGGGTAGTAACGTCTTCTTTTGGGACAATAGCTTGTATACAAGTAACTATTGACAAGATATTATGTATAATATATACTTGTACACATGTATAGCGTTGCAGGAGGCATCTCCCTTGTAAATAGGAGTGTTTATGGAACAGATTGAGAATTGTTTGAGCTTTTATCTTGGGAAGGCGTATCAGCGGGTTACACAATCAGCCAAGCAGCGCCTGGGTGCCTACGGCGTTACCCCTGTACAGTATGCAGTGCTCAAAGTGCTCTGGGAGCGGGATAGCCAGAGTGGGGCAGAGCTGGGTGAGCGCTTACTGCTTGATAGCGCAACGATGACAGGGCTCCTTGACCGCTTGGAACACGCGGGCCTGATTGAGCGCCAGTCGCACGCAACGGACCGTCGCGTGAATCGTGTGATGTTGACGGCTCGTGGACGCGAACTTCAAGTACCACTTGACCGCGAGATGGATCAATTGAACCAGGATTTTCTTGGTCAGTTTCCTCCTCAAGAGGCAAAGCTCCTGCGGGAGCTGCTGACAACCATTGCTAGATGGAAGGGGACTGAGAGGGTAGCCAGCGCTCAGGAATGATTCAAGAGGGAGGAGCGAGGAAGCATTCCCGTGCAGAACAAGAGCACTGCATCTGTCTACATATCCATAGCGTTCGTTCACGTAAGGAATATTTTTATGATCTTTGAGACAAAAGTTGCGTTAGTTATTCGATCTGACCTGGCCTCCTGGCAAAAGATGAACGTGGCGGCATTCCTGGCAAGCGGTATTGCAGCATCGTATCCGGAAAGTATTGGAGAGCCCTATGAGGATGCGTCTGGGAATAGGTATATGCGTCTGATTGGTCAGCCAATGCTGGTCTATGGAGGAGATAGTGCTGCATTAGCCAGAGTGCTTGAGCGTGCGCTTGCCCGAGGCATACCACCTGCAATCTATACTGAAGAGATGTTTTCGACCACCCATGACGCGGCAAACCGCGAAGCGGTTCGTTGTGTCGAGCGCGCCAACCTGAACCTGGTTGGTATCGCCATCAGGGCGGAAAGAAAAGCCGTTGACAAAATCGTGGACAAGCTGAAGTTTCACGAGTAAGAGGAAGTGATGTCAAGAACGCACCCGTGGGAAGTCAGTGATGAATGGTGGGGAAAAGTGCAACCGCTCATCCCAGCAGCACCGTCACATGCCAAAGGAGGACGGCCACGCATAGACGATCGGCGAGCATTTGCAGCGATGATCTACGTGTTACGCACGGGTATCCCATGGAATGCCTTACCAAAGGAACTGGGAGCCAGTTCCACCGTCCATGATCGCTTTCAGGAGTGGGAGAAGCAACACTTTTTCCAGGTGCTATGGCAAGCTGGACTCGCGGAGTACGATGAGGTGCAAGGCATTGAGTGGGAGTGGCAGTCAGTCGATGGAGCGATGACGAAGGCCCCTTTCGGCAAAGATGCAACTGGTCCCAATCCAACCGATCGTGGCAAGAGGGGAACCAAACGCAGTCTACTCACGGATGAGGCAGGGATTCCCCTGGCCCTCGTCGTTGATGGAGCCAATCGTCACGATGTGCGCTTGCTCTGTGCCACCCTGGATGGCATCGTCATTATGCGTGCCTCCACCAACAGAAGAACACCCTCAGCATCTCTGTCTGGATGCTGGCTACGATGGGGCTCCCTCGCGCCAAGAGGTCGAGAGCCGTCACTATCTGCCTTATATTCGCAGTCGTGGACAAGAAAAGCAGGAGAAAATACGTGTTCCTGGTCATCGTGCTCGCCGATGGGTGGTGGAACGCACGCATTCCTGGATCAATCGCTCCCGTCGGCTCTTGGTGCGCTGGGAGAAGAAAGTGGAGAATTACCTCGCTTTTCTTCACCTCGCCTGTGCTCAATTGATCTTTGCTAAATTGGCCTGTCAGTGTGATTTTAGCGAAAAGATACGACGTACCATATAACTAGCAATTTTGTGCTCATATAGTCGTGCCACTACGAGCCGATGCCTTCAGCCCTAAGTGGCCTCCAGTGCGGATGAGCAGATGTAACCTCTCATAGCGCGAGCATACATGTACCATATAACCAGTGTTATATGGTACATGTATGCTCGCGCCAGAAAAACACGTATGGGCCTTATGTACAACGAGCCATTGAAATGTGCTTGGGGCATAAAGCGGGTTCATGGTGTCAATGGATGGTGAGTCGGACACCGCGACGCCATACGGCGCTGATAGAGAGCGTATCGGAGATGTTCGTGATGGGGTCACCATCGACCAGCAGCAGATCAGCGCGGGCTCCAGGTACGATACGGCCTCGGTCGGTGAGTCCGAAACGGCGTGCGGGAGTGGCAGTAGCAGCTCGAAGCGCCTCGATGGTTGTCAATCCAGCTGCGACGAGCAGTTGCAGTTCGTGATGCACGCTGGCGCCGTGGGCGAGGCCGCCGAGGTGGGATATGGGAGCCGACACATCGGTTCCGGTCAGGATGTCCACACCGGCCTTGTGCAGGGCGGCTACGGTGGCGAGAACGTCGTCGAAGTTGCCTTGCGGGAAGGTGTTGAAGCAGCTACGTAATGTGTTGAGCCAGGCTTGGCTCAGTTTGGAACTGACGCGTTCATCGGCGGCGAGGTCCGTTGCTGGGTGACCCATGATCGAGGAGTTGAGCACCAGGCAGGGAGTGACGAATGCACCAGACTGAGCGATGGCGGCGACGAGTTCAGGGGTGTGTGGGCGATCGAGGAACAGGTGCGCCAGACCATCCATCCCGGCGGTAATGGCCTGTTGGGTTGTGGCGACGGTCAGTGTGTGAGCGATGGCAAGTTTGTTGTGGCGGTGTGCCGCACGGACGGCGGCGGCGATAGTTTCGTTGTTCAGCATGGGGAGTCCGGGCGCACTGAGGACGCTGCCTTCCTCGATCATAATCTTGATATAGTCAGAACCGTTGGCGACGAGTTGGTCCACGAAATGAGTCGCTTCCTCCGGGGTCGATGCGAATGGAGCGACGAAGCCGTGTCTCTGACCGTCTTCGGTGGGATGATGGTTGGCATCATCACCAGGGTCCTCGCCTTCAGGAAACAGTTCACTGGGGTGTCCGCCTGGAGCGGTGATGCCCATCCCGGCAGAACGAATGTCCGCGATATTGTCATGCTCAGCGACCTCCTTGCGATCCTGAGCGGTCCAGTGGCCCTGCATCTCTAGCTCGGTGGTCACGCCGAAGGCGAGGGCGTCACGCAACCCATCGAGAGACGTGTGAACGTGGGCGTCGATGAGGCCGGGCATCAGGGTCGCGCCCTGAGCATTGACGAGGGCTGCTCCGGCTGGCACTGCGCCACCGACCGCACTGATGGATGCTCCGTTGATCACGACGGTCTGGTCGTTGATGACACGCTCCCCGTCGAAGTTACGCGCGTTGGTGATGGCGGTGATCCTACCCGTTTGATGAACCTTTTTCATGCTCTTTTTCCTCCTCAAAGATGGAATCCAGGGAAACAAGGGAGCGTTCATGCATCTCCCAGGGAAGTCAGAGTGCCCGCTGTTTCAAATGAGCATGCTCCATGTATCCAGAAAAAAGCGACGTGTCTACAGTTCTCCATTGGGGTCCCAAGTTCACTCCTGTGTACCGCTTGCGTCTCTCGCAGGGTTGGATGCACTCCTATTGCCTGCTTGTGTAAGGGACGAGTATTTTTCCTGGATTTGTTCAAATCCTTGTCTGATGATAGCCACCGCTTCCTCGCTCAGTCCCTCCAGAAGCTGTGCTTCAAGCGTGTGGCTGAAAACGGCCATGCGTCGAGCAATATCCTGGCCTGCGGGCGTGAGCGTGACCAGGATAAAACGATTATCGTGTGGGTCACGCCGACGGGTCAGTAACCCAGAACGTTCCATGTCCTTCACAAAGCGTGTGACCAGCGTCCCTTCCATGCCCAGCAGGTGGACGAGTTCGGCCTGACTGATTTCTCCTGTCCGCATCAGTTCACGTAAGAACAAGAGACGAGATTGGCTCATCCCAAACTCTGTTGCATAGAGGTGTGCCTGATAGCGAGAGAGTTTAAGGATCAGAGCAGGGAGGGGAGGCTTCCCTGGATGTTCCTTACTCATGACAGAGCCTTTCTTGTACATGCAAAAGCAAACTTGCTTTTGTGGAATTCTTCTGGTCAATGCCACTCTCTTTTTCGAGAAGTGAACCCGGTTTATAGATAACTGAGTTGATAATCAACCTAGTTCACTAACTGATAGCAGTAATATACACTGTCGAAGAAACACTGTCAAGCTTTTATGAGCGGGGGTGTCAAACTTCGTAACTTCTCGCGCGTCCAGGCGACACAGACGTACCGGCGAAACGCTATCTCTTGGACCAGACCTGAAGTCCCAACATTTTTCCCTAGTAAAATCCCTGCTAAACATACGCTATTTGGAGTAATAGAAGTAAAATAAGCATCGTGACCGGGAAATCAGCCTGGAAGATGAGCCGTGATCCCAAATCTTGGGAGGAAGTTGTTTCTTTCACCACTTTTACAGTTATATGGTACATCGTATCTTTTCGTCAGAATCACACCGATAGGCCAATTAGCGGTTTTCGGATAAGGTCTTTGTGCCGGCCTATCTGGAGGTTTCTCTAAAAATCGTAATGTGCTAAGATACATGCATACTATTTCCAACCTTTCGTCTAATAGATGGAATGCTGTAGTATGCCAACACTTGATGGTTCTGTAGAAAATATCGTCTTTCGCAATGAGGACAACCACTATACCGTTGCCCGTTTTCGTCTCAACGATAGTGGGCGACTCTTTCGTGACGACTTGACGACCATCGTTGGGATGTTGCCGGGCATACAGGTCGGAGAACTGCTCTCTATTGAAGGCGAATGGGAGAAGGACCCCCGGTATGGACGTCAATTACATGTCACCAGCTTTGTTCAACGCCTGCCTGCTTCTCTTGAAGGCATTACCCGTTACCTTAGCTCGGGCTTGATCAAGGGTATTGGACCAAAGAAGGCCAAATTAATTGTGGAGCATTTTGGTCTGCAAACGCTCGCAATTATGGAGCAACAGCCCGAACGCTTAAGCGAAGTAAAAGGCATCGGCGCCAGGGATCGCGAACAAATTATAAAAACGTGGGCGGAGCAGAGTGAGATTAAAGAACTGCACCTTTTTTTGCAATCTCATAACGTCTCAATGAACATAGCCACTCGCATCTACAAGCAGTATGGCAAGGATGCGATCAAAGTCATTCGCGAGAACCCCTATCAACTGGCGCAGGATGTGCACGGCATTGGCTTTCGGATCGCCGATGATATCGCTGTGAAACTGGGACTGCCCGCCGATAGTGTGCCGCGGCTGGCAACCGGCTTGAAGTATGTGCTGGCCCAGGCAGCTAATGAGGATGGCCACTGTTTCCTGCCAGAGGGCGAACTGCTTACCCGCGCGGCGAACGTCTTGCAGGCGCCTTATGATGCTCTGCCTGCGGCAATGGAACAATTGCGCAGCGAGCGCGATGTATTCATTGAACCTCCGTTGCCGGTACAGACAACCTCCCCACCCTCGCACCCTGAAATCCCTGAAGATGAACCACCCATCGATTGGAGCGAGGTCGAGGAGCAAGAGCCAGAACCGCAACAGCGCGTCTACTACGGCCCCTTCTGGTATGCCGAGCATGGTTCAGCGCGCCTCCTGCGTATCCTATTGCACTCGTCCAGCAGCCTCCCGCCTGCCAGCCAGCAACTGTGGGATACTGTCTTTACGCGACTGGCGCAGAATGGTAACATGCACCTGACGGAGAAGCAGCGTGAAGCAGTACAGACTGCCTACAGTAAAAAAGTAAGTATTCTCACAGGCGGGCCAGGAACGGGTAAATCCACCTCTATCCGCGCCTTGTTAATGTTGCTACAAAAGCGCAAGATTGATGTCGCCCTGGCTGCCCCAACAGGGCGGGCCGCCAAGCGTCTTTCCGAAGCGACCGGTGCGCTGGGAACAGGCGTCCAGGCTAAGACACTGCACCGGCTGCTGGAATATTCGCCGCATGACAACACCTATCAGCGCAATGAAGAGAATCCCTTGCCCTATCAGTTTGTGATCGTCGATGAGTTCTCGATGGTCGATATACTGCTCTTTTATCATTTGCTCAAGGCGCTGCCGAGGGAGTCGCACCTGCTGCTGGTGGGCGATGCCGATCAACTGCCTCCCGTTGGTCCCGGCAACGTCTTGCGCGACCTGCTAAGAAGCGATGCCATCCCCTCAATCCGTTTAATGGAACTCTTCCGCCAGGCACAACAGAGCAAAATCATTGTCAACGCGCACCGTATCAATGCCGGACAAATGCCGTTTTTGAAAAGCGAGACAACGAGTGATTTCTTTTTTCTGCCAGAAGAGGACGCTGTTCGCACACAGCAACTGATCCTCGATCTTGTCCAGCGTCGTTTACCCGCGCGCTATGGGCTTAATCCCATCAGCGATATCCAGGTGCTTGCGCCGATGTATAAAGGCCCCACGGGGGTGAACATCCTCAACGAAGAACTACAGGCCAGGCTCAATCCCAGGGCTATTGCAGAGATCGAATGGGGAGGTCGCGTCTTCCGTATTGGTGACAAAGTCATGCAGGTACGCAACAATTATGACAAGGGAGTGTTTAATGGCGACGTAGGCTGGATACGGAGTATCGATAAAGAAAACGCCAGCCTCAAAGTCGAGTTTCTGGAGGAAGCGGGGCCGATGCTCGTCAGCTATGAGTTCGCGGAATTGGATGAACTGATACTGGCATATGCCATCACCGTGCATAAAAGCCAGGGCAGTGAATATCCTGCAATAGTCATGCCCCTCAACAGGGAACACTCGATGCTGCTACAACGCAATCTTCTCTATACGGCTATTACGCGTGCTAAAAGACTCTGTGTCCTGGTAGGCCAGCAGCGAGCTTTAAGTTGGGCGGTGAAAAATGACCGCGTGGCCCAACGCAACACAGGACTGGCTGAACGTCTCCAATGGTGAATATGTGTTACCTGCTTGCTTAATTCCGAGTCAGCTAGTAGAATATAAACTAGATCAATTTTGTTATCTTTTTATGGAGCTTTGCTTCATACAAGGTGAACAAATTCATGAGGGATGGGGGAGATTGCCCTGGGGGGCCGATAAATCGGCGGTGGGCGCGATAAATCGGCCCCTACAGGTGACCCCGTTCATAAAACATTGAAGGTATTTAGGGAGGACATGAAACATGTCTGGAACAGAATCTGCGACCTCCGGCGTGAGCGCTGGGTCTGGTTACACCCATCCTGAAGTGCTTGTAGAAACAAGCTGGGTTGCCGAACACCTCAACGACCCGACTATCAGGTTAATTGAGGCTGATGAAGATGTACTCTTATATGAAGTAGGTCACTTGCCTGGCGCTGTCAAGCTCGATTGGCATGTCGATGTACAGGATCCGGTAGCGCGCGACTTTGTGGATCAGAAGGGCTTTGAGGAACTGATGAGCAAATGGGGAATCAGCAATGATACCACCATCATCCTCTATGGCGATAAAAACAACTGGTATGCCTGCTATTCGTTCTGGCTGTTCTCTATGTATGGCCACAGGAATATGAAGATTATGAATGGTGGGCGAGTGAAGTGGGAGTCGGAGCAGGGTCCAATGACGAGAGAAGTCCCCCAATATGCGGCCACGACGTATCACGCGCAGCCCGTAGATGAATCCATTCGTGCTTATCGCGATGACGTTGCCAGTGGACTCAAGAATCCAGGTCGTGCTCTGATCGATGTGCGCTCTCCCCAGGAATATACTGGCGAGCTAATACACATGATCAACTATCCACAAGAGGGCGCCCAGCGTGGTGGTCACATTCCGAGCGCCAAGAGCATCCCCTGGGGTATGGCTGCCAATGCAGATGGTACATTCAAATCCACTGAGGAATTGCATCAGCTCTACGTTGGGAATGGAATCACTCCAGATAAAGATGTCATTTCTTACTGCCGCATCGGTGAGCGTTCGGCTCATACCTGGTTTGTGCTGACATATTTACTGGGGTATCCGCGTGTACGTAACTATGATGGCTCGTGGACTGAATGGGGCAACCTTGTAAAAGCTCCTATCGAGAAACCGTAGTCCCTGGGTTCTATGCAGCGAACCCAATTGCATCTACTACTGTTGTTATTGGGCGTATTATGAGGTTTCACAAAATAATCCGGATATCGCTACATGCATCGAGGGCCGATAAATCGGCGGTGGGCGCGATAAATCGGCCCCTACAGATGTTCCGATTATTTTGTTCATGACCATTTTGCGCCCTCGCTTTCTTTTGATGCTCTCAAGCGGAGAAAAATACTATGGATCGTCAAGAAGCCATCGAATTTCTGATGGATCATTATGAAAATCCACGCAACAATGGCCCATTGGATCATCCCGATGTCAGCCTGAGTGGCGGTAATCCCGGCTGTGCCGACATTATCACCATGCACGCTCGCTTTGGTAAGGATGGCAGGTTGGAAGCTGTCAACTGGGAAGGCGAAGGATGCACGATAAGCCGTGCTGCGGCCTCTTATGTGACCGAAATTACACAGGGGAAGACAGCGGAAGAGATCGAAGAGATGAGTTTCGAGGACCTTATCGAGCAGCTTGGTCGCGAGCTAGTGGTGACGCGCCC
>WNGE01022513.1_pt1 | contig 13243 bp, 19 predicted proteins | sample 5400651 | NCBI WGS metagenome assembly WNGE01 (sample SAMN13153370, study PRJNA577476) | soil metagenome | isolation source: 60 cm soil or saprolite under grassland replicate 2 | place: USA:California | collected 2016-06-15 | reverse complement strand
CTCGGCGTGCTGCACCGGCCGGGCCCGGCGGCCGTGGCGGCGTTTTTCCAGTGCTGCGGCTGGCTCTGCCAGTTCTTCGCGGTCTACACGGCGATGCGGGCCTTCCACATCCACTCGCCGCTGCCGGCCGCGGGGCTCGTGCTGCTGCTGATGAACGTCGCGACGCTCTTCCCACTCTGGCCGGGCAATATCGGCCTGCTCCAGGCCGCGATCGCGTATCCGCTGGCCTCGTACGGCGTGCCTTTTGGGAAAGCGGTCGCGTACGGCTTCGGCCTGCAGGCGATCGAGGCGTCGGTGGGCGTCGGCGTCGGGATGATCTTCCTCGCCCGCGAGGGGCTCTCGTTCGCGATGCTGCGGCGCATGCCCGCGGCGGCCGAGGCGGAGGTGCCGCATGACGAGGGGGAGCCCTCGGAGGATCGCGGCGAGCCTCGTGCGCGCGCTCGCGTCTCCGGCTAGCCTCAAGGGCGTCCTCTCGGCGCGCGAGGCGGCGTCGCTGCTCGCGGAGGGGCTCGGGCGCGCAGGCGTAGTAACCGAGCAGTCTCCGATCGCGGACGGCGGCGAGGGGACGGCCGAGGTGCTCGACGCGCACGTGCTTCGCAGCGTCCCCGTGCACGACGCGTTCGGCCGGGCGCGCGAAGCGCCGATCTGGGCCCTCGGCGACGGGACGGTCATCGTCGAGAGCGCCGGCGCGATTCCGCTCGACCCGTCGCGCCTGGACGTGCTCGCGGCCTCGAGCCGCGGCTTCGGCGAGTTGATCGCTGCCGTCGGTGAGTGCCCCAGGCTGCTCGTCTGTCTCGGCGGCACCGCGACGATGGACGGCGGCGCCGGTCTCCTCGAGGTCCTGGACGAGCTGCCCGCCCCGACCGTCGCCCTCTGCGACACGCGCGCAACACTGGGCGAGGCGCCGCGCGCCTTCGGGCCTCAGAAGGGAGCGCTCGCGGACGACATCCCCCGGCTCGAGGAGCGGTTGCTCAGCCTCGAGCACGGTCGCTCGCTTGCGAAGCTGCCGGGCGGCGGCGCGGCGGGCGGTCTCGGGGCCGCGCTCGCCTCGCTCGGAGCCGAGCTGGTGTCGGGAGCCGAGTACGTGCTCGAGGTGAACGGATTCCGCGAGCGGGCGGCCCGCCAGGATCTCGTCATCACCGGCGAGGGCACCGTCGACCGGACGACCTTCGAGGGCAAGGCGCCCGGGGAGGCGGTGCGGATCTGTCGCGAGCTGGGCGTGCGCTGCGTCCTCTTCGGCGGCCGCGTCTCGGACGGGATGGGCATAGAGGCGATAGCCATGAGCGGCGACCCCGACCGCGCCCGCCAGGACCTCGAGGAGCTTGGCCTGAAGCTCGGGCTCGCTAGGCGGTAGTCGCCGATTCCGCTTCGCGGAGGCGCTTGGCCATCGCCTGCAGGAGGGGCCAGGCGATGCGGGCGTCGGTCTCGACGAGCGGGCGGAAGTCCCAGAAGGTCAACCCGTAGCAGTGGAGCTCGCTCTCGGCGTTCACCGTCGCCGTGCGGGCGCCCATGTCGATCAGCGCGATGTCGCCGAAGTAGTCGCCCGGGCCGAGGCGTCCGCGCTCGTCGCCGCCGACGGCCACGACGGCCTCGCCGCTCTCGATCACGAAGAACCCCGCGCCGCTCTCGCCTTCGCTGGCGACGGTATCGCCCGCATTGAACGTCCGCTCCTTGAAGGAGCCGCTGAGACGTTCGAGCTCGCGCGGCTCCAGCTCCGCGAAGAGCGGGATCCGCTGCAGCAGCTCGACGGACGGCCCGGCCACGCCGGGGATTCTAAACCGGCGCGGCCGGGCCGCGGGTCATCAGGGCTCCAGAGGATTTTCAAATCGTAGACATGCCGAGTCGCGCGCCGACTACCGCCTCGGCGGCCTCGGCGCTGCCGGAGTGGCCCGTGACGGCCGCGAGGAAGTCGTCCCGCTCGAGCGCGAAAAGCTCGGCGTCGGTGCGCGCGGTCACCGTGGCCGTGCGCGGGACGTCTCGCAGCAGCGCGATCTCGCCGAAGTGCTCCCCGGGCCCCTGCGTCGCCTGCGGGCGGCCGTCGACCGCAACCTCGACCTCGCCGGCCGCGACCACGTAGAAGCGATCTCCCGGCTCTCCTTGCCGGACGATCGCCTCCCCGGCTCCGACGCGGACCGGCTGGAGCCGGCCGGCGAGGCCCTCGAGGACCGGTGCCGACAGCGGCGAGAAGATCGGAATCGTCCGTAGGAGCTCGAGCTCGCGGTGGTGGTCGACTGAGGCGTCGTCGAGGCGCACGAGCGGGACGCGCGTAGCGAGCGCGAGGACCGGCAGGACTGCGCCCACGGCGACTAGCGACCAGCGCACGCCGATCGCGTCGACGAGCCTCGGCGCGAGGATCGCCCCGACCGCGACCGTCGCGAAGAAGAGGCTGTGCACGACGCCGAAGACCCGCGAGAGCACTTCGTCCGGCGTCGTCCGCTGCAGGAGCGTGAACCCCGCCACGTCCTCGACAATGTTGGAGATCCCGATCAGCGCGAAGGCGACGAGCGCGATCGCGGTCGAGGGGTGCGGCGCGATGAAGATCATCGGTCCGCCCGTGCCGGCGACGGCGATCCCGAACATCCCCGCGAGCCGGCGCCGCCCGACGAGCATCAGCGAGAACACCGCTCCGATCAGGCCGCCCACCCCGACTGCTGAATTGAGGTAGCCGACGCCGCCGGGCCCGATGTGCAGCAACTGGAGGGCGGAGACCGTGATCAGCACGCCCATCGCGCCGTTGACGAGCGTCTGAGCCGAGAAGAGGCCGATCACGAGCTGGAGCCTCCGGTCGCGCGCGATCGTGCGGAAGCCCTCGACGGCTTCGTGCACGATCGGCCGCGGCTCGCGGATCAGCGGCGGCTCGTCGGTCTTCAGCAGCGCGGCCAGCAGCAGCGCCGACCAGACGAACGTCCCGGCGGTGGCCGCGAAGACGACCCAGGTGTTCGAGACCGCGAGGATGACGCCGCCGATCGCCGGGCCGGCGCAGAAGCCGAGGCTCTCGAGCGTGCTCGAGCTGACGTTGGCGGCGGTCAGCTCCTCGGGCGTTCGCGCGAGCGCCGGCAGCAGCGCCGCCTGCGCGGGACGGAAGGCGGTCGAGATCACCGACGTCGCGCCGACGAGCGCGTAGACGAAGCCCGACGGCACGTCGAGGAGCACGCAGACGGTCATCCCTCCGAATGCCGCCGCGCGAAGCAGGTCCGACGCCATCATCACGAGCACGCGCGGGTAGCGGTCGCCGAGGACCCCCATGAACGGCGCTGTGAATGCGGCGGGCAGCCAGCGGATCAGCACGACAAGGCCGACCGCCGAGGCGCCGCCTTGGCGGTACGCGTACACGGCCAGCGCGACGCTGAAGGCCCACGTGCCGATGATCGACCCGGCCCAGGCGAGTTGCAGCTGCCGGAGGCCGCGATTTCCGTACACCTCCCGCAGCGCACGCACTGACTCTCGGAGCTGTTCGCGTATCCTCGGCACCCGCGGAGAATCGCCTAGTTGCGTTCTCGCGGCAAGAGGGGGAAGATTTTGGGGAGGCCGACCGTCTAGAGAGCAAGTTCTAGAAGTTCGAAAGGAGGAAGTCGTGGAGGAGAAGGAGATGCATCAGGACAAGGAGATGCACCAGGAGAAGGACGAGGACGTCGAGGGCCACGTGCACCAGGCCGTGAACCAGGCCGTGAACCAGGGTGTGCACCAGCGCGAGGACGACGCCGAAGAGAACGACGTCGAGGGCCACATGAACCTGGGCCCTGACGACGCAGTGCAGCTCGGCCGCGAGGACGAGGACGACGTCGAAGGGCACATGAATCTCTAGCTTGGCCCGCAAGACCGCTAGCAGGTCTCGCCTCGAGGGAGCCGAAAGGCTCCCTCGGCGTTTCTAGAGGCTGTCGTCGAGGGGCGTGTCGCTCGCGCCCAGGAAGGCCTCGAGCGCCTCGAGCAGTCGCTGCGCCGCCTCGCGCTGTTCCGGCTCCGCATCGGCGAGCCGCTCGGCCAGGCGGGCGAGCGCCGCGGCCTGGCCGTCCTGCTCCTCCAGGACGGCGCGCGCCTCGCGGGCCCGCTGCAGGAGGTCGAGCGCGATCGCGGCCTCGTTCGCGAACAGGCCCAAGAGCTCCATCTCCTTCAGCGAGAAAGCCGCCTGCTGGGGCCGGTCGAGCACCTCGAGCACCCCGAGCGCCCGCTCCTCGTGCAGGAGCGGCACGGCCATTAGCCCCTTCGGGACGAACCCGGTCGACTCGGCCGCCTCGCGCGCGAAGCGCGGATCCTGCTCGAGCTCGTCGATCACGAGCGGCTGGCGCGTGACCAGCACCCAGCCGGCGACGCCCGTGCTCGACGGGAATCGCTGGCCGATCAGCTCCCCGGCGCCCTCGCCTGCCACGGCCTCGAAGACGAGCTCGTCCGTGCTCTCGTCGTGGAGGAAGACCGAGGAAGCACGGGCGCCGAAGATCGCGCGCGCGACCTCGACGATGGCCTGCAGCAGCTCCCGGTAGTTCTCCTCCGAGCCGAGCGCGCCTGCAGCCACTGCCGCGCGGAGGTCGCTCATCGGCCGCCGCCCACGTTGTTCGCCGTCAGGTAGAGGATGTTCTTGAGCTGGAACGGCGTCAGGTCGGGATGCTTCGAGAGGATCAGGGCGCAGATCGCGGCGATGTGCGGGGTCGCGAAGCTGTTCCCACTCGAGCGGATCGTGCCGCCGCCGAGCCAGGCGATCTCGACGCCCACGCCGCGGGCGAAGAACTCGACCGGCGGCGCCGGGTTGTAGAAGAAGGCCAGTGAGTCCTGCTCCTCATGGCTGCCAACCGAGATGACGGATGAGAAGCGCCAGGGATAGCTCTCGACGGGCATGCCCCTGCTCGATCGCCCAGCGCAGGCCGCCCAGTAGCACGGGGCCGCTGCCCTTGAAGCCGGCGCCGAGCACGCGGACGCTGTGGAGGCCCACCTTCGGCGCGAGAGCGCGGACGATCCCGGCGCAGGCCGTGCCGTGGCCGCAGAGGTCTCCTTCCGCGTCCTCGTTCACCTCGATCCGGCCGTCCTCGGTCTTCATGACGGCCACCGCGCCCTCGAGCTCGCCGACAAGCGGATGGCCGCGCTCGACGCCGCTGTCGAGGATGCAGACGCGGACGCCCTCGCCCGTCGAGTCCCCGAACGCCCAATCGCGCGTGACCCGTTCGGGCCACTCGACGCCGATCGTGATCCGCTCGGCGGAGCCGGCGGGCAGGCTCCAGGCCGGCAGGCTCGGGTCCCCGAAGTGCTCCATGAGGCGAACCTTAGAGCGAGAGCTTTAGAGGACGCGGCGGCGGAGCTCGTCGAGCAGTGGCCAAGTCGTAGGCTCGACGCCCTCCGCCCGCACCGCGCTTTCGAGATCGGCAATGAGCGCCCGACGGAACTCGGCATCCGCTTCGGCGCGCTCGACGATTCCGTCCAGCTCCCGGCGGGCTCGCGGCAGCTCCCGTGCCGCGTGCGTCCAGGCGGCCGGAGCCGGAGGGAGCATTCCGATCAGGCGGGAAAGCCGTTCGATGTCGTATCCGCTCATCACGTCACCTGCTCTCTGGACGCGGGACCGGGCTCGTTTCTTCCCTCGAAGGCATCCCTGAGTTTGTCCAGGCAGCGAGAGATCCGACTGGCGATCGTCCCGGCGGGACGCCTCCTCGATCTGCGCGAGCACGTCCTCGTCGGGCCCGTCGGGCAGCTCCTCCGTGTCCGCGACGACCTCTCTCGACCCGGCCCGCAGCCGGTCGATGCAGAGCCGGCGGGTCAGCTGAGCGATCCACGGGCGGACGGCATCGTCCTCGCGCAGGGTGTCGAGCCGCTCGAAGACGCGGGCAAAGACCTCCTGGAAGACGTCCTCGGCGTCGTGCTCGGGGAGCCGGAACGCCTGGACGGCGATCGCGTAGACGTAGCGCGAGAACCGCTCGACCAGCGTGCTCCAGGCGTCCTCGTCCCCGCCGCGGCAGAGCGCGACGAGCCTGGCGTCGCTGAGCTCCGCGCTCAGCGCTGCTGGGCTGCGCGGAGCCGCTTCGCGAGCGTTTCGAGCAGCTTCCATGCGATGGATGCGTTCGACTCGACGAGCGGGCGGAATTCCCAGGACGTGAGGCCGTAGCAGTGGAGATCGCTGTCGGCGGTGATCGTCGCGCTGCGGGCGCCGTCGTCGATCAGCGCGATCTCGCCGAAGTAGTCGCCCGGCCCGAGCTTGGCGCGTTCCTCGTCACGCACGGAGACCGTCGCCCCGCCGCTCTCGATCACGAAGAAGCCGACGCCGCCCTTGCCCTCTCGGGCGACGGTGCTGCCCGCGTCGAAGGTGCGCTCCTTGAACGAGCGCGCAAGCCGCTGGAGATCGCCGCGATCGAAGTCGGCGAACAGGGGCACTCGCTGCAGCAGCTCGACGGGCGCTTCCGCCATTGCGCGGATTCTAAGCCGATTCAGGGCTTCGCCGCTTCTGCGCGGCTCGCCAGCTCTTCGATCCGGCCTTCTGCGGCGTCCAGGCGGTCCCGGCACAGGCGGTAGAGCTCCTCGCCGCGCTGCCAGAGCCGGAGCGCCTCGTCGAGCGGCGCCTCGCCGCTCTCGAGGCGGTGGACGATCTCCTCGAGCTCCTTCTGGGCCGCTTCGAAGGTGGGCTCGTCGGTCACCGCGTCTCTTCTACCCGCGCGCCGAACCCGCCCTCGGCGAGCTCGACGTCGACTTGCCGGCCCGGCTCGACCGCCGCGCTCGAGCGGACGATCGCGCCCTCGCTGCGGACGATCGCGTAGCCCCGATCCAGGGTCGCGTGCGGCGAGAGGGCGCGGAGCCGGCCGGCGGCCTGCTCGAGCCGGGCAGCCGCTCGTGCGTGCGCTCCAGTCCGCGCCGCTCGCGGTCGAGCGTGCGTCGCGTACCGCGCTCGAGCCCGCCGCGCGCCCGGTCGAGCCGCTGCAGCAGGTCGGTGAGGTCCGGCACGACGAGCCGCGCCGCCATGCTCGGAGTCGACGCGCGCGCGTCGGCGGCGAGATCGCAGAGCGGGGTGTCCTGTTCGTGCCCGACCGCGGTGACGACGGGCACCGGACAGGCGGCGATCGCCCGCACGAGCCGCTCGTCGCTGAAGGGGAGCAGGTCCTCGAAGCTGCCGCCGCCCCGCGCGACGACGATCACGTCGATCTCCGGCTCGCGGCAGAGCGCGCCCAACGTCTCGATCACGGCCCCGGCGGCGCGCGGGCCCTGCACGTACGTCTCGCCGACGAGCACGTTCGCCGCAGGAAAACGGGCGGTGATCGTCGTCAGCACGTCGCGCTTCGCGGCCGCCTCGTTCCCGGTGACGAGCCCGATCCGCCGCGGCAGGAACGGCAGCTCCCGCTTCCGCTCCGGGGCGCACAGGCCCTCGCTGGCGAGCTTCTGCTTCAGGCGCTCCAGCGCGGCCAGGTGCTCGCCGCTCCCGAACCGCCCGAACCGCTCGAGCGAGAGCGCGCGGAGGCGGAACTCGCCCTTCGCCTCGTAGAGCTCTGGGCGGCCGTAGACGTGCACGCGGTCGCCGTCGGCGAGGTCGAGCCGCAGCCCGTCGAACTGGCCGCGGGGCATCGAGACGCCGAGACAGGCGCCGTCCGCGGGATCCTTGAGCGTGAAGAAGACGCTGGCCCAGCGCGCCTGGCGGCGGAGCTCGGTGACCTCGCCTTCCACCCAGATCGTGGGCAGGCGCGAGAGCCAGGAGGCGACGCCGCGGTTAAACGCGCCCACCGAGTAGACCCGGCGGTCGCCGTAGTCGATCGCCTCGACTTTCACACGGGAGAGGCTAGATCAAGATCTCGGTCGCAGTCTCAGGCGCGCAGCCTTGCCTGATCAGATCGACCGCGTGATGCAGGTCGGCCGTCGAATGCGCGATCTTCTCGGCGAGCGGCAGTGGGTAGCCGGCCTCCATCAGGACGTGCAGGCGCCAGCTCTCGACTTTCGCCTGTTCGTCCCTGGGTGTCTCGGCGATCTGCGTCATCGGCGTCCGGGTTCGTCCTGTCCTAGACGAACCCTTCTAGAGGAAGTTTGCGTTGCCCGAACTAGCGTGTACGAAACGTCGGAGCCAACCGGGACTCGGCCTCGGCGACCAGTTCCTCGATCCGCCGGCGCAGCTCGTTGAGGCGCGCGTTGATCACGGTTCGCTCCGCCTCGGCGTCCGCGGCGAGCGCCTGCACGTGTGATCGCAGCTCGCTCTCCGCCTCGCCGATCCGCCGCTGGAGCTCCGCGACGAGCTCGTGCTGCTCGTGCTCGAGTGACGAGCCGATCTGCGAGAGCTTGCGCTCCAGCCGCTGGCCGCCCGCGTCGGCTACGTGGGCCAGCCGCTCGGCCAGCACCGACTGCGCCTCGCGGGCGAAGTGCTCGACCGCGCGGTCGAGCTCGCGCGAGAGCCGCTGCGCCGCGTCCTCCCGCGCGCGCTTGATCTCGTCGGAGAACTGCTTCGAGAGCGAGTCGGAGAAGCTGCTCGACGTCCGCTCGACGATCCGCTTGAGCTGGTCGACCTGACGGCGCTCGACGTCGCCGAGGCCCGCCTGGATCCGCTGGATCGCCTCGGTTTCCTCGGTGGCGACCCGCTCGCGGAGCTCCCGCTCGCGCTCGCGCAGCCGGTCGGCAACCTCGTGCAGCGCCCGCCGCCGGTCACTCTCGTGCGACTCCAGCTCGGACTGGGCGCGCTCCGCGATCTCGCGCACCACGCGCTCGAATTCCGCGGCGAGGGCCGCCAGCCGGGAGCGCTGCTCCTCGCCGACAGACTCGAGCCGCTCCGTCTCGACGGTGAGCCGGGACGCGGCCTCTTTGATCAGCTGCTCCTGGCGCTGGCCGAGGCTCTCAAGCTGGGCGGTCAGCGCCTGGTCGGTGCGCTCGAGGTCGCCCCGCCACTCCGCCAGGCGGCGGGCGATCCGCTGCTCGACCTTCGCCAGCGACTCGCTCAGCTCGCTGCCGGCGCGCCGCTCCCGCTCCCGCAGCGCCTTGCGGCGCTCCTCGGCCATCCGCCGTTCCTCCTCGACCAGCCGCGCGAGCGACTCGGCGCGGGCGAGCGTGAGCGTGCGCTCGAGCTCGGCAGCGCGGGTCCCGGTCTCCGCGTCGGCGACCGCGTGGAGCCGCTCCTCGACGGCGTTCAGCTGGCGGTCGAGGTCGCGGCCGTGCGCGAGCAGCCGCCGCAGGCCGAGCAGCGCGAGCTCGAACAGCGCGCAGACGGTCAGTCCGCCTGCGGCGGTCGCGACGTCACGCGCGGGATCCAGCGCCACGAGCACCCACGCGCCGAGCGCGGCCACGGAGAGCAGCGCTCCGAGCGCGATCAGCGCGCGGCGAGAAAGGCGTCCGAGCGCGACCGCCGCGGCCGAGGCAAAGACGACGGCCACCGCCCCCGCGAAGACGAGCTCGACCACCTCGGCGCGCACGGCGCCATCCTAGGTGAGGCGGAGCACAAGGAGTGCGCTTGCCAGGCAGACGTTGGCCGCGGCGAGCACCTGCAGGGAACGCTCCTGGGTTCCGTAGAGAAGCTCGGCGGTGATCGGCTCGCTCGTCCCGTCCCGTAGCTCGGCGGTTCCGGTCACCGAGGCGACTCGGCGGCGGACGTGCCGGACCGGCGTCGAGAGCACGCGCTGGACGTAGCTCGTCAGCGCCGCGTACCCGGCGGCCAGCAGCGCGACCCAGGTGATCGTCTCCGCGCAGGCGAAGTAGCCGGTCAGCAGCGGAAAGGCACCCCAGGCGAACGCGAAGCCCGGGCTGTTGTGGATCGCGCCGCCGAGGAGCTCGAGGTTGTAGACCGGTACGAGCAGCGCGCCGGCGACCACGAACATGAGCAGCCAGAGGCTGAACGTGATCGCGCCGGCGATCCCGATGCCGACCGCCGCGGCCAGCGAGAGCGCGGTCAGCGCCAGAAGCATCCGTTCCGGGATCCGCGTCTGCAGCGGGCGGCTCTGCCACTCGTCGAGCGCGTGGGCGCCGACCCCGAGCCCGAGGAAGAACGCGGCGGCGGCTGCTCCGAGGCGGTCGGCGCGGAAGTGGGGCGCCAGCGTCGCGCCGATCGCGACATAGCTCAAATGCCACGCCGTGTAGGGCGGGTGCAGAAGCGTCAGGTAGTCGCGCCAGCCGCCCGGCGCGAGGGCGTAGAAGGCGGGCCGCGCCTCGGTCACCGCCGCCGGCCCCAGACGACCGTGCAGCCGCCGAGGCTCAGCCGGCGCCCGGCGACGTCGTCGAACCCGGCCTCCCGGAAGACGTTCAGCAGCTTCGGCAGCGGCCAGCGCGCGTCGAAGTCGCGGATGCTCCCGCCGAGGAAGCGGCCGACCTCGTGCCAGCCGGGCGAGATCGCGCGGCCGAGGAGCGGCAGGCCCGCGGCGACGTAGAGGTTCCATGCCGCTCGCGGGAGGGGCGCGGGCGGGACGCCGAAGTCGAGCAGCGCCGCCGTCGCGCCCGGCCGCAGCACTCGCGCAAGCTCGGCGAGGCCCGCGGGGAGGTCGTCGAGATAGCGCAGGAGGTAAGCGCCGGTCAGGCCGTCGAACGAGCCGTCCTCGAACGGCAGCTCCTGCGCGGAGGCCTCCACGAGGCGGACCCGCTTCGTCTCGGCCGCGAGCAGCAGCCGCCGCCGTGCCTCGTCCAGCATCTCCGGGCTCTGGTCGACGCCGACGACCGAGCAGCCGGTCTGCCGGACGAGCTCGAGCGCGACCGCTGCCGTGCCCGTCGCGACGTCGAGGACGGTGTCCTCCGGTCCAACCGGAAGCCGGGAGACGAGGAACTGCCGCCAGCGCGGATCCTGTCCGAACGAGAGCAGGCGCGCGTAGCGGTCGTAGGTCGGCCCGAGCGGCGCGAAGAGCCCGCGCGCTTGTCCGGAGAGGGTCTGGACCACGATTCGTGAGTCTAAGCTGGCGAAATGGCGCTGGACCAGGAGCTGAGGCGGATCGCCGAGGTCGCTGTGACCTATTGCCGCGACGGGGAAGAGCTCGCGGGGATCGTCCCGGCCGAGCCGGCGGCAGGTGTGCGCGTCTACCTCTGCGCCTATCGCGACGGCGAGAAGACGAGCTGGCTCGTCCTCAGCGCCGACGCGTCGCCGGTCGAGGACCGCTCGCTCGTCCGGGACGCCGTCTCGATCGCCGCGCTCTACGAGCTCGCGGGGGAGGTCGCGGGCGAGGACGAGGGCGAGCCGCGGGTCGCGACCCCGGCGCTGCTCGACTCGCTCGCTGCGGCCGCGGAGGACCGGGCCGCCTTCGTCCAGGCGATGAAGCAGGCAACCGGCACCGTCGACGAGCTCCTCCGCGATGTCGAGCGCGGCTACAAGGGTCGCCTCAGCTAGTCTGGCCGGATGGAAGGAAGCGGCTTCGGATTTCCGCTCGGGGGCGACCCCGAGGACCTGATGCGCAGCCTGCGCGAGTTCGCCGAGCAGCAGGCGGAGTCGGTGCAGGAAGCTCAGCGCGAGCAGTTCGCGACGCTGACGCTCAACACCGCGGTGGAGCTCACCGCCGCGGCATTGCAGCAGGTGAGCGCCACCGGCGGCGCGGACGAGCAGACGATCGCTCTCCGTGACGCGATGCGCGTGCTTTTCCCTGAGGCAGTCGCGCTGGTCTCAGCAGCGCGGCAGGGCTTCATGCGCGAGAGCTGACGGCCGCCGCTCTGGAGCCAGCCGCTGTCCGAGCCTGATTAGCCAGGTCCCGAGCGCGTGTCTCGCGGGCGAGGGCGTGGAGCCCCAGTTCCGCTGAAGCTGCTCGAAGCGTGCGCGGGCGATCTCGTTGCGGGTCTCAAAGTCGAACATCCGGCCTCCTCTCGACCTCAAGTATCTTTACGTCGAGACGAAATATTAGAGAAGAAGCCTCTTGACGTCAAGAAACTTTTGCTAAACAATCTCGAGGATGGCTGAAACGACCGAAGAGCAGGACCACGTCGACCGCTGGCTGACGGAGCGCGAGCTGCCGGGCGTCGACCTGGAGGTCGAGGGGATCGTCGATCGCATCAACGGCCTGAACCGGCGGCTCCACAAGATGCTCGACGAAACGCTCTCGGAGCTCGGACTGAGCCTCGGCGAGTGGAAGGTGCTCAACCACCTCCAGTCGGCGGGAGCTCCGTACCGCCGCTCGGCCGGCAAGCTCGCTGCGCGCGCCGACCTGTCGACCGGCGCGATGACCAACCGCCTCGACCGCCTCGAGGAGGCGGGGCTCGTGCGGCGGTTGCCGGACCCGGAGGATCGGCGCGGCGTGAAGGTGGAGCTGACCGAGCACGGCCTTCAGGTCTGGGAGGACGCGCTCCGGAGCGGAGCCGCCCAGGAAGCCCTCGTGGCAGCAGCGCTCACGAAGGACGAGAAGCGGCAGCTGAACGCGCTCCTGCGCCGGTTGATGCTGGAGTTCGAGCGCCGGGAACAGAAGCCCTCCTAGAATCAACCCGCCTGTGCTGCTCGATCGCGCGCTCGTCCGGTTGCTCCCGGCTGTGCCGAAGCTGGTCGTGCGGCGGATCTCGGAGCGCTACATCGCGGGCGCGGAGCTCGCGGACGCGGTGCGGGTCGTCCGCCGCCTCAACGGCGAGGGGAAGCTGGCGACGGTCGACGTGCTCGGCGAGGAGATCGCGAACGCCGACGAGGCCCGGGCGATCGCCGACGCCTACCGCGACGCACTCGACGTGTTCGACCGGGAGCAGCTCGACTCGAACATCAGCGTCAAGCCGACCGCGCTCGGTCTCAAGCTCGGGTACGAGGTCTGCCGTGAGAACCTCGACGAGCTCGTCGCGCACGCGGCGGGACGCGGCTTCGTCCGCATCGACATGGAGGACGCGTCGACGACCGACGACACGCTCCGGCTCTACCGGGAGCTGCGAGCGGCGGGACACGACAACGTCGGAGTCGTGCTCCAGGCGCGGCTCAAGCGGACAGTCGAGGACGTCCGCGCGCTCGCGGAGCTGAAGCCGAACATCCGCCTCTGCAAGGGGATCTACCTCGAGCGGCCGGAGATCGCGTACCGCGACTACGACGCGGTGCGCGCCAACTTCGTCCAGGCGCTCGAGGAGCTCTGGAACGGCGGCTCCTACGTCGGGGTCGCCACGCACGACGAGTACCTGCTCGAGCAGGCGCAAAGGGAGGCCGCGCTGCGCGGGCTCGGCCGCGAGGACTTCGAGTTCCAGATGCTGCTGGGGGTGCGGCCCGCGCTCGGCGACGCGCTCGTCCGGCAGGGTCACCGGCTCCGGATCTACACGCCGTTCGGCCGGGATTGGTACGAGTATTCGCTCCGGCGCCTGCAGGAGAACCCCAGGATCGCCGGCTACATCGCAGCGGACACCGTTAACCGGCTGGTGCCCGGCCGGAATGGTT
>WNGE01007977.1_pt1 | contig 13243 bp, 10 predicted proteins | sample 5400651 | NCBI WGS metagenome assembly WNGE01 (sample SAMN13153370, study PRJNA577476) | soil metagenome | isolation source: 60 cm soil or saprolite under grassland replicate 2 | place: USA:California | collected 2016-06-15 | reverse complement strand
CGTACCTCAACCATCTGACCGGGCTGCAGGCGTAAGGCGACAATCTGACCTACGGAATCGCGGGAAAAGGCGATGTTACCTGGCCCCTGGGCCTCGGTAAGGAAGATTTGCAGTCCTGCAAAGAAGCGTTTGGCCACGCCTCTCATCGACTTGAAGCCGATCTGTACTCCCGGGTGTTTCCAGAGAAGGATATGGTGCTCGAAGTAGATGGGAAGCTGGTTCCCGAGCATAATGTCTACGACTGGCACGAGTTCGCCATCGATGGTGATGGTCATATCAGCTACTCTGAGTGGACCTTTGGGGTTATGGAGTTCTGCCTTTGGCACGGCATTGCCGAACATGCTATTGGCATATTCTTCATACTGGTTAGGTGGTATATAACCCCCTTGCGGGCCTCGTTGTGGCGGTGGAACATACTGGCCTGGTGGTGGCGCGCCATAGGGGTTTTGTGGCTGCTGAGGCGGTGGTGTCTGGCTTGCTGGCATAGGTGATCCGCAGACGCCACAGAACTTTATTCCGTCGGCTACCTGGTTTCCACAACGTGGACAATTCATGAATTGACCTCCTGTAAGCTGGTAACTTTCTGCAGGCCTCTGCAATCTTCTCTTCTCGTAGACGGAACAGACGTAAGGGCCTGTACTTCAAGTATGTGCAGTATACACTTCGCTGATAATATCAGCAACAAGAAGAATATACAAGAGTCTATTTCACGTCCAAATTGAGGTGCAAAAGAGGCAAAGAGTCACTGTTATTGCCACATCGAGGTAATAACAAAGGCTAACTCTTCAGGTATCCGATACATAACGCCTGCGGCGGCAAGGGAGAAGGAGGGAAGTGATCTGGGAACACTTGGGGGCAGAGCCCCGCAGACCCGGGCAGGAGGACTGTGTCCCCCTGATACCTGTCCCCCAGACAGGGTTCCCCCTGCTCAACTATTACCGCAATTTACAGAACAAAGCTGTCTGCGAGTTGGCTACGAGTATTGCCGTTATCCCGCTTGTCGCCGTTCAAGTTCACTGTCTGCTGGACGCCAGTTGGACGACTAGTTTGCGTGTAGCTGCCAGTGGCGGAACTAGACTGTGTGTTCTGTAAGTTTTGCAGGCTTTGCAATGCTGCCTGCGACTGTGTGTTCATGGTATTAGGCGCGCCCACGTCAGTTGCAAGCTGAATAGTCTTGCCTTCAATGACCACGGCGATACCTATGCCACGCCGCAAATCGGCAAGCTGACGCCGCAGCTCGCGATTCTCAGACTCCAACGCGTCCATCAATTTTTTCTGCTCAAGTAGCATCTGAGCGATGCCTTCAAAACCTGCGCTAGCAGCACGATCCATAATGGATGCCTCCTGGGTACTCTGCGTACTCAATAATTCTAGAACGAAATTTCCCATCACTGTACCACGTCCTCCCGGTTACATCGTACTCAACAAGGGTACGATCCTATTCCAAATGGCTGTGGCAACGCCTGATTTGGGCATTACTGGCAAGTCTTCCATTTCCCCTGTAGCATGAAAGATGAAAACCTTGTTGGTTTCTGTGCCGAAGCCACTATCAGACCGGCTGATGTCGTTTGCAACAAGCAAATCGAGATGCTTGGCTACCAATTTGGTACGTGCATAAGTTACGATCTCGTTAGTTTCCGCCGCAAACCCCACACGTACCAGTCGTTTTCTGCGCTTACTACTCTTGCCATTGTCCGTTATTTGCCCACTTTGCCCACTTTGCCCACCTTCTACTTGATCCAATGTCTCTGCCAGTTCTCCGAGAATGTCTGGATTGCGCACCAGGTGTAAGGAAAACCCACCCTGAGCATCGAATTCTTGTGCTTCACCACCATCTTTTTTCAACTTCTGTGCCATTGGTGTGGCCGGACGGAAATCCGCAACAGCGGCACTCATCACGAGCACATCCACGCCGGTGATGGCGCTATGGACAGCGTTGCGCATTTGTATAGCCGTTTCGACCATCCGGAGTTCCACCCCATAGGGTGCTTCTAGCGCCACGGGGCCCGAGATCAAAATGACATCAGCGCCACGGTCTCTCGCCTCGCTTGCTAAAGCAAACCCCATCTTCCCTGATGAGCGATTCCCTATATAACGTACTGGATCAATCGGTTCTTGCGTGCCACCAGCTGTAACTATGACCTTGCGGCCGGCAAGGTCGCCATGGCGTCCCAGTACCTTGCTGATGGCTCCCAGCAAAACCTCCGTATTCGGCAGTCTGCCTGGTCCAATTGCTCCGGAAGCCAGCCGTCCTATCTCTGGCTCTACGATCCATGCTCCACGTTGCTGCAGAAGCGCAAGATTCGCCTGTGTTGCAGGGTGCGTATACATATCCCGATACATGGCAGGAGCCAAGAGCAGGGGAGCCTTTGTCGCCAAGGCCACAGCGGTAAGCATATTATCCGCAATGCCGTGAGCGAGCCTGGCGATGGTATTGGCCGTTGCCGGCACAATCGCCAGTAGTTCTGCTTCCTCTCCTAACGCAATATGGGTTTCAGCCGCACGTCCTGAAGCTTCCCAGAGGTCGCTGTACACAGGTCGATGGCTCATGGTTGAGAATGTGAGCGGTCGAACAAAATCTTCCGCATGTTCTGTGAGGATTACGTCTACCAGCGCGCCTGCCTGTTGTAGTTTGCTTACCAGGTCAACTGCTTTGTAGGATGCAATCCCTCCACAAATACCGACGATAATGCGCCTGTTAAGTAACACCCTTTGCTTGCTCATTCCTTTTACTGGGCTGCTCTGCCAGGAACAGCGTAACAATAGCATATGCTGATACTTCCAGGCAACCAATAAGCCAAGAAGTACCATTGTACTAGACGTCTTTGCGTTTCAAGAAATAGGCTGTAGCTGCTGCCAATACAACGATCATTACGACGAGGGCAAACCACATGAGAAGTAAATGGGCAGTGGCTGCTAGTTGATCCGCAGCCGTTGGATAGACTTTCGTAAAGAGCGTTCCTTGATACGCAAAGTCTTTCTCATTACCCAACAAGTCAGCATGTAGTCCAACCGATGAACCCAGGGCTGCCATCGACCAGCGGGCTGCGAAGAACGATCCCAGGATTTGCAGCAGAGGGCTGTTTAGCTGGAAGATGATGCCCGAGAAGATCACCTGGGGTATCAAAATGATCGGGATGAAGCTCGTTGCCCGGTCATTATTGGGGGCCAAGGCCGAGATCGCCAGGCCTAACATTAAACCTGCCAGCGATGTCAGCACCAGAGAAATGTACATTTCTATCAGTGGTGGTAGAAATGTGCTGTGATCGAAAGGAGCTCTCAATGCTACTATAATGACCAGGACTGCACTTTGCAACAGGCACAATATGCCTAGAACAACAATCTTCGAGAACATATAGGGCATGATCCCCAGGTTCACCGTTCGTTCACGTCGATAGATAGGCTCTTCCTTGACAATTTCGCGCGCCCCGTTGATACACCCGAACATAACGGCCGCGAATGCCATAATAAACAGGATTTTCTGGGCGTTTGCGCCCGAATTTAACGGATTAAAAGACTTCTGCAAGGCTTGATCCACAGTCAAGTGCCTTCGAGCAGCGGATATTTGTCCTTGAGGCGTTTTGAGCGCATTTACTACATTTTGGCAGTCAAACTTGTTAGGGACCGTCTGGGGAATCTGGGCATTCGGTGGGCAGTTGACTATATTTGTATGAGAGAACACGTCGTGTGCAGCCAGCAGGAACAGGATAAGAGCGATGATCGGCGCTTGCAAGAGCAGGATCATAAGGTTGCCCCTATCGTTTTTGAGCAATTCGATGTAGCGCATGGAGAGCAACATGAACTGTTTCCAGGGATTGCCGCGCATGGGCTGCTCGAGCGCTACGGTCGCCCCAGAGACGCCAGCACGAGCGGCAGGTCCGTGGGCGAGCGGCTCTTGCACATACTGCCGGTAGTATGGAGATGCCTTAAACCTGGCCTCCGCATCTGCCGGTATGTTTGGATTCTGCTCGGTTGGCTCCAGGGCACTGTAGATTTCGGCAAAGTCGGTTTTGTCGAAGTACTCCTTTGCATCACCAGGTGGTCCAAAGTAGGCTAAGCGTCCGCCTTGAGCGAGGAAGCAAACGTAGTCACAGGCGTTGATATTATTCGTTGCGTGTGTGACGAGCACGATGGTGTGCCCCTTATCGGCAAGCCTGCGTAGGAGGAACATCATCTTGCGATCCAGGCCCGGATCGAGGCCCGAGGTTGGCTCGTCGAGGAAGAAGACACTGGGGTTTGCCAGCAGCTCCAAAGCAATGGAGACACGCTTACGCTGACCTCCGGAGAGTTTGCTCACCATCAAATGCCGTCTATGGGTTATCTCTACGTCTTCCAGCACCTCATTGATGCGCTGCTGAATCTGAGCTCCGGTGAAGTCATCTGGCAGGCGCATTCTGGCCGCGTAGTAGAGGGCGCGTTCAACAGGCAGGTCACGGTGAATGATATCATCCTGGGGTACATAGCCAAGCTGGGTGCTGAAGGCGGCCAGGTGTTTATAGTAATCCTGCCCGTTATAGAAAACCATCCCTGACTCCGCGGGTCGCAGGCCGTTGAGGGCCCCCATCAAGGTTGATTTGCCTGTACCGGAACCACCTACCAGCGCCACAAATTTACGCGGTGGAATGGCAATAGAAATGTCATTGAGCAGTACGACCTGCTTATTACCGAGCTTTTTGAGGTGTACCGCGTCGATGCGAACGCTGTTGCTCTCGTCCTGCTGCGTCAGCTGTGTACCGGTATAGGTGAGCTTAAAGGGGCCTATGCGTACCTCATCACCGGGTTTGAGCATTTGATTGGTTACGCGCAGGGCATTGACATAGACACCATTGGTGCTGCCCACGTCAACGATGTGGTAGCCACCTTGCACCTGCTGCAGACGAGCATGGTGAGCGGAGACCTGTGGATGGTTCAGGACAATGGTATTATCTGGATGACGTCCGAGGCTAATTTGAGGAGCGCCTAAGGGGATGGGGCGAATAGCAGGGACAATTTCTTGCGCTGCCGCCGAGCCATCATAGTAGCTCAGGGTGACCAGTGACCCATGCTCATCGCCAATACGGAAGATATCGCCTCGCTCCAATGGTTTGCGAAATGGCTCATTGCCTGGAATCCTCCGGCCCTGATAGAGGAGACCATTGGTTGTTCTCGGCTGCTCGGGATGGGGATGTATGAATATCAACTGATTGCTTTCACGCACAATCTGTGTATGATAGGCCGAGACTACATTCTCGTTGATAACAATGTCATTTGAAGGATGACGCCCGATGTTAATGACCTGCTTAGTAAGCGGATGGGGCGTCTTCTCAGCATGGGTATTGGAAGTAACTTCCAACGAAGGTACATCATGGACAGGTTCTGTGCCAGATGGAGTAGCCTTATTTTGTCTCTGCGCGGGCGCAGGCTGCTGTGCCACAAATGATGCTAGAGGCGGAGGTGGAGCATCTTGAAACGACTTCTGTGGTGTGAAAGAGGCAGGCGTTGGCGCTACCTTTGGCGGATTTGCTTGAGGAGCGTGGGGTACGTGGGGTGCGCCAACGTTGGTCTGGAATAGAAACGAGGTGCCTCCCAGGCCTATAGTGTCGCGGTCGTTGATAGCTGACTGCTGTACATTACGATGATTGACGATGACAGTATTTTGCCGCGCGAGTTTGGTAATAGTCCATGTTCCATTGTTCAAGGTGATCCGGGCATGGTGTCGAGAAACAGAGGAGTCAGAAAGAACTATATCGTTAGCCGGTTCACGTCCCAGGGTAATTTTTGGCTTTGTAATCTGGTAGGTGTTTCCCGCGAGTGAGCCGGTCAAGAACTTGATTGAAGCTAAAGTGGGTTGACTGTTGACTGTTTCCATAGATTGTGCCGTAAAGGTCTGTCGTCATGAGTGAGCGCATTGACAGGGATGTACGGCATCTCCTTTCCGGTTGCAATAGATCCTAAAAGAGCCTGTTCTTCTAAAGAAGGCGAGGCTTTTATGAGTGCCATTATATTAGGAGCGTCGGGGTACGCGCAAGGGTTTTCCTGTACAGCTTATGCCCTGTGCAGATTGATGTTGCCAGTGCCGACGTCGAGAGTCAGGACTGGCTGTGTTGAGCCTGGCGTTGAATTGGAGTTGAGAGGGCCGTAATAGCTGCCTGAGTTATTAGAGGTTTCGACGCTGATAGGAAAATCACTGGTAATGGTGCCTGCATTGGTATTGGCGTCAAGGATAATATTGGTGTCTCCGGGGAGGGTTACATCTATATTGCCTGTCTCACTCTGTAACTTGTACCTGGGCGTAGAATTGTTTGCCGCGGAGGTGGCGTCCACGTTACCGTTGAAGGTCAAGTTGCCTGTGCCGGTCTGCAGGTGCGAACCATCGGACAATGTTGCATGATCGACGGTTATGTTGCCCACGTCATCTTTGAGCTGCAAGATACCACTGAGTCCATCGACTCTGATATCTCCTATAGATAAATCGGCATTGAGCGTAAGCGGTGTCGTCGCGGATGCCGTGGATTCCGTGGATAGAGTAGGGGTAGGGCTTGCTCCTATACTGGTGGTGGTTGGATTCACGCTTTGTGGAGGAAGTGTGATCATCAAATCTACGGAATCGTTGTGATTGCCGAAGATGTTACCGGTATCGGGTACTATTGCAGTAACGGAGAGGGTGGAGCCGACAGGCTGCACCTGTACTGAGATATTGCCAAATTCTTTGTTTGCCTCGTCGCTGCTGGCCGCCTTGACCTTTTTGAGAGTGGCAATGGTGGGGGTTGTGGCGCTTGGATCTACTGTAATAGTGATATTGCCGATTTGATTGTGTACTTGCATCTGGGTGATCGTGGATATTTGTATCGATTGTGGTTGGCTTTGCTGTGTATAAGTTGTTGGGTTGCTGGCACCAGGAATAATGCCACCACCTGTTGCGCTGCGAAGGGTCAGGAAGACGGTGATAGCTGCGGCGGCTACGAGAATAACGATACCTCCGGCACAACCCATGAGCAGCCAGGGCCAGACGCTGCGTCGTTTGCGCGGGCGAGGGTCGTGCCTGGGTTGAGGAGAACGCTGCCTGGATCCAGGCTGAGAGGAAGGAGGGCGGCGCCTGGGGCGCTCGACAGGGATGGTGGGTACATGGTATGGGTCTTGTCGCTGTTCGTCGTCCCAATTGTCGTTCATTCTTGCCTTGTCTCTGCTCATCAGTTATCCTCGTTTCGCTTTTAATCCAGGGCTATCTAAATGTCCTTTTCCCCACCCACCCTAAAAAGATGATGGCTGGGGGCACCCCAGACCCCGGCAGAAGGGACTGCGTCCCCTCTGCACTCCCCTCATGAAAATCGGTTTATCAATATTACGAATCAGGAGGGGTGAGAGTTTTCTTTCCTAATGCCATAGGGATGGGAAGCCTTCTGGTCACTCTGCCTGTTGCCCTCTAGGAAGAGGGCGGGTATTATGGCTATCAGGCATAAGGCTCCTGCTGCCAGGAAGATGGCAGTATAGACCTGATGGGCCGATGCGACAAGGTAGTGGCCGTAGAGGGTGTTATAGGCTGCGCTAAAGACGGATACGCCTGCAGGAGGTTTGAATGCCGCGGCGAGTGCGCGGAAACGGCCGAGGCCCCAGGAGGTCAGGGCGGCAAGACCCAGGATCATGCCGATCATACGCAAGACGGTCACAACCGAGGAGGCCATGCCAATCTGGCGATTGCTGGCGGCGTTGATGGCGGTGGTACCGATGGGGGCAATCACCAGGCCAAAGCCAAGACCTCCTATGAGGGTGCTGATGGTGATCTGTGTCCAGTTGACATCGAGGGGCCAGAGATGCATCAGCCAGAAGCCAATAGCAGCGGGAAGCAGGCCGAGGACGGCTGTCAGGCGACAGGTGATACGGGCGCACAGCCAGCCGCCTATTAACGCTCCAACAGGGATCATGGCGGTGAGGCGCAGGAGGGCCAGCCCGCTGTCAAGGGGTGGACGGCCCAGCACAGTTGCAATGAAGATAGGAATATCGGCCATGGCGATAATCAGCGCCGCTCCCACCAGTAAACTTACCAGTGATGTAGCAGAGAAGGCCGTTCGCTTGAAGAGCGAGAGTTCGATAACCGGCCAGTTCTTGCGCCGCTCAGTGAATGTTTCGAGGGCAATAAAGGCGGCCAGCAATACGAGCGCAGCGGCGATCAACCAGAGATTGTTCTGTATGGGGGCTGTTCCTGGCGCGTTTGGAGCAGGGCTGAGCTGCCCGGCTTCCTGGGATAGCCCCAGGCTGAGGCAGACTAGCGATGCGCCCAGCAAGAGGGCACCCGGCAGGTCAATGCGCTCCTTCAAATGAGTACTCGGTGGTATGAGCCGCCAGATAAAGAAGAGGAGAAGCGCTACAATAGGCAGGTTGAGGTAGAAGATGGCCTGCCAGCCCCAGGTCTGGACGATGATTGAGCCGTAGAGAGGGCCGAGCACTCCGCCGGCCTCGGTCACCATGCCGATGAGCCCAAGGGCAATGCCTCGTCGCTCTTCGCCATAGAAGTCGCCAGCTACGGCCATGGCCAGGGGTACCACGGCTCCTCCGCCCGCGGCCTGGACAAAGCGAGCCGCCACAAGCCAGGTCAGACCAGGAGTATCGACGTTGATACCGATGTTGTGCAGGAAACTGAGATCGACGGTATTGCCCAGAATGGGGGCCAGGCCACAGAAAAGCGAGCCCAGGGCAAAGATGCTCAGGCAGATGATGAAGACGCGCCGCCGTCCATACATGTCTGAGACGCGGCCCATCAGCGGCATAGCGATAACGTAACCCAGGAGGTAGCCGCTGACAATCCAGGCGGCGTGATCAAATTGAACTATAGGGATTTGTAGATCGGTTATGATCTGGGGCAGGGCGGTGACCACGACGGTCTGGTCGAGCGCCGTGAGAAATACGGCTGCGCATGCTGCCAGCAGCGCCAGCAGTGCCGCCGGGTAGGGGCGATGGAGCCGGTGCAGGGTTGGGACAAGCCCTACCCCTACTATGGACGATGGCCGCCCGGCCTTACGCATAAAGTACCAGGTATGTGTACGATTCATTTGCCGACATTTTCCTTGTTATTCAGTCTTGGGTTCAGTTTATGGAATGGGTGCCGTGATGGTCAAGTTTTCGTTGAATTTCGATAATTTGATGGTACGTGCCGTTTTATCGGTATCGCCGGGAGCTGCAATACCTGTTATTTTAATGACGTAGGGCAGCTTGTCGGATTTGCCAATGCAGGTATTGATTTTATCCATGGTGCCCGTGGGAGCGCCGCCGCCTGTAATGCCGGCCAGGTATTTAGCGTCGAGTGTGCCATCGATGCTCCAGTAGGGTTTGCCATCTACATTGGCATCGGTGGGTGTGCCAGGATTTTGAATATGACCCAGGATGGCTGCTATGCCTGTTTTGGGGTCTGACAATGTGCGGGGATCAAGGAGGTCGGAGGTATGCATCCACTTGTTGGTAATGGGATCGGTGACGTATTGCTTATCACCGATAGTGATGAGCTGTACCTGTACAACGTTGCCAAAGACCAGGACATTGGCACTGGCTTTAAGCTTATCTGGAACAAGTACATCGCCGTCGGCCGTCTTGATGATCAACGCGGCTCCTGTGCCGGGGTTATCGACGGCGAGATTGAAATGGTACGAGTGAACTTTCTGACTGGCCGCCTGCGCTTGCGTAATCAGCTGGTGGGCGTCTGGTACATTGTTTGAGCTGCCTCCGCACGCGGGCAGGGCAAGTACCAGGGCTAATAAGCCGAGGATTGCGGGAAGGGGGCGTAAGAGTCCGGGTGGTCTCTGCATGGGAACCTCCTTAAATTGTGAAAAGTCCGTAAAGTTATTCATGACTCCACATTGTATCATTTTGCCTGGCTGGGGCAAGCCCAGCTATACCTGTCCCCCAGACAGGATGCTACATTTTGCCTGGATGAATGAGCTACAAGAGCGGGGCGATGCGGTGAAGCCAAGTGGGGTTGGATTCGCCTGGCCGGGGTGGGTGTTGGGCTAGCGTGTCATAGAGGGTACGCATATTTGGATTGAGGTTTGTGTCGTTGTTGATCCAGGTATCACAGATGGGGCAGCCTGCTTTGTTTGTTGAGAAGATCCAGTGGAGGTGGTGATCTTTGTAGGAGCAGCGTAGAAGGTTTCTGAGGTTCTCAATAGTGGTTTCAAATGATGCTGGCGGTGTTGATGTTTCTTCGTGCATGGGGATAGAGGATGCAGATGGCGTTGGTGGTGTTATAAGGGTATTGTGCTCAGGGGTGGTGAGTGGAAGGGTAAAGTTTGAGTCGGGGTTGCTCACAGTAGCGGGAGTAGTAAGAGTAGCGGGAGTAGTGGGTGTGATAGCCTGATCTGAGTCGGGGTGGTTCAGAGTGGCAAGAGTAGTAAGAGTAGTGGGAGTAGCGGGTGTAGCGGGCGTGATAGCCTGGTTTGGATCGGCTTGGTTCGTAGTGGCAGGAGTGACAGGAGTAGTAAGAGTAGCGGGAGTAGCGGGAGTAGCGGGTGTATTGTTTTCAGAAAATGGCGTTTGGGTCAACGGAAGATCATGAGAGGAGTAGAGGCCATAGGCTGGGGAGAGGATTTCGCCAGCTTTGAGCATGCGCCGAAGCATTTGCTTCACGAGTGTATGATCCTGACCTGTCTGGCTGGCAAGTTCTTTGGGACTCAGTGGGACGGGACTGGCTCGCAAGATTTTGAGGAGGCCTTGTCGCTCAAATGAGTACTGCAGGTGATATGGGCCCCCTTTGAGGAGGGAGGCGGTGGGGGTGTAGTTGGCGCCGAGCCAGCGGATAGAGGGGATGCCGTCGGCGTTGCCGACGACCTGGTAGATGAGGTTGCTAGCTTTTGCGCTGAAGTTGTTTTTAGTGGTGGCGAGGATGCGGATGTCTTCGTCAGAGGGGTGCTGAGCGACGAGGAGGCCGGTGCGTTGGCCGGCGATGAAGGTTACTGGACCACGGCTGCGGTAGAGGAGAGGATTGCCAAAGCTACCATGGTGGTGAACGATTAAGATAGAGCAGTTGGCCTGTTGAGCCAGTAGTGCCAGGGGATTGAGGGCTCGTCTGCTGTTGGGGTCATGCAGGCCTTTGATGCTCGATGCCAGGACGGCCATGAGGGGGTCAATGATGACGAGGACGGCGCGTGTATTTTTGATAGCTGCCTCCAGGATGGGGAGGTGTGCCGGCAGGGTGAAGACGGAAATGTCGTCGCTGCCTGTTATGTGGTTGCGCCTGCGAACATAGGGGATGAGATGGATGCGTGAGGGATCGCCACCAGCGGCCTCGATGCGGGGTTTGATGAGATCGGAGATTGCATCTTCGGGGGCGATCCAGCGGAGTGGCAGGGACTTGAAGCTTGAAAGGGGTGTGACACCTTCTTCGATGGTTTCAGTACCTGGATCGTCCTTGTGTATTTCCTGGCTACGTTCCTGGCTAATTTGGGTTGTTTTGTTGGTGATTTGTTCTTGGGAGGGCTGGTTTTGTGGGTTGTCAGTGGTCATGGGTTGAGTTGTCCTTTCTTTGAGTGGAGTGGAATCTGTTTAACACCGGCGCAGGGTAGAAGCGCACTATGGACGGCGATGGGGTGGTGTGTTTTCATGCGTTCATGCGTTCGATTGGTAAGAGAGGTAGAAGGTGCTCTTTTATTATTAAGTATACCAGGGGGGAGAAATGCTGGTTGTTGGATTTCAGTAGGGCAGGCGTTTCTAATTGAGGAAGTGGTACAATGAGGAAAAATGAAGAGGAGAAAATGACAGATGGCGAGAAGAAGTACATTGGGCCAGTTCCTGACCAATCTTGATCAACCTATGCCTTTTCCTGAGAAATTGAGTAAGCTAACGGGCAATCTCTGGCGACGAGTGGTTTTACGCAAGACCTGCTGCGGGCACCCGGGTGAGCCGGGGTGCTGAGAGGGGAGTCTGCCGTCCGGTACGGAGGGCCACAATCACACTCATAATGAGCATCATCATCACCATTAATCCCTGGTTGCTGGCGCTGAACTGATCGATTTCGTGAAGGCAGCCCCAGAGCCAATAGGGAGAGAGTTGGAGGTGGGCGTTGACTGTGTATCGCACCTACATTCCTGGGCCGCCGCTGGCGGATTTTGTGAGTTTGTTCTGGTATAGCGGCTTGGAGAGCAGGCTCTTTATGTTCCTCTGTGGGAGGAAACGCTTGCATGGCCTGGTGCATGGTTTCAGGTATTCCCATTCGTTGTGTTCTCCTTTTCTGTGAAAACTTCACCTGCTGCGGTTGCCACATGCGTGAAGAAAACACTTTGCAGATACAACACCTGCATCTTCTGAGCGATCTTTAGCATGTCCATGTCAGTGAGCAGTTCTATCTGCTCGTTGGGACAACCGATGCGTTGCAGGTCATACCATAAAGACTCGTGATCGGGAACGGTTTTGCCCAATCAGTCATGAGCTTGCTTCCTTCCTGTGTCTGGATGGACAGCCTTCCTATATTCCTCGTTGGCAATCTTGGCAACGACTCTGCGAAGCCAGTACGTATCCAGCGAATAAAAGGTCTGGCCGTCCACCTGGTAGCCGTGTCCGTCGTGTGTTGCCTCAATCCGCTTCTTGGCGGCAAGGAATAATCTCCTGCCTTCACCGCGTCTGCGGTCAATTTGGATGGTTCTACCGTCGCGGTAGCTGAGGAAATCAAACGAACGCTCACTGCCGTAGTCGATGGTGTTATGGATGACGAGCACCCGATCGGCCTTGGGATCACCGTAAAAGCTCCAATGCCAGTGGTTGACCTGCTTTGTTTCATCGCCTTCCTGCCACGTGGCAGGGACAGGAAAGCCCCAATACACAAGCGTGAAATGCTCACTCTTTTGTGCCTCTCTGGATGTGGAGTTGGTATAGTGGATGAGGTTAAAGGAGTCAAGGAACCAGTGGATTTCCGAACCTTGCTGATTGACTTCATACAGCTTGATGTAGGTATATCCCTGGTTGGTGTGCTTCCTCAAGAAGCATTGCAAGCAGAGGTTCAAGGCAACATTGGGGCGCTCTGGTGTATACGGTTGGTCGCATCCTTCACAGACCCTGGTCGCCTTCACTATTGCGCTGATTTGCTCAAAGGCTGTATCGGCAATGGTGATCTCTGAGCCATACTCAAGTTTGACTCGCTTCATGCTCTTCTCCTGATGTCTGTACAAGTAGGTTATAATCAAGTTTCACCGCGCCAGCCTCTGTGATGGTCGTGATATAGGTATCGCCATAATCACCATGAGGACTGTACGGTGAAGTCACGTAACACAACCAACGAGCAAAG
>WNGE01007940.1_pt1 | contig 13243 bp, 10 predicted proteins | sample 5400651 | NCBI WGS metagenome assembly WNGE01 (sample SAMN13153370, study PRJNA577476) | soil metagenome | isolation source: 60 cm soil or saprolite under grassland replicate 2 | place: USA:California | collected 2016-06-15 | reverse complement strand
CGAACGGGTCGGCTCTGGAATACTCCAGCTTGTTCTGGAGGGCGAAGATGGCCAGGGCTTCCCGCCGCCTCTGCTTCTGGACGAAGGAATAGATGACGCCGGCGGCGACCGCCACCAGGATGAGCGCAAAGATCAAGGCCTCCATCGAACTCAGTATGGCGAGGCGGGAGGCCCGACGAAAGGGTTCACCACATGGACATGGAGCAGGCTCGATCCTTCCTTCAGGAGAACCATCGGGCGGTACTGGCCAGCCGGCGACCGGACGGGAACCTTCGCCTGACACTTGTTGACATGCGGACTCGACGGCGAGGGCCGGGCCATCATCAGGGTCGCCGGAAAGGAGCACCCCGACTGGGACGAGTATCGAGTCACGCCGCCGGGGGCAAGCTCAAACCAGCAGCTCATCTCCCGACACGGCCACGAGGGACATCAGAGCCGCCGCGTTGAGCTTCGACCTTATGCTGATGAAGTAGATCACTGCCGCGACCAGTCCCACTCCGACGGGTGCCCCGGCTGCCAGCACCCCGACCCATGACCGCTTGTTGAGGCCGGCCACCTGCCAATGGTGATCGGGCCGAGTGACCGCGTCCACCATCCCCCAGATGGGCAGGGCCAGTGAGACAAATACAACCAGCGCCACCATGAGCTGGGCATCGCCCATGTTCAGGAGCTTGAGCCCGGATGCCAGGAGGACGAACGTGAGAGCCGGTCGGATGACCCCGTCCGGAGCTCGCACGGAGAGCCGTGCACCCAGGTATACCCCGGGAAGGCTTCCCAGGAGGACCGAAGCCGTCAGGCTGAGCCGGAAATCGCCGAACAGGATGTGGGCGAGCGCGGCCGAAGCCACCAGTGGGATGGCCTGCACGAGGTCGGTTCCCACCAGTTGCCGGGCGCTGAGCATCGGATAGAGCAGAAGCAGGGACACGATGATCAGGGACCCCGAACCCACAGAGGTCATCCCCACGATCACACCGCCGACCATTCCGATCACGAGAGTGGGGAGGCGCCTCAGGATGAACGGTCCTGGATCGGCGGTCCGGCCCTGGAGGAGAAGAGCTTCCCGCCGGCGGGCTCGTCGAAGTTGAAGGAAGCCTTTGGCCACGATCGACGCAGACGCCACGAGCAGGGCAATCCCCAGGGCCAGCTTGAGGCGATCCTCCACAGCCGTACCGTTGCCCAAGCGCTTCAGGATGAACACTCCTGCGAAGGCGAATGGGATGGACCCAGCAGCGAGCCACCGAACCAACATCCAGTTGACGGTGCCGCGGCGAAGATGGACGCCGGCTCCCACCGGCTTCATGACCATGGACGCGACGAGGTCGCTGGAGACGGCCGCGAGGGGCTGGACCTTGAACAGGAGGACGAGGATTGGCGTCATGAGAGCGCCTCCGCCCATGCCCGTCAGGCCAACCGTGAAGCCGACCAGGAGCCCCGCCAGGGTAACGAAGAAGTCGATGTGCAACTGAATCAGCGCCTAGATGTCCACGACCCCAAGCTCAACAGAATCTACCGAGGAAGCAAGGACCATGACGGGAAGCCTAGTGGGGGAGCCAGGCTTCGGGGTCGGCCGCCAGGGCCTTCACGGACTCCGGCAGTGCTCCCGCTGCCAGGTCTGCCAGAGTCACCGCCTCGAGCACCGCCCGGAGATTGGCCCGAACCGCGATCCACACTCCCTGCAGCGATTCGGCCGGACCGCGATAGGTGATCTCTTCCGGCCGGGCCTCGTGCACGCTGGCCAAAGGACCCTCGACCGCCCGGATGACGTCGGCCAGCGTGATCTTCTCGGGCGGCCTCGCCAGCGCATAACAGGATGTTGAGCAGGAAGCGCAAAGGGATCCCCTGGGCCTGGGCGATCCGGTCGGCCTTGAGAGGCCCCCGGCCCGCCGACGCGGCCAGCTCGGCCGTAGCCCGCACCGCGTAGTCCGCTTTCGCCGAGATCCGCACTCAGTCATTCTGCCTTACCCAGGCCTGCCCTCCCAGAGCGTGCGAGAACAGGGCCGAGCGGCGAACCTCGGCGCTGCGCCGGCCGTCTGTCCAGCAGAGCCGACCAGAGCAAGAGGGCGGAACGTCTTTCCTGCCGCCTGCGGCCTCACCCCGAGGGACGAGCCTCAGCCGGCTCGCTGCAGACGCAGAACTCGTTTCCCTCCGGGTCTGCCATCACGACCCAGCGGAACCCTTCCTCGACGATGGGATCAGCCGAAAGCTGGCTGGCGCCCAGTGCAGCGAGCCGCTCGACCTCGGCCTCGAGGTGATCAACCCGCATATCCAGGTGCATGCGATTCTTGCTCACCTTCGGCTCGGGGACGCGTTGGAGGACAAGCTCCGGATCTCCGGGATTTTCGGATACGAGAACGACATAGGGCTCGGCCGACCCATGCGCCCGGTACCCGAGCGCCTGGGTCCAGAACCGAGCCAGCTCGTTCGGGTCGGCGCAGTCGAGCACGAAGACAAGTCGCACCAGTGACAAGCCCTAGGTTGTCGCGGGCTCGAGGGGACTGAACTCGAGGCCCTCGGCGGCCCGATCCACCTCGATCGCATCTCCGTCGCGGATCTCTCCTGAAAGGAGTTTCATCGCCAGGACGTCCTGAACCTCCCGCTGGATCAGGCGCTTCAGCGGCCGCGCTCCGAACTGCGGATCGTACCCCTTCACCGCCAGATACTCGCGGGCGGCAGGGGTCAGGGTGAGCGAGAGCATCCGATCGGCCAGACGCTGCTGGAGAAGCCGCAGCTGGATGTCCACGATCCCGGCGATCTCGTCCTTGCCCAGCGGGTGGAACACGATGATCTCATCGAGCCGGTTCAGGAACTCAGGCCTGAACGTCTGCCGCACATCGCTCAGTACCGATTCCCGCTGCTGATCAGGTGACAGCTCGCTCTGGAAGAAGTAGTGGCCGCCGATGTTGGACGTCATCACTACCACGGTGTTCTTGAAGTCCACCGTTCGCCCCTGGCCATCCGTGAGCCGGCCGTCGTCCAGGAGTTGCAGCAGCACGTTGAACGCGTCCTGGTTGGCCTTCTCGATCTCATCCAGCAAGACCACCGAGTACGGCCGCCGGCGCACGGCTTCGGTGAGCTGCCCGCCTTCCTCGTAGCCGACGTAGCCGGGCGGCGCACCGATCAGTCGCGACACCGTGTGCCGCTCCTGGTACTCGCTCATGTCGATGCGGACCATGGCCCGCTCGTCATCGAAAAGGAACTCCGCCAACGCCCGGGCGAGCTCGGTCTTTCCGACTCCCGTCGGGCCGAGGAAGACGAACGAGCCGATCGGGCGGTTCGGGTCGGACAGACCGGCCCTTGCTCGCCTGATCGCGTTCGACACGGCCGTGACCGCCTCGTCCTGGTCGACGACCCGCTCGTGTAGGCCCTCCTCCATGTGGACCAGCTTCTGGACCTCGCCCTCCATCAACTTGGCCACCGGGATCCCAGTCCACTTGGACACAACTTCGGCAACATCCTCCTCGTCGACCTCTTCCTTGAGCATCTTCTGGTCGGCCTGAAGGGTCGCCAGCGCGTCGTTCGCCTCGTCGAGGTCTCGCTGCAGCTCGGGGATCCGGCCGTACTGGATCTCCGAAGCCCTCTGGAGGTCGCCGTCCCGTGCGGCTCGTTCCCCCTCGCCCCGGGCCTGCTCGATCTCGGATTTCAGCGCCCGGATCCGATCGATCGCCTCCTTCTCCTGCTGCCAGTGGCCCTTCATGCCGGAGGAACGCTCTCGTCGGTCGGCCAGCTCCTGCTCGAGCTTCTCCAAGCGCTCTTGGGACGCGGCGTCGGTCTCCTTCTTGAGCGCGGCGCGTTCGATCTCGAGCTGCTTCATCCGCCGCTCGACCTCGTCGATCTCCACGGGCATCGAGTCGATCTCGATCCGAAGGCGACTGGCCGCCTCGTCGATGAGGTCGATGGCCTTGTCGGGCTCGAACCGTCCGGTTACGTAGCGGTCCGAGAGGATCGCCGCTGCCACCAGCGCGGAGTCCTTGATCCGGACCCCGTGGTGCACCTCGTACCGTTCCTTCAGCCCTCGGAGGATGGCGATTGTGTCCTCCACGCTCGGCTCGCCGACGAAGATCGGCTGAAAGCGTCGCTCCAGGGCGGGGTCCTTCTCGACGTGCTTTCGATACTCGTCGAGTGTGGTCGCACCTATCGCCCGGAGCTCGCCGCGGGCGAGCATCGGCTTGAGCATGTTGCCGGCATCGACGGCGCCCTCGGCCGCGCCCGCACCCACCACGGTGTGCAGCTCGTCGATGAACGTGATGATCTGGCCCGCGCTCTCGGCGATCTCCCGGAGGACGGCCTTGAACCGCTCCTCGAACTCGCCCCGATACTTGGAGCCCGCGACCAACGCCCCGATGTCCAGGGCCACCACGCGCTTGTCCTTGAGTCCATCGGGGACGTCACCGGCCACGATCCGCTGGGCCAGCCCCTCCACGATCGCCGTCTTGCCCACACCCGGCTCGCCGATCAGCACCGGGTTGTTCTTGGTCCTGCGAGACAGGACCTGGATGACCCGTCGGATCTCGTCGTCGCGGCCGATCACCGGATCGAGCTTGCCCTTGCGAGCGAGGTCAGTCAGGTCGCGCCCGTATCGTTCGAGGGCCTGGTACTTGTCCTCCGGCGTCTGGTCGGTGACCCGCTGATGGCCACGGATCTCGACCAGCGCCGAAAGCACCTTGTCCCGGGCGATGCCGGCTTCTCGGAGCAGGCGGGCAACATCGGTGGCTCCTTCCAGCAGGGCCAGGAACAAGTGCTCGGTCGAGACGTAGTCGTCAGACAGGGCGGCCGCTTCGGTGAACGCCCTCTCCAGGACGTGACGCGTCGCCGCGGAGAGGTACAGGTCCTCCTGGGAGCCGTAGACCTTGGGGATCCGGTCGAGGATCTCTTCGGCCCGGTCGCGAAGGAGCCGAGGGGACTGCCCGAGCTTCTGGAGCAGCGGGAACACCACCCCTTCCGGGTCGGCCACGACCGCGGACAGCACGTGAGCCGGCTCGACGAGCTGGTGGTTCCGGCTCCGCGCCAGTTCCTGGGCAGCCTGGAGCGCCTCCTGCGACTTGAGCGTCAGCTTGTTCAGATCCATCAGTCACTCCCTGGCCCAACCGCGATGGGTCCCTGCCTCTTGGGGCCGGGCGACGCCTTGGCCCGCTCGACCTGGATCTGGACCCGCCGGACGGATGACAACGGCACGATCTCTCCACGACGGGACTGGGACCGTAGCCGCTCCATCTCCTCGAGCATGCGATTCCTCGCCTTGCGGAAATCTCGGTCGAGCGCTTCCATCCGCCGACGCATCCGATCCAGCTGGTCCTCCATCTCCACGATCATCTTGACCCCGGCCAGATTCAGCCCCTGCTCCTGGGTCAGCTTCTGGATCATTTGGAGACGGGCGATGTCACGCTGGGAATACCGGCGCGTGTTGCCGGGTGTGCGGGCAGGCCGGAGGAGACCCTTCCGCTCGTAGATGCGGAGGGTCTGGGGGTGCACCCCAGCGAGCTCGGCCGCGACGCTGATGATGTACACGGCCCTCTCCTCCGGCTGCTCCCGTTTCTTCGCCATCTCCTCGTCTCACCTCTCTGCTCGTGGCCCAGAGACGTGCCCAGCGCTTGCCTCAGACCTCGACACCCAACCCCTTGCGAGGCGACTCCTTCTGGACCTCCTGCAGCCTGCCCAGCAGCTCCTTCTCCTCCCTGGAGAGCTTCTGCGGAACGTCCACCTTCACCGTCACCAGCAGATCCCCCGTCCCGCCCTTCCTCGGCCGGGGCGCGCCCTTTCCCCGGATGCGGAATGTCTTGCCAGAGGGCGTGCCCGCGGGAACCTTCAGGGTGACCTCCCCGTTCAGGGTCGGTACACGAAGATTGGTCCCCAGCGCAGCCTCCGCGTAGGTGATGGGCAGCTCCAGCGTGAGGTCCGAATCCTTCCGTCCGAACAGGCGATGGGGCTCCACGCGGACCGTCACGAACAGATCTCCTGCGCGCGCACCTGGTCGTCCAGCCTCCCCCCGAGCGCTCAGCCGGATCCGTGCCCCGTCCCGAACTCCGGGAGGGATCCGCACGGAGAACTCGCGGGAACGCCGGACGCTCCCCGAACCGCCGCACTCCTGGCATGGATGCTCCACGATCCGACCGGATCCCCCGCACTCGGGGCACGGGCGGGCGATGGAGAAGAAGCCCTGGTTCACCGCCACCGAGCCCGTCCCTCCGCAGGCGGGACAGGCCTTCGGGGTGGTCCCGGGTTCGGCCCCAGACCCTCCGCAGGTTGGACACGGCGCCGGTCCTTGGATCCGAAGAGGGACCGTCGTCCCCGCCATGGCCTCCTCGAAGGACACGCGGATTTCGGTCTCCAGGTCGGCGCCCTTGGCCTCGGCCGGGCCTCGGCCCCTGCCTCGGCCTCGACCGGTGAACACGCTGAACAGGTCGCCGATCCCCCCGATGTCTCCGAGGTCATCGAAAGGAAAGCCCTCGACCCGAACGCGTCGTCCCCCTGGACCCGCCCCACCGAATCCGCCGAATCCCGAAGAAGCCATCTCCCGGACCTGGTCGTACTGCCTGCGCTTTTCCTCGTCGGCGAGGACGTCGTGCGCCGCGGAGATCTCCTTGAAGCGATCCTCCGCCTCCTTGTTCCCGGGGTTGGCGTCCGGGTGGTACTTCTGAGCCAACTTGCGGTAGGCCTTCTTGATGTCCCCGGCCGACGCGTTCTTCGAGACCCCCAGGACCTTGTAGTAGTCCTTTTCGAACCACTCTCGCCTGACGTCACCGTTCACGGCCGTCCCCCTGTCCCGAACGCTATCGGCGAACGACCTTGACGCCGGCCGGACGGATCACCCTTCCCTTCATCGCGTATCCCGGGCGCAGGACATCGGCGACGAACGGCTCGCCTTCGAGCCCCCCGGATTGCATGAGCGCCTCGTGCCGCTCGGGGTCGAAGGGCTTGCCTTCGGCTTCGATCCGCTCCAAGCCCTCCGATCGAAGGATGTCCAGGAGCTTCGCATAGACGAGCTCCACCCCGTGGAGGAACTTCTCGAAGTCCGGCGTGCCCTCAGCGGCCATGAGAGCCAGGTCGAACTCGTCCAGGACCTCCAGGAGCTTTCGCACGAACGGCTCCGCCGCCATCTCCATGGCCCGGGTCTGTTCCTTGATCACCCGCTTGCGGTAGTTGTCGAACTCCGCCTTCAGTCGCTGGAGGTGGTCCAGGTACTCCGCCGATTGCCTCTTCGCCGCGTCCAACTCGTCCGCCGGGCCGGATACTTCCGTCTCCGGCGCCTCGGCACCGGAGGGCCCAGCGGGAACCTCAGCGGGCTCCGGGGGCCCCTCTCCCTCTGGCCGAACCCGACGACGGTCGGTCACCTTGACCTGGGGCCGCTCCTGATCGGGCTCTTGGGTCTGATCCGTCCCACTCATGCAGTCGCCTTCACCGTGATCTTCTTCGGCTTGGCCTGTTCGGCCTTGGGCACCTCCACCGTGAGGACACCCTTGTCGAAGCTCGCCTCCACGTACTTCTCCTGCGTCTCGAAGATGTCCAGTGGCGGGACCCACGCGCTGCCCGTCCCTCCACTCGACTCCGTGCCCGCGTACGTGCGCCCGAACAACCTGTTCAGCTCGTTCTGGATCGACATGAGATCTCGAAAGGGATCCCACCTGGCTACGACCATCTACGCACCTCCTTCTTTCCTTCTCGGACAGGCCCGGGGGTCGCTAGGAGCCTGCGCCGCCTTCATCGACGATCTCTCCCTCGACGACGTCGCCGTCGCCGCTCGATGCCGTGTCTTCTCCACCACCGGCAGTCCCGGTCCCCGGAGTTCCCGACGCCGCCGACGCGGCCTGCTGCTGCGAGTACATGGCCTGCCCGACTCGCTGGAAGGCCTGCATGAGGGCGTCGGTCAGAGACCTGATCCGATCGACCTCGTCGCCCTTGAGGGCCTCCTTCAGCTCATCGTTGGCCTTGCTGACCGCCTCTCTGTCGTCGGAAGGGATCTTGTCGCCGTATTCGACCAGCGCCTTGTCCACCTGATAGGTGAGCTGGTCGGCGGCGTTGCGGGTCTCGGCCGCCTCCCGGCGCTTCCGGTCCTCCTCGGCGAACGTCTCGGCGTCCTTCATCATCCGATCGATCTCGTCCTTGCCCAGGGCCGTGCCGCCCGTGATGGTCATCTGCTGCTCCTTGCCGGTGGCGAGGTCCTTGGCCGAGACGTTCACGATCCCATTCGCGTCGATGTCGAAGGCGACCTCGATCTGTGGCATGCCCCGGGGCGCCGGAGGGATGCCCATGAGATGGAACTTGCCCAGGGAACGAACCCCCGGGGAGAAGACGGTCTCGGCCTCGCCCTGGAGGACGTGAACCTCCACGGTCGTCTGGTTGTCGTCTGCCGTGGTGAAGACCTCGCTCTTGCGAGTGGGAATCGTGGTGTTGCGCTCGATCAGCTTGGTGAAGATGCCGCCCTTCGTCTCCACCCCGAGCGACAGCGGGGTCACGTCCAGGAGCAGGATGTCCTTGACGTCGCCCTTGAGCACGCCGGCCTGGATGGATGCACCCACGGCCACGACCTCGTCGGGGTTGACACCATTGTGGGGCTCCTTGCCTCCGGTCAGACCGCGGACGAGCTCCTGGATCATGGGCATCCGGGTGGCCCCGCCCACCAAGATCACGTGGTCGATGTGGGAGACATCCTTGCCCCAGTCCTTCACCGCCTGCTGGAACGGGCCCTTGCACGCCTCGACCAGGTCTTCCGTCATCCGCTCGAGCTCCGCGCGGGTGAGCTTCTGCTCAAGGTGTAGGGGCCCCTCAGGGGTGGCTGTGACGAAGGGGAGGTTGATCGTGGTCTCGTTCACCTGCGACAGCTCGATCTTGGCCTTCTCCGCGGCCTCCTTGAGCCGCTGCAGAGCCATCTTGTCCTTGGACAGGTCCACCCCGTGTGCGTTCTTGAACTGGGTGACCAGCCAGTCGATGACCCGCTGGTCCCAGTCGTCGCCACCGAGTTGGGTATTCCCCGCGGTGGCCTTGACCTCGAAGACGCCCTCCCCGATCTCCAGAAGCGAAACGTCGAAGGTGCCGCCGCCCAGGTCGAACACGAGGATCGTCTGGTCGTGCTGCTTGTCAAGGCCGTACGCGAGCGCTGCTGAGGTGGGCTCGTTGATGATCCGCATGACCTCGAGCCCGGCGATCTGCCCGGCTTCCTTGGTGGCCTGGCGCTGACCGTCGTCGAAGTAGGCCGGCACCGTGATGACTGCCTGCACCACCTTGTCGCCCAGGTAGGCCTCGGCGTCGCGCTTGAGCTTGGTCAGGATCTGCGCCGATATCTCCTGGGGCGTCCACTTCTTGCCGTCGACGTCGAGCATCCAGTCCTTCTGACCCATCTGTCGTTTGATGGAGCGCACGGTACGATCGGGGTTGGTAATGGCTTGTCGCTTGGCCACCTCGCCCACCAGGATCTCGCCGGTCTTGGAGAATCCAACGACCGAGGGTGTGATCCTGGATCCTTCGGCGTTCGGGATCACCACTGGTTCCCCGCCCTCGAGAACGGCGACGACCGAGTTGGTGGTCCCCAGATCGATTCCAACTGCTCGTGGCATCAGGCCCTCCCTACGTGTAGCTTTAGCGTAAATGGAGGATAAAGTCTGAGCGCGCCATTGTCAACCTTGGAAGGGGAGGCTGTCGATGACTGCGGCCAAGCTAGGGCTAAAGGCGGACTTGGGCTCAACCGAAAAAGGGAGGGGCGAATGATTGAATCGTCGTGTGAGCCGTGTCGATAATTCAGGTTCTTCGCCGAGAGAGAAACCGAAGGAGGGAGGCTCCATGAGCAGCGACCCGCCGGAGCTCGGCAAGGGGCTGTTCGGGTACCGCAAGTCGGCAGTCAACCAGATCATCGCCGATCGGGACATCATGCTCCGCCAGGCCGAGGGGCGGGTTCGGGCTGCTGAGTCGAAGGTGGCCGAGCTCGAGTCCGAGCTGGGATCCATGCGAGATCGCAACGCGCGAATGGACGAGCAGCTCGAACGGCTTCGGCAGCAGCTCGATACCCTGGCCAGCCGTAGCGTCGCACCCGTCGTGGAGCGGGAACAACCCAGCCAGCAAGCGCAGGTAGAGGCCGAGGTATGGGACGAGCAGCCTCCTCCTCCCGCGGTCGAGACTCCGTATATCGCGCCGGGGGAAGTGGCCCAGCCAGAGGCGCCAGAGGCGGAGGAACAGTGGCCCGAGGTGGATCAGGAGTGGCCGGCTGCCGAGGAGACCGCCCCGGTCATCGAGGCCGAAGCTGGAGCGGCGGAGCAACCTGCCCCGTCGGCCGAGGAAGACGACCTCCCCTATGGCGCCGAGGTTCGCCTGGATACGGGTGCGCCCGCCCAATCGTCCACTCCGGCCTGGATGCGGACCGGGCCCACGGAGGAAGGCGAGGAGCAGGACGAAGTGGCGATGGCGGCAGGCGGCTACGGGTTCGAGGACTACGAGGCCGAGGAGCAGCAAGGGTACGGAGAAATCCCCTCGCCCGAAGAAAAGGCAACGGAATCGCCTTCACCATTCGCCAGATTTCCATTCACCTCCGAGCGCTTCGACCAGCAGCCTACCGAGGAGGCCCACGCGACACAGGAGCCCAGCCGTCCCGAGGAGCCGAGCTACCCGCAGGAGCCAAGCTACCCGCAGGAGCCGAGCTACCCGCAGGAGCCGAGCTACCCGCAGGAGCTCGGCTATCCCGAGGCGCCGACCCACCCTGAGGAGGCCGGCTACGCCGAGGCGACGGTCCCGCAGGAGGAGGCTGTCGAGTCGCAATTCCACCAGCCGGAACCGCCTCCCCAGGTGCAGGTCCCGGAGCAGGCCGCTCCTCCCCCACCCCAACCGTCCACCGTGTCCCAGGAGACCGCCGACATCACGAACAGGTTCCTCACAGAGGAGCTGGCCGGCATCCTGGCGGCCGCGGAGGAGTCCGCGGGTCGCATCGTGGAGCGGGCCCGTGCGACCACCCAGCGGCAGATCGCCCGATCCAACCGGGTGTGGCGCGAAGTTCAAGCGGAGGTTTCCCGATTCGCTTCCTGGCGGCAGGAAGTTGAGCCGGTCATCCGAAACGTCCAGTCGAAGGTGGAGAGTGTCCGCTCGGAGATCGAGGAGGTCCCCGAGCGCATCCGGCAGGCCCTGGCCCCGATGGCCGACACCATTTCAACGATCGACGGAGACCTGGCGGAGCTCGCGGCTGCGTGCAACCCGCCGCTCCTGCTCACACCGGGCGGCCTGGAGTCCGAGGAATCGGATTCGGCCTCCTGGGAGCTCGATCCGGACGAGGATGAGCCAGAAGGGGTGTTCGACGACCCGTTCGGGAGGAGCTCGGAACAGCCCTACGGTGAGGGCCTCGGCGAAAGCGGCGGCGACCAGGGTCACGGCCACCTCCACGCCGGCTGACAGTCATACGCGCAGGTCAAAACGCCCTGGATGCCGCCGTCCCTGTAACAGTCCTTCCATCCTGGCCCAGTTGCGGCTGATCACAGCGCGCCAATAGACTCCCTCGGCGGTGCCTGGCCAGCTGGTGACCCCGCTTCTCGCCCTCAGCCTGATCGGACCCGCTTTTCTCCTGCTCGCCTTGGCGGTCGCCGGCGGCGTTTTCTCGCTGCGCGCCCACCAGCTCTACCGCTTCGTTCGCTTGGGTCGGCCCGTGCATCGTTCCCGGGATCTCCCCAAACGGCTGGAGCAGGAGGCGACCGTGGTACTGGGGCAACGGAAGCTGCTCCAGCGCGCCGGCCCCGGCCTGATGCATGCCTTCATCTTCTGGGGCTTCCTGGTCCTGCTCACAACCATCCTCGAAGCGTTCGGCGAGGTCTCTCAGCGTCGCTTCGCCATTCCTCTGATCGGCCATTCCGGAGGGCTGGGGCTCGTCCAGGACGTCTTCGCGGTCCTGGTCATCCTTGGGGTGGAGATGGCCGTGTTCATCCGCAAGGTCCAGCGGCCGGATCGGTTCAAGGGTAGCCACCTCGAAGAGGCCGATTTCATCCTGCTGATGATCCTGGGGATCATGCTGACCCTTCTCGCCCTGAACGGTTCGAAGATCACTCTGGGCATCAACGAGTCGCCGAAGGTGTGGACCCCCGTCAGCAATCTGGTGGCCCAGGTCTTCGAGCCGATGAGCCGGGGAGCGGTGAACGGGTTCGAGCACCTGTTCCTGTGGGCTCACATCTTCTTGATCCTGGGATTCCTGGCCTATATCCCCTACTCGAAGCACCTGCACATCTTCGTATCCGAGATCAACGTTTTCTTCACCAACACCAGGGCGCGGGGGCACCTGGAGCCTCTGCACATCGACCTGGAGAGCGTGGGAGGGGAGGAGATGCGGCTGGGCGCCGCCATCGTCGAGGATCTCACGTGGAAGGAGATCCTCGATACCTACTCGTGCACCGAGTGCGGGCGGTGTCAGAGTGTCTGCCCTGCCTGGAACACGGGAAAGCCCCTGTCCCCCAAGCTCATCGTGATGAATCTCCGGGATCACCTGTTCGAGCAGGGCCCCCAGATCTTGGCGGCTCGGGAGGAGGGTGAAGACCATGAGAAGGTGCCCCTGAATCCCGAAGTGATCGAGGACGAGGTGGTGTGGGACTGCGTGACGTGCGGGGCCTGCATGCAGGAGTGCCCCGTGAACATCGAGCACGTCGATCACATCGTCGACATGCGCAGGAATCTTGTCATGGGCCAGTCGAGGTTCCCCGCCGAGGCCGGCACGCTGCTGCGCAACCTCGAGAACTCTTCCAACCCTTGGGGCCAGTCCCAGTCAGAGCGGGCCGACTGGGCCAAGGACCTGGGAGTCAAGGTGCTCGAGGGCGGCCCCGCCCCCGAGTACATCTACTGGGTAGGGTGCGCGGGCTCCTTCGACGAGCGAGCCAGGAAGATCAGCCAGGCTGTCGTCCGAGTCCTGCAGGAAGCGGCCATCCCCTTCGCGATCTTGGGACCCAGAGAACTGTGCAACGGGGACCCGGCCCGACGGATCGGCAACGAGTACCTGTACCAGGAACTGGCCAGGCGGAACATCGAGACCCTGAATGCCGCCGGGGTGCGGAAGATCGTCGTCAACTGTCCTCACTGCTTCAACACACTGAAGAACGAGTACCCGGACTTCGGGGGCGAGTACGAGGTCATGCATCACACCGAGCTGTTCGCCAGATTGGTCGCCGATGGCAGGCTGCGGCCGACCGCCTCGTTCGACCAGGACGTTACTTATCACGACCCCTGCTACCTGGGCCGGCACAACGGCGTCTACGACGAACCCCGGGAGGTGCTCCGGAGGATCCCGGGCGTT
>WNGE01006287.1_pt1 | contig 13243 bp, 17 predicted proteins | sample 5400651 | NCBI WGS metagenome assembly WNGE01 (sample SAMN13153370, study PRJNA577476) | soil metagenome | isolation source: 60 cm soil or saprolite under grassland replicate 2 | place: USA:California | collected 2016-06-15 | reverse complement strand
TGCAGAAAATGGAGTGCTACTCCTGCCATGTGCGCTGGGCGCCGCAATGCTATGGCTGCCATGCGCAGCAGGACACGACCTCCATAAGCACGGATTGGATAAATAGCGGCCCCACCGACGATCCGAGCAAAGGTGGCAACAGCGAAGCGCGGTCCAAGACCGCATTCAAATGGGCAGAGACGCGGTCGTATCTGCGCTGGGAATCGCCTGCCTTGGGCATAAACTCCCGCGGAAAGGTGTCGCCTTTCATACCCGCTTGCCAGTCAATCTTTACGCAAATCGGGCCGAACGGCACGGCAACCGCGCACAACAAGGTCTTCACCACTTACGACGGGCTGTCAGGCATATCGACTAATCCGATTCAGCCTCACACGATCTCTTCGAAATCCCGCACTTGCGAGGACTTCCACGCTAGCACAAAAGCGCTGGGCTTGGGGTCTGGGATTTACAACAGCCGCGCCAACGGGATTGACATACCTTTCGAACTGGAGCGCTTCGTGGATGAGGAAGGACGGCAGATTCAAGCTACCGGGCACGACGGCGCTCGTCCGTTCAACAAGCAAGAGCAACAGCGAATTTCCCGAGTAGGAACTTGCATCGCCTGCCATGACGCACAGACTAATCCTGCGCTGTGGAAGAAGACGAGGGCCAGAGTGGGACTAGCGCCTAACGATGCCGTGCACAGCTCAGTGCTGCGCAAGCTGCTCCGGGGTGGCTCGTCGAGCACCGCACCCCACCAGGTCAAGTGTGCGAAGTACGATTGTCGCGATTCGGAATCACCATGCGGGTTCAAGCAGCACAGCAAGCCAAAACTCGGCATCGCAAGCGGCGAGTCACTGGGGAAGCCGGCAAGTCACACTAGGAATAAAATTGCACTCCGCGACAGTTACGAATAGTAGGAAACATTGTGGGTGTCCGCTGGCGATGGCGAACTAGCCGTTTCGAGCGTGCGGCGCTGCCTCATATTGCAGCTCTTTATCGCTTTGCCCGGCAAGTTGCCGGCCCAGATGCTGCGCCGGACCTAGTCCAGGAGACTTTTCTCCGCGCGTGGAAGTACTTCGGCAGTTTTGACCCGGTGACAAACTGTCGGGCTTGGCTGTTTTCCATCCTGCGAAACGCGTGGGCGGACCGGTGGCGCCGGCAGCGGCTGGAGATGCCGTTGCCCAACGAGGAGACTGGCATCGAGCCCTACTACGACTGGGAAGATGAAATTCTAAGAAACCAATTGCCCCAGGAGATCGAAGCAGCGCTGGCGCAACTCCCGGAAGAATATCGGTGGGCCGTACTGCTGGCGGATGTCGAGGAGCTTTCGTACCAGGAGATCACGCATGTCATGCGGTGCCCGATCGGAACGGTAATGTCGCGGATCAATCGGGGGAGGAGGATGCTGGCTCGGTCCCTGCGTACCTGCCACGAGCAACGGGTCATGAGACAGCAGCAGACAGGCAAGTCACGGTGAAGCGATGGATTGCAAAGCATTTCGTGAGGTGCTGGACCTCTACGTCGATGGCGAACTCTCCGCCGAGGCGATGGCGGCTGGCAGCACACATCTGGAAGAGTGTTCGTCATGCCGTGGGGCACGGGATTCGATACTCGGGCTGCGCCGCTCACTGAAAGAAGCATCAGCACAGCATCAGCCCCCGCCAGCTCTGGTGCGCCGCATTGAGCGCCGCCATTCGCTATCGCACTACGCTTTGCTTCCGATCCTCATGATCTCGCTGCGAGTCGCGGCTGCGGGATTTACCGGAAGGGCGGCTGTTCGGGGTCATGCTGCCGAGTTGATGGAGAGGGTGGCATTCGGTATAGACAAACCTCACACGGTTGTTCTGGTTGGTCACCTGATCTGCAGGGATTGTGAACTGAAGAAGCTTTACGGCGCACACATTATGTGTGAGCGCAAGGGGCATGACGGAGTAATAGAAACCGCAGACGGAAAGATCTGGAACCTAATGGAGGGAGAACGATCCGAGGCCCTCATTCACAATGGCGCATTGAGGGGAAAAACGGTGAGAATTCGCGGCAAGGTCTATCGCCGGGCGGGCTGTGTGGAGGTGGAAAGCTGCGAGGTTCTCTGATTGTTGCTTAGCGGATGTTTGCGTGTGGCGTGCCGGTTGCGGCGCTGAAGTGGAGGCAGCACGCGATTCCCAGGCGCTGATGTGGACATTCCCGCCGGAGGAGGCCTCAGCGCGATTGCTGAGATCCTCGCGTACGTGGAATCACTAATTGCGGTCAACCGCGGAGGCCTGTTCGTAAGGTCAGGTAATGAAGAAAGACAACTGGAAGAAAGAGCGGGCGACGAAGCGACGGGCTCTCAAGTTTCCCAGGGCTGCTTACTTGTTAGTAGCTCTCGCCGTTGTAGCAGTGGCGGCGTTCACTGTTGCCCGCGCCAATAAGGACAAGTGGCCGCAGGCAGCCGAGAGCGCTGAGAACTTCCGCTACACGAACCGCCTGATTCACGAAAAGAGTCCTTACCTGCTGATGCACGCGCACAATCCTGTGGACTGGTACCCGTGGGGCGAGGAGGCATTTGCCAAGGCCAAGCGAGAGAACAAGCCGATCTTCCTGTCTGTCCGGCTATTTCACCTGTCACTGGTGCCACGTGATGGAGCGGGAGTCGTTCTCGAACCCAGCAGTAGCCGAGCTGATGAACCGATGGTTTGTCTCCATCAAGGTTGACCGCGAGGAGCGCCCGGATATCGATAAGGTCTACATGGCCTTTGTCGAGGCCACCACTGGAAGCGGCGGTTGGCCCATGACCGTGTTTCTCACCCCTGACCGCAAACCGTTCTTTGGAGGAACGTATTTCCCCCCTGAAAGCAAGTACGGACGGGTCGGATTGCAGACCCTGTTGCCGCGTGTGGCGGAAATGTGGAGCAAGCACCACGATGAGATCGTGCGCTCTGCAGACACGCTCACTCAGCAGCTCGCAAAGCTTGCCAGCACCGAGGGTGGTGGCGGCCAGTTCCAGCCAGCGGTGCTCGACACCACCTACGAGCACCTGAAACAGGACTATGACGGAACCAACGGCGGCTTTGGATACGAACCAAAGTTCCCTACGCCGGTGAACCTGGAATTCCTGCTACGCTACTGGGCTCGCAGCGGGAACAAGAATGCGCTCGATATGACTCTGCGGACGCTGCGTGCCATGGCGGCGGGAGGAGTTCACGACCACATCGGCGGCGGTTTCCATCGCTATTCCACAGATGCCCTTTGGCGCGTGCCACATTTCGAAAAAATGCTTTACGACCAGGCGCAACTTGCGACGGTCTACACCGAGGCCTACCAGATCACGCATGAGCAGTTTTACGCCGGCGTAGCGCACGACATCCTGGATTTCGCCCTGCGTGAGATGCGCAGTCCTGATGGGGGCTTTTATTCCGCACTCGATGCCGACAGCCTCGTGCAGCGTGGCAAGCCGGAAAAGGCGAGGGTGAGTTTTACACATGGACGGCCGCTGAGATTGAGCACGAACTCGGATCGCAGGACGCCGCCATCTTCGATTTTCGTTACGGAGCGGAGCGCGACGGGAACGTGCCCGCGCGGCAGGACATTGAAGGCTGGCTGAAAGGCCGGAATGTTCTTTATGAGGCGCATTCTCTCGGCGAAACCGCGCAGAAGTTCGGCAAGAACGAAGGCGATACCGAGCGACTACTGGATCAGGCGCGACAGAAGTTGTTTGCCTCACGTGCTCAGCTCCCACGCCCACCTGCCGATACGAAAATCATCACAGCATGGAACGGACTGATGGTACCTACACCGATCCCGAAATCGCGCACGTCGGCCTCTACGAAGGAAGCTCGTGGGAAGGGGTTCGCGGTGGAGACGCACACCATCCAGCTCAGCGATGTGGATCGCGCGATTACGGACGGCGATACCGACGGCTTCGCCCGCGTGCACGTAAACAAAAAGAACGGCAAGATCCTTGGGGCAACGCTGGTTGGCAAGCATGCGGGCGAAAGTATCGGGGAGGTGGTGCTGGCTATGATGCAGGGACTGAAGCTCTCCTCTCTAAGCGGCATCATTCATCCCTATCCCACGCAGGCGGAGGTCCTCAAGCACCTGGGGAACGAGGGAGTGCGCTCCCGTTTCAAACCGTGGATGCGGAAGCTATTGCAGCGGTATTTCGCCTGGAGGCTATCGTGATCGAGAGCATTCACATCTGCGTCTTCGCGAAACCACCTCGGCCCGGCGAAGTCAAGACGCGCCTCATCCCCAGCCTCGGAGAGAACGGCGCGGCCATGTTGGCGGGTGCGCTGCTGCGCGACACCCTGGACTCGATTGCGGGCCTCACCTGGGCTAGGCCTGTCCTTGCGACGACCGAAGAGTCTCCCGCGTTGAACTCACGCGATCTTCCTGTTTGGCTCCAAGGCGACGGCGATCTTGGTGAAAAGCTGGAGCGGATCCTGCGGCGAGCGCTCGAACAGTCAGGAGCCGCGATTGCAATTGGCACCGACTCTCCAGGTTTGCCGCTTGCTCTCATGGAGAGAGCGCGGGAGCTTCTTGACGGGCATGACGTTGTGCTGGGCCCCTGCATCGATGGCGGCTTTTATCTGCTTGCGCTCAAGTCCTGCCCGAAGGGACTTCTTGGAGGAATACCCTGGAGTGAGGCGACGACCTTTGAGCGTACGCTCGCCAAGCTGAAGGCACTGGGACTCTCGGTAGCACTCCTTGATCCTTGGTTTGATATCGATCGGCCCGAGGACCTGAATAGCCTTGCGGATCTCCTGCTTGCCGGTTCGGTGCGCGCACCGCAAACCGCTCGGGCACTCGCATCTCTTCTGCTTCTGCCGTCCAAGGAGAACCGATGAAAATCTCGGTAGTCATCCCTGTGTTGAATGAGCGCGAGTCTCTGCCGGCAACCATTGCGGGAGTTGAGTCTGCGGATCCAGTTCACGAAATAATTGCCGTCGATGGTGGCAGCCAAGATGGCACTCTCGAGTGGCTTTGGTCCCGCCAGTGCGTGCGAACGCTGAGCTCTGACCGTGGCAAGGGGACCCAGTTAAACGTAGGTGCTCTCGCCGCCACCGGTGAAGTGCTTCTCTTCTTGCATGCAGGATACACAACTGCCGCCCTCTGCACTGAACGAGATCCGGGCAGCGCTCCTGGATACCTCCGTAGTGGGTGGCTGTTTCTGTGTGCGATTTTCTGGCTGGGAAAGGTCGTCTCTTTCACTCTCAATGATCGCCAAAGGCATCAATTTCCGAACGCGCGTTACGAAGACCGGGACGGGCGACCAGGCGATCTTCATCCGTCGATCCGTGTTTGAGGCACTCGGCGGATGCAGAGAATGGCCGCTGTTTGAGGATGTCGATCTTGTCGGCCGCATGAAGCAGCAGGGGGCGTTCCGAGTCCTCACGCCGCAGGTCGTGATCTCGCCCCGAGGTACCTTCAGGTGGGGCCTTGGCGAACGACGCTACTCATCTATCTGCTCCGGAATCGGATATTGGGTAGGAATCTCTCCGTTCAAATTGAAGGGCTGGTTCGAAGATATTCGGCCTCACATGCAGCAGCTGTCAGCTTCGGCGAACACTGCTTCGGCCGGTTCCCAGCGGCACTGAGAGATGACGCAACTTGAGAAAGCTGAATCCAGTTTACGAGACTCTTGAGTGCGGGCCACCGGAGCAGTACGGATTTAGACACTTCGATACCATGACGTCCTGAATACACTAACGCCGCGAGGTGGCATTTATCTCCTGCACGGCTCTTGTAACGTCTCCCAGGCAGCACTTGCCGGATGGGTTCTTCACCTCGCAGGAACAATATCCGGCACTGATCTCGGCTTTGATTTTCTCGGGGATGTCCGTTCGCCCATATTCTTTCAAGTCCCGTTGCAGATCCTCACGCGTGTAATCGAAGCAATAGCAGAGCGGTAAGGGGCGTGCTTTCTCCTTGAGCCCCACTCGCACTTTAACCTCGGGCTTGCGGAAGACTCGATCAGTTGAAAAGTAGACGACGTCACATTCCGGAGATGGGCAGAACAGATAGCTCGCGGTCGGCGAGACTTGGGTGTGATCATGAACGAGGCTCTTGACCGTCAATACCCGTACCACGTGGCCTTTGGTTCCGCAAACGGGACACCCGCTTGGCTTGTTCTGTGCCACAGGACAGGCGTTTTTGGAATCCGGGGAACAGCAATCCGACATTGGAGATCCTCTCGTTTCTTACCACCGAGTGGCCGCGCTCGCGACTATTCCTTTGTCGCCCTGAAACCGGCATCTTTGAACGGATTCTCAAGCTGTCCGGTCTAGATCGTCATGCCTGCAAGTGGCGAGACAACATTTTATGCAAGCGCTCGCTGTAGCCCACCGGCACCTCGAAAATGCGTTCGTCCGCGACGAAATAGAGCATCTTCCGCGTGCTGTCCAGCAGCACGGAGCAGCGGTGGCATTGACGCAGGTGCTCCTCTATGGCCACACGCAGCTCGGGATCCACTTCGTTATCGATATAGTTTGATAATTCCAACAGTACTTCATGGCAGCTAACCATGGATTTACTTCCTTCCAAAACCCTTATCCGATCCGTCAATCTCGTCTCGAGCGTAGCAAAAACACACGCCGTGCACATATGACCGCATTAGTCGTGGAAGAACTTGCTTTTCGCGAGCCTATTGCAACCGACCAGCAAGCTCTCCACTTCTGCGCGTGGCGCGTCCCTTCGCTGCGAACTCATCTTGTCGCCGTAGTCCGAGGATCGTTGATGGGCGACTGGAAGTTTGCTTTAGCTGACCTTCCACTAACACGATGCACGGCGGCGTTGACGGTTACAGAGGTTGTAAATTCGCATTTTTTTGTAATTTAGGCCGGCGTGACGACACCCAGGAGGCCTTTCCGGAGGGAACTTGGCGAATCACTGCGCAGCCCATTCCCCAAGGCACAGATGGGCAATGAACGACGCACCAAACTATGAATTCGTCTACAGCACTGTAACCCGCTGCTCCACCGTGCATTCTCAGGATAGAACGTTTCGGAGTTGAGGCATCGGCACGAGGGAGGTTAGACAATTCTCGTTGCCGATCCGCCTCAATGTAGCAGAAAATGATGGAACACAATGCGCTTATGCTGTGAGGCGCAAGAACTGGAGAATCCTTATGAGTAAGAACGGGGATGATGAGTCCCTCGATTTACGCGGCAAACGCGTCGTATTGCTTCTTCAGGGTGGAGGCGCGCTGGGAGCTTACCAGGTGGGTGCTTATGAGGCGCTCCAACAGGCTTGCGAAGCCGTCAACAATAAAGTCGCTTGGGTAGGTGGCATCTCCAATGGAGCGATCAATGCCGCCGTGATCGCCGGCCCCAAGTGCGGCAATGCAGCGATGGAACTCAAGAAACTGTGGAACGAGCTTGCCACGCCCTCATTGCTTCCCTTCGACCCTCCATCGGCCGGCTACAGCTGGCTCACTGCACTTGCGCCAAAGTATTGGAACTTCGCATCGCTCACGCTTCCGGCCAGCATGTTGCGTGCACTGATGTTCATACTCCGGCTCCCGATCTCCTATTCCATCAGCTCAGCGTCTGGCTTTCGCCCCGGCGCGGGGGACGGTGAAACTGAATCACCCGCCGGCCATCCGCGCCTTGCGCAGGCTCCTCCGGAAACATATGGTTTGCTTCCATCGTATCGATCAGCATATCGATGAGAGACATGACAATTTCCGGTCGGTGCCGCGCCTCTTCCATCAGATGCCGGGAGCAGATCGCGTTGCCTTCCCAGTCCGGCAGCCCCGAATCCTCAATGGCGCTATAGATCTGGTAGCGGCCTTCGAGCTTGCACTTTTCTTTGTGGCAATGATGGGCATACTTCCCATTTGCATCTGGCAGGTTGATGGCAACCATATTGAACATGGGCTGGTCACTCCTTAGGATTTCGCTGTTGTGCTTCTCCTATCATAACTGCTCGCGCGCAGCCTGATCCCTAGTATCCTGACCGCAAAAAAGATTATGGGAGTCATAAGAACTTTCAATTGGCCTCACCCGTGCACGTCCGCTTACTCTTCGCTTAATTGCAGTAATCCCGCGTGTGGGGGCCGGGGGAGAGTTGTGAATAGAGTATGGGTAATGCAAAAAACGACGCGGGCGCCCGGCAAGTGGCGATCTTCCACCGCACCAGCCGAATTGTCAGCTCCGGTCTTTCCATTGACGACATGCTGGAAGAACTCGTCTCGCTCACGGTCGAAGTGACGCGCTGCGATGCCTGTCTGGTCTATCTGCCTGACCACGAGACCGGAGACATCGTGCTCCGTGCTTCGCAGCTACCCCACGATGCCGAAATCGGCGCAGTCCGCCTCACTGTTGGCGAAGGAATCGCCGGCTGGGTCGCTCAGCACAAATCAGCCGTGGCACTTTCGAACCGCGCCTTCGCCGACCCGCGCTTCAAACACTTCAACACTCTCATAGAAGACACCTTCGAGGCCCTTGTCTCCGTTCCACTGGTGCGAGGCGGAGAAGTGATCGGCGTACTCAACGTGCACCACCGCGATCCCCACGAGCACACCCCAGAGGAAATCTCCCTGCTCTGTTTTCTGGGCGAACAGATGGGCGTTGCCATTGCGTACTCACTCCTGGCCGAACACAATCGCAAACTCAAGAGAGAAGCCGTTCTGGTTCGGCAGCAGTTGGAGGAGCGCAAAATTATCGAGCGCGCCAAGGGAGTTCTGCAGCAACGTTTCGGAATCAGCGAGGAAGAAGCCTATCAACGTCTGCGCGAAGAGAGCCGCCGCCTGCGGCGCAGTATGCGCGAAGTTTCAGAAGCTGTGCTGCTCGTCGAGGGCCTTGGCCAGGAACGGCCTCCACGTCCCAAGCCCGATTCCGGCGGCAAACGATAAGTAGCTGCCCCTTTTCAGTGTCAAGCGAGCGATAGTCCGTGCGCCAGCAGTTTCACATCTTCGCTCACTGGTCCCCTCATGCCGAACTTCTTTATGCCTCCCATAGAAAGAATCGATTGCCCGACAGCCAGGGAGTCGCGTAGCCGAAAAATGGCCGTACTTCAATGATTTAGCCGTGAATTGAGCCCGGCAGCCCGATCGTTCTCATCGCGGTTTCGATTGACATGTCGTGATGATTCTGCCACGCTACTAAGCACCAGAGCTGCCCCGAGTGAGACCGAGGCCGTCTACCACTCCGGGTACCTTCTCCAGATCGACGCGGCGCTGCAGCTCGCGTGTGATGACATCTGCTCCCCGATCGAGCGATTGTCCGAGCCAAATTTGTTCGCGCGGCTGGACGAATCCCAATTCCACGAACTTACAGTTAGCCAAAGAACCGGGACGGTTGCGGGTCACCCGCTCGTCCCTCGCAGACCGGCTCCGGGGATTCTTCTAATCCTGAGCAGGATGAACTCTACCTCATAACGCGAAGTACTTTCATATCCCTGTTTTACTCTTCGAAAGGAGGGGGCGTGCCAAAGCAACACGAGATCTCGAGTCAGGAACCGACCATGCATTTAAATACTCGCGCGAATTCCGCGCTGCTCGGGATCTATGAGATATCGAAAGCGCTCGCACGCCCGGCGCGTTTGGAGATTACGCTGGCCGGAGTCATCAATCTGCTGGCCAGCTTTCTCGACATGCAGAACGGCCTGATTGCGCTGCTCGACGACGAGGACCGGACTACGACGGTGGTGGGGTCAGGGTGGAGCGAGGAAACTGCGCGGGAGCATTTCGAGCGGCTTCCCGAACAGGCCGTGGGGCAGATCGTTGTCTCGGGCATGCCCCTGGTGGTGCGCAACATCGCCGAGAGCCCTCTGTTCACGGATTGGACGGAGTTGAAATCCGGTGATCCGTCCGCGGTGAGATCGTTTGTCGGCGTGCCGATCAAAGGGGATGGCCGCACGGTTGGGATCCTCATGATCGAGCGTCTCGACGGAAACTCTGCTCCGCATGCGCTGGACGAAGATGCGCGTTTCCTGACCATGGTGGCCAACCTCGTGGGGCAGACGGTTGCGCTGCAAACGCTGGTGGCGCGCGATCGCGAGCGGTTGATGTCGGAGCGGTACCGGTTGGAAAAGGAGTTGGAACAGCGTACGGAGACAGAGCCCAGGGAAGAGGGAATCGATTGGATTCTTGGGGAAAGTCCGGCCATTCGTGAAGTAGTTAAGAAGATCCAGTTGGTGTCGCGCTGCAATCTTCCGGTGCTGCTTTGCGGTGAGTCGGGTACCGGCAAGGAACTGTTTGCGCGAGCGATCCACGAGTGCTCTCCACGCAAGCACAAGGCCCATATCCGCCTGAACTGCGCGGCATTGTCTGAGTCGGTGCTGGAGTCCGAGCTCTTTGGCCATGAGCGTGGAGCCTTTACAGGCGCGGTAGCCATGCGCAAAGGCCGCTTCGAATTGGCCGACGGAGGCACCCTGTTCCTCGATGAGATCGGGGAGATCTCGCCCGCGTTTCAGGCCAAACTGCTGCGGGTGCTGCAGGAGGGCGAGTTTGAGCGCGTCGGCGGAAGCCACACCATTAAGGTGGATGTGCGGGTAGTGGCCGCCACCAATAAACAACTGGAAGAGGCCGTGCTCGCGGGCACGTTTCGTTCCGACCTTTACTATCGCATCAGCGTGGTTCCTATCTTTCTTCCTCCGCTGAGGGAGAGGTCCGAGGATGTGGTTTTACTGGCACGCGAATTCCTTCGCCGTTTCAACAAGGAACAGGGCGCTTCGGTTGCTTTCTCGCAGCGCGCCATGGAAGTTTTAGTCAGCTGCGAATTCCCAGGCAATGTGCGGGAATTGGAAAGCTGTGTGCGGCGGACCGCAGCTCTGGCCAAGAGCTCTACAATCACGCCGGCGGATTTCGCCTGCAGCGATGGAAGCTGTCTATCCATGGTCCTGGGGAAGTCGATGGGCCGGATGAATCCCAAAAACGACAGCTACGCGAATGTCTCTGTCATCCAGCCGGCGGAGGGTTGCGTAAGGACGGCCGGCAAGACTCAGGAGCCGCAAAAATCGGTCCCGGGCTACGGTTCGGCGGCGTCATCTACTCATCGACCAGGCACGGAAGGCGGCGACGAAGCTCAGCCCGAACGCGAGCGCATGATTGAAGCCATGGAGAGAGCGGGATGGGTTCAGGCCAAAGCCGCCCGCATCCTGGGACTGACGCCGCGGCAGATGGGCTATGCCTTGCGCAAGCACGATATTGCAATCAAGCGCTTTTGATCATTAGCCCAGATGCGGGATTGCTGTGTCCTGCTCTCCCAGGTTAGCGCCGCAAAACGCGCGGCGCGGAACCTGGGGCACCAGCAGCCGTTCCTTTCGCCGCACCCTTCGGAGTCCAACATCCCGCCGAGTGGCGGTTTCAAGACAAAATCAAGTCTGTTCGATGGCTCTGTTGCGATTGCGACAGGGCCATTTTTCGTTGCGTACGCAGTATGCGCCGACTATTCAATAACTTGCACTTTGGCAACCCAGTTGCCTTGTACTTCCGTAGGCCTGCATGCGGCACAACCCAACTGCCGGGCAGATAGAGTGCACTTCCAAGGAGAAACCATCCATGGCGTACATGATCGAAGAGGATTCCTGCATCGGCTGCTCGGCGTGTCTGGACGAGTGTCCGAACAAAGCCATAACCGCCAGAAGTTCTGCCTTCGTCATCGATCCTGCCAAGTGCACGGAGTGCATCGGCTTCTTCGACGAGCCGCAATGCGTGGCGCTGTGCCCAATTGATGGCACGTGCATCGTCAACCCGAATGTACCCAGGTATCAGGCGGCTGTGTAGGGCAGCCCGACGAGCCTGCAGTTGGCTTGTTGGCGTGTAGGAACGATCGCCGCGGAAACGGAAGTTAAGGAGATTTCGAATGGAGCATCCCCAAGCATACGACCTGAATATTGGTGTGGAAGACCGATCGCCTGCGAGCATAGACCGGTTCTTTGTACTTGTGGCGGATTGGCTCGCGGCGAAAGAGGCTGCAACCGGCGACGGCCACGCGGGGATCGGGAGCGAAGAAAGTCAGATTCAGGAAGGTGCGGCCTGATCGCGCAGTAGCTCTCCCGGCGCGGCTGCCGGGATCGGGAAAACGGGAAAGGAAGGTACACGCATGAATCAAGCAGCCATCGAATTCATCACGGCCCGGCTGCAAGAGGGCCTTGTCATTCCGTACCTCGGCCCGGGTGTGTTGGCGCTATCGCAGGGAGATAGCCCGTTACCGGGTTCGCCTGGCGCTCTGGTTGGGCGCCTCACGGCAAAGACCAGCGTGCCGCACAAGATTCGGACCAACCTCACCGCGGCTGCTCAATTTATTGAGAACTTCAAGCACCGCAAGACCGTGAGCACTGCCATGACCGAGGCCTTCGGCGGCGAGGCCCAACCGACTTCCTTGCATACCCTGCTTGCCACCATGCCCATGATTCCCCTCATCGTCCATGCGTGGTACGACGACCTTCCGCAGAAGGCGCTTCGTGCGCAATCGGAATGGGGCATGGTGCAGGGGGTCAGCCAGGCGGAGCACTTCGGCACCTGGGTCCACTACTTCCACGCCGACGGATCGCGCGTGGACGCGGAGACAACGGGCAGGCCCGATGCCTGGAAGACGATGCTCTATCAGCCGCTGGGTTCGGTCTGGCCGGCGCGCAACTACCTGGTCTCGGACTCCGACTTTGTCGAGGTGCTGACGGAAATCGATATCCAGACTCCCATACCCGAGCCGGTGCAGCAATTGCGGCGCGACCGAAGCTTCCTCTTTCTCGGTTGCAGGTTCTCGACCCAACTGGAGCGGCTCTTTGCGCGCCAGATCATGAAGCGTTCCTCGGAGAAGCACTGGGCGGTCCTGCCGGAAGAGCCAACCCGCAATGAGGGCCGCTTCCTGGCCCAATACAACATTGAGCGGCTCGCCATGCCGTTGCCGGAGTTTGTCGCGGCGTTAGAGCAGACTGCGGAAGCGTCGTCGTCGTGTTCACTACAACCAGCGGCCGATTGTAGCGTTCGGCACACCGCCACGGAACACGCGGGGGAAGCCTGATGATGCTGAAAACATGGGCGTTCCTGGCGTCTTCGAAGATGGCACGCCAATTGCTCCTATCAAAGTCAAATACCGGAGTCACACAGTCATAAGTCCTGGTTCGCATCACCGGTAAAAACCCAGTCCGATGCCGCGCGGTAACTGAGCAGCTCCGGACACGGAACCCGAAGCACACAACGAGGAGGAATATGTCATCACTGCGGCAAATCGCATTCTACGGCAAGGGTGGAATCGGTAAGTCCACCACTTCGCAAAACACTCTGGCTGCGCTGGCACAGATGGGAAAGAAAATCCTCATCGTCGGATGCGATCCG
>WNGE01022456.1_pt1 | contig 13244 bp, 16 predicted proteins | sample 5400651 | NCBI WGS metagenome assembly WNGE01 (sample SAMN13153370, study PRJNA577476) | soil metagenome | isolation source: 60 cm soil or saprolite under grassland replicate 2 | place: USA:California | collected 2016-06-15 | reverse complement strand
CCAGCCGCAAACGATCTGGAACTACCGTCTGCGCGCCGACGGCGACGGTCACCTCGTCGTGCGCGGCCCGCACGGCCGTGCTCTTGCCGTCGTCGACCGGAAGGGCTTCCGCGTCCTGAGTTTCGTTCGCAACCCGTAACAGTCCTGCGCGCCGGCTCGGCGTAGCTTGTCGCGATGGAACCCTCACGTCGCGGCAAGCGCGCCGAGCAGCGAGCGGTCTGGTGGTACCGGCTGCGTGGCTACCGGATCCTCGCCGTGAACGTCTGGGTCGGCCCGTACGAGCTCGACCTCGTTGTGCGCCGCGGCAACCGGCTCGTGTTCTGCGAGGTGAAAGAGAAGGTGGGGGAGCGCTGGGGTGATCCGCTCGAGATGGTGGACGCGGAGAAGGAGAGGCGCCTGCGACAGGCGGCGGAGGGCTGGCTGGCGCGGCATCCCGAGACGGCGGGGCTGCGTGTCTCCTTCGACGTGATCGCGGTCCGCTCGGGCCGTCTGGAGCACATCGCCCAGGCTTTCTGAGCGCGGCGTCGAACAGGCGCGGGTGGCCCCGACGCAGGACGCCCTCTACGCCGAGCTCGACCTCGCTCTCTCGTGGTCCGAGCGTGACCTCCCCGAGCGCGAGCGGACGAAGCACGTGCACCGCCTGCATCCATATCTCGGGAAGTTCATTCCGCAGCTGGTGGAGGTTCTGCTCTCGAGGTACTTCAGGCCGGGGCAGCACGTGCTGGATCCGTTTGCCGGCTCGGGCACAACGCTCGTCCAGGCGGTCGAGAGCGGGCTCGACGCGACCGGGGTCGACGTCGCTGCCTTCAACTGCCTGTTGATGGACGTGAAGACGCGGTCGTACAACCCGTTCGTGCTGGAGCAGGAGTTGCGCGCCGCCCATGCGCGGATCGGTGAGCCGACCGGAGAGCGTCCGTCCGGTTACGTTCGACGTTGGTACGCGCCGGCCGCTGCGCGCGAGCTGCTCGCCTTTCGCGGGCTGATCGACGAGTACGAGCATGCGGACGTGTTGCGGGTCGTCCTCGCACGCGCCGCCCGGTCGGCACGCAGGACGACCCATTTCGACCTCGACTTTCCGCGCGAGCCGCAGCTCGAGCCCTACTGGTGCTACAAGCACCGCCGGGAATGCCGGCCGGTCGGGACGGCGTCGCAGTTCCTGCGGCGCTACTCGCTGGACACGCTCGCGCGTCTGAAGGAGTTCGTGCGCGTGCGCGCGCGGGGGCGAGCGGCGACGGTGATGCACGGGGACGTGCGTGAGGAGTCCTTCGGCAGTCGCTTCGACGGCATCGTCACCTCGCCGCCGTATCCAGGGCTGATCGACTACCACGAGCAGCACCGCTACGCGTACGAGCTGCTCGGCCTGGACGACCGGCGCGAGCTCGAGGTCGGAGCGGCAGCGGCGGGTACGTCGCGCGCCGCACTCGCGTGCTACTCAAACGGCATCGTCGAGGCCCTGGCGAACGCAGCACAGGCGTTACGCCCCGGCGCACCCGTGCTTGTCGTCGTCAACGACCGCCGCGATCTCTACCCGGAGATCCTCGAGCGTGCGGGACTGCGCCTCGAGGAGCGCTTGCGCCGTCACGTCAACCGGCGCACCGGCCGCCGCGCAGGCGAGTTTTTCGAAGACGTGCTCGTCGCACGCGTGTGCTGATCCGGCGCAGAGAAGGGACAGACATGCGCGGATTGTCCCCGTAGCTTCGATGCGTGCTCGCGCGCGCAGTCACGTTCGCCCTCGTCGGTCTCGAACCGCGCCGGGTCGAGGTGGAAGCTCACCTGCAGGGTGGTACACCGTCGCTCACGATCGTCGGCCTCGCCGATCGCGCCTGCCAGGAAGCCAAGCAACGCGTCCGCAGCGGGATCCTGTCGGCCCAGCTCCAATGGCCGGGCAAAGACACGCGCATCACCGTAACCTCGCGCCGGCTGAGCTGAAGAAGGAAGGGTCGGGCTTCGATCTGACGATCGCGCTGGCGATCCTCGGAGCGTCCCATCAGGTGCCCCGCGACCGGCTCGCCGAGCACGTGTCGTGTGGGGAGCTTGCGCTCGACGGCCGACTCCGTCGGGTCGGTGGCGTGCTCGGCGTTGCGGAGGGAGCGCGCCGCCTCGGCGTGGAGCGGCTGGTGTGCCCCTACGAGGCGTGTGCGGAGGCCGCCCTCGCCGGCGTCGAGCCGGTGGGAGTTCGCCATCTCGCCGACGCCGTTGCCTACCTGCGCGGTGAGCTCGAGCCGCCCGAGTACGTTCCTGGGAACGGCAAGGCGAGGCGGCAACCGTTCGACCTGGCCGACGTGCGCGGCCAGGAGCGCGCGCGGCGGGCGCTGGAGCTCGCGGCGGCGGGGCGGCACAACCTTCTGCTCGGCGGCCCGCCGGGAACGGGCAAGACGATGCTTGCACGACGCCTGCCGGGGATCCTGCCGGCCCTCGAGGAAGAGCATGCCCTCGAAGTGACGCGGATCCATTCCGTTGCAGGGCTCGTGGATCCCGAGCATCCGCTGATCGGCTACGCGCCGTTCCGGGCGCCGCACCACAGTGCGTCGACGGCAGCGATCGTGGGCGGCGGGCCGCGTCTTCGTCCGGGTGAGGCGAGCCTCGCCCACCGTGGGGTGCTGCTGCTCGATGAGCTGGCCGAGTTCCAGCGGCCGGCGCTCGAAGCGCTCCGGCAGCCCCTCGAGGACGGCGAGATCCTCGTCGCGCGGGCTGCAGGCAGCGTCCGGTTCCCGGCTCGATTCGAGCTGGTGGGCACGATGAACCTCTGTCCCTGCGGTGCCCGCGGTGACCCCAACGCGCAGTGCTCGTGCTCGGCTCAGCGGCTTGCCCGATATCGGGACAGGCTTTCGCGAGCGCTGCTCGACCGCTTCGACCTCGTCGTGACGGTGCCACGAGCGCGCGCGACCGAGCTGCAAGCCGGTCCGGGCGAGGCCTCGGAGCCCGTGCGAGCTCGTGTCGTCTCCGCTCGCATCCGCCTTTCAGCCGCGCCGCCCTCACGAACGCCGGCCGCCGACGAGCTGTTGACGCGAGCGGTCGACCGCCTGCCGCTCTCCATCTGACGGCATGACGGTCATAACTCGGCGTGAGCTGCCGCCGCTGCTGCGTGCGATCCACGATCCGCCGGCTCGTCTGTACCTGCGAGGCGAAGCCGGTGTGGAGCTGCTCACTCGGCCGGCTGTCGCGGTCGTCGGTGCGCGAGCATGCTCGCCGTACGGTGCCCAGGTGGCGCGGATGCTCGGCCGCGAGCTGGCCGCAGCCGGTCTTGTCGTTGTCAGCGGCCTCGCCCGTGGCGTCGACGGCGAGGCGCACCGTGGAGCTTTGGAGGCCGGCGGGCATACCGTGGCGGTGCTCGGATGCGGCATCGACCGCGACTATCCGGCCGCGCACGCCGCACTCTCGAGCTCGATCTCGGAGCGGTCGCTGCTCGTCTCGGAATACCAACCCGGCGTCGAGCCCGCACCGTTTCGTTTCCCGGCGCGCAATCGAATCATCGCCGGACTCTGCGCCGTCACGGTCGTCGTCGAGGCACGCGAGCGGAGCGGCGCACTGATCACCGCCGACTTTGCGCTCGAGGAGGGCCGCGAAGTCTTCGCTGTTCCCGGCGAGATCACCTCCTCACTGTCCGCCGGGACGAACGAGCTCCTCCGGCTCGGGGCCACGCCGCTCACGTGTTCCGGCGACGTGCTCGAAACCCTCGGCGTCGAAGTACCCGAGCCCGAGCGGGCCGAGGTCGGTGAGGTCGCGTCCTCAGTCCTGAAACGGCTCCCTGCCAGCGCGGACGAGCTCGCGCGCGCGACCGGCCTCTCGTCGGGCGAGGTCGCAGCCGCACTGGCGGAGCTGGAGCTCGCGGGCTTGGCGGCAGAGGGGGACGGGCTTTATCGAGCTCAGAGCAACCGGTGACCCCGGCTCACATAGCATCGCGACGTGGACACGAGGCCCTTCTGGCTCGAAGAGTCGCCGCCCGCCGTGCAACGGCGCGCACTCGATCGAGTCGACGTTGCGGTCATCGGCGCCGGCATCACGGGCTGTAGCTGCGCCCTTGCCATTGCCCGCGGCGGGCTACGGGTGCGCGTCGTCGATGCCCGCGGCATCGGAGAGGGAGCCAGCGGAAGGAACGGCGGCTTCGCCCTACGTGGGGGCGCAGCACGTTACGACGTCGCGCGAGAGACCTACGGCCCCGATTCTGCGCGTGAGCTCTGGCGACGCACCGAGAAGGCGCTCGACCGGTTCGAGTCCCTGGCGGGTGGTGCGTTCCGCCGCACGGGGAGCCTCCGGCTCGCCGCCGATGCGGAGGAGCGCGTCGAGATCCGTGCCGAGTATGAGGCGCTGCGTCAAGACGGCTTCGCGGCGGAGTGGCGCGACGAGCTCGTGCATCTGCGACCCGAGTTTCGCGGCGCGATCTTCCATCCGGCTGACGGCGCCGTGCAGCCCGCACGCTTCGTGCAGCAGCTTGCAGAGCTCGGGGCGCAGGCGGGCGTCGCCCTTCAACCGCATCAGCGCGTCGAGTCGCTGGACGAGCTCGATGCAGAACAGATCGTGATCGCGACCGACGGCTCCGGGCGCGGGCTCCTCGACGAGCTCGACGAGACACTGTGGCCTGCGCGCGGTCAGGTGCTCGCGACCGCGCCGATGAGCGATCGGCTCTTCGACTGTCCGCACTACGCACGCCACGGCTTCGACTACTGGCAGCAGCTACAGGACGGGCGAATCGTGCTCGGCGGCTTCCGTGACTTCTCGATCCTCACCGAGATGACGGATGACGAGACGACGACGCAGCCGATCCAGGAGGCGCTCGACGCCTTTCTCGTCGAGCTGCTCGGCTTCATGCCCGAGGTGACGCACCGGTGGGCCGGAGTCTTCGGCCTCACCCAGGACCTGCTGCCGCTCGTCGGACGTGTTCCAGGTCACGACGGCGTCTGGGTCGCGGCCGGTTACTCGGGCCACGGGAACGTGCTCGGCCTGCTCTGCGGCGAGCTAGCCGCGGCCGCAATTCTCGGGCAAGACGATCCGTTGCTCGAGCTGTTCTCCCCGGCGCGCCTGCTCCAACTCGACCCCAAGTAGACCGTCGGCTAGATCTCGACGAAGTCGAGAGCGACGCATGGCTCGTCCCCGACGACCCAGGCATCGTGGCCGGGAGCGGCGATGAATGCTTCGCCCGGCCCGATCTCGACCTCTGTGCCGTCTCGCGCACGAACCCTCAACCGGCCGGAGACGACGTAGCCGACGTGTTCCTGCGATTCATTGCCCGTGAGCGGCTGAACGTGTTGCGACCATCTCCAACCAGGCTGGTAGGTACCGCGCCCGATCGCAACGCGGCCCAGATGAACCGCGGCTCGATCACTCTGGTCGAGAAACGTCCAGGCCCGATCCGGCGATTCGAGACTCTTCGCCTCGACCCCGTGCGCAGAAGCCATCCGCTGCGACGCTAGCACGGACCTAAAGCTCGATCGTCGGCAGCTCGAGCTCAGTGGCGCGCTCCTTCGCCGCGATCGCGATCGCCAGGTCCTGGATTGCCAGTCCCGTCGCGAAGATCGTGATGTCGTCGGCCAACTGTCTGCCCGCGGCTGTACCGGCGAGGACGTCACCGAGTTGTGTAACCACGCTGCGGTCGATCAAGCCCGCCTCGACCGCCGGCGTCAGATCGCCGCCGTGGGCGGCCTGCTCGGAGGGCTGTACAAACGGAACATTCTGAAAGTGCAGTCGCACCATCGCAGGGCGTTCTAGCCGCGCTGATGGAGCGACGCTGAGAGCTCAGCGCTTCGCCGCGGCTCGCGCTCGAAGCTGAGCCTGAATCGCCAGGTTCGCCTGCGCGCGAGCGCGTTGCATGGCCAGCTCCGCCGCGGCGCGCGCTCGAAGCCGACCCTGAATCGCCAGGTTCGCCTGCGCGTGAGCGCGCTGCATGGCCAGCTCCGCACGAGCTCGTTCCGACAGCGGCCGCTCGTGGCGGCGACCGTGATGCGTCAGCACGGCGACCGACGCTGCGACGGCCACGAGCACGAGAACTGCGGCGAGCGCGTACCAGCGGCGGCGGCGCGACGCCCGGCGCCACGCCTCGACGAGCAACGTGTCGTTCATATTCGCCATGAAGCTACTATTACTAGCACCATGCTCCGTGTCAAGATCGACCGCGACGAGCCCGTCGGCCTGCACGAACAGGTCGCCGCCGAGCTCCGTCGCGCGATCGCCGAAGGACAGGCGAAGCCAGGCGAGCGGCTCCGCGGGCGGCTCCCGCCTGCGCGCGATCTCGCGGCCGTCCTAGGCGTCCACACGAACACCGTCCTGCGCGCGCTGCGTGCTCTCCGCGACGAAGGCCTGCTCGAGTTCCGCCGCGGTCGCGGCATCACCGTCGCAGGCACGAGGGAACGCGGTGCGGTCGTAGCACGGGCGCGCGAGCTCGTCGAGTTCGCGCGCACAGAGGGCTACCGCGTCGACGAGGTGATCGAGATCATCGAGAGCGTCGGCTGACCGCCCGATGGCTGGCACCGGATGTCCGGCGGGCTCTTTACGTGAGGTCGATAGCCGGAAGCGCCATGTCGTCTACCCGCTCGATCGCCGCGAGCGCGATCGCCAGATCCTGGATTGCCAGTCCCGTCGAATCGAAGATCGTGATGTCGTCGGCCAACTGTCTGCCCGCGGCTGTACCGGCGAGGACGTCACCGAGTTGTGTAACCACGCTGCGGTCGATCAAGCCCGCCTCGACCGCCGGCGTCAGATCGCCGCCGTGGGCGGCCTGCTCCCACTCGTCGCAGAAAACATGAACTCGGGCGATTTCTTCGACAGCGATCTCCGCCTTCCCCGGCCCGTCGGCGCCCATCAGGCTGGCGTGTTGGCCCGGCCGGAGCGAGCCTTCGCCGAGCACGATCTCGCGGCCCGGCGTGACGGTGGCCAGGAGATCGGCCGTGAGTGCCTCCTCGCGGCTCGACGCGGTCTCCGCGCCGATGCTGTCGGCCACTGCTTCCGCTCGCTCGCGGTCGACGTCCCACAGCACCACCCGCCGACCTCGCGCGACAAAAGTTCGCGCAACCGCCTCGCCGTTGACGCCGGCGCCGATCACGGCCGCGGCCTGCGCATCTGCCCGGCCGAGAGTCTCGGCGGCCAGAACGGCCGCGGCACCTGTCCGTAATGCGGTGACCGCGCTGGCGTCGAGGACCGCCTTGAGCATGCCGTTGGTTGCGTCCGACAGCACGACCAGTCCGGTCACGGTCGGCAAACCCTGCGCCGGATTGCCGGGGAACGAGGTCACCCACTTCAGCAGGGCGTGGCCGGCGCCCAGCGCCGGCATCGCGCGGAAGTCACCGGCGGGATAGGCCGGCACGTACACCTTCGGCGGCATCGACCACTCGCCGCGCGCGTAGGCGATGAACGCCTCGTGGACAGCCTCGAGGGCGCGAAGGGGCGAGACGGCGTCGCGGACGTCGGAGCCGCTGAAGAACGGAATCACCCGCGCCAGCCGCCGGATTCGCCCTTGTACGTTCCCGCGAACAGTGCGCGCGGCGTGCGCGCCAGGATCTTCAGGTCGAGCCAGGACGAGCGGTGTTCGACGTACCAGACGTCGAGCTCGATCCGGTCGTCCCACGGCAGGCGTGCGCGGCCGTGAATCTGGGCCCAGCCCGTGATGCCGGGCTTGACCTCGAGCCGACGGCGTTGCCGCGGCGTGTAGCGCTCGACCTGGTACGCCAGCGTCGGCCGCGGGCCGACGAGGCTCATGTCGCCCCTGACGACATTCCAGAGCTGCGGGATCTCGTCGAGCGACAGGCGGCGCAGAATTCGTCCCGTGCGTGTGATGCGGGGGTCGTCGTCGTTGACGGCAAAGCCGGCGCCTTTGTGCTCCGCGCCCACCTCCATCGTGCGGAGCTTCAGCAGCTCGAACTCCTCGCCGTTCAATCCCACGCGCCGCTGCCGGTAGAGGACGGGTCCCCGGTCGTCGAGCTTGATCGCCAGTGCCGCGATCGCGAGTGCAGGGCTCGCGACCGTAAGACCGAGCGCGGCCATCGTCCCGTCCAGGATGGGGTTCATCGCGTCCCTTCGGCCTTCGCCCAGACCGCGGGTACGCCGAAGCGCAGATACCGCACCAGCGAGACGACGGTTGCCCAGGTCACGAGGACGTAGTAGCGGGCGATGCCTACGCCGATCGTCGCCGCGAGCAGCAGCAGCAGCTGGGCACCCAACGCGACCTGGTACAGCAGCCCCCCTCGCACCAGTGCAATCGACGAGCCCAGGAGGACGAGATGGAGGAGACCGCTCGCGTAGCGAAGGTGCCGGTGGGAGAGGACCTCGAGGAGATACGTCGGTCCGAGACGGCGCAGCATTTTCCCGCGCAGGACGATCAGCCAGCAGTGTTCGAACATGCGCACCTTGCGGCGGTACTCGTCCTCGATGTCGCGGGAAGGTTTCTCCCACGCGATTGCCTCGGGCTCGAAGACCGCGCGCCGGCCGTGCTGAACCATCAGATATGGGAGGGCGAGGTCGTGCCCGAAGCGGGGATCGACGTCGACGTAGTCGGTGCGCCTGACCGCGTAGATCGGGCCGATGCCGCCGGTGATCGAGCCGAGCGCAGACTCGTTGCGCCGCAGCCATGCCTCCCAGCGCCAGTACGTGCCCTCCCGGTTCGTCCCGTCGGCCGCCTCGTAGAAGTGGCCGCCGCAGACATAGGCGACGTCAGGATCGGCGAAGTTGCGCACGAGCCGACGTAGGGCGTCCGGCTTCCACTGCGCGTTCGCGTCCGAAAACGCCAGGATCTCTCTGCTTGTCTCGCGCACAGCCTGGTTCTGCGCGGCAACCTTGCCGCCGCGTGGGCAGCGCAGAAGGCGGACTCGCGGCTCGCGTGCAGCGGCCGCTTCCACGAGCTCGTCCGTGCGGTCACTCGACGCGTCGGAGGCGACGACGATCTCGAACAAGTCAGGCGGATAGTCGAGCGCGAGGAGGTTCTCGAGCCGTCGCTCGATCACCATCTCTTCGTTGTGCGCGGCGACGACGACCGTGACCGGCGGCGTGGAGTCTCGCTTGTGTACGGGGCGTCCCCTCAAGCGCGCAAGCGCAGCGGCGAAGAGAGGGTAGGCGGCCTGCGTCCAGACGAGCGCACCCAGCGACGCCCAGAAGAGAACTCGTGCGATCACGCGACAATCGTAGAATCAGCAGCGCACGTCGTCGTTCCATATACATGCGCGTGCACCCCCACCCTCAGGGTGCGGTGTGCTGCCCACCACCCTCGCGATCGACGATACCGGGCCTCGACGCGCGGTTGGGTGCCGATTTCGTGCCGATTCAGGCTCAGACGGCTTTGACGGAGGCGGACAGCTTTTCCACGGAATCCTTCGCGTCCCCGAAGAGCATCACGGTCTTGGGGTTGAGAAAGAGCGGGTTGTCGATTCCGGCGAAACCCGGGCTCATGCTGCGCTTCAGCACGACGACCTGCTGGGCCTGGTCGACATTCAGGATCGGCATGCCGTAGATCGGGCTGCCCGAGTTGCTGCGGGCATCCGGGTTCACGACGTCGTTCGCGCCGATCACGAGTGCGACGTCGGTGCGCGGGAACTCGGAGTTCGCCTCGTCCATCTCCTTCAACTGCGGATACGGCACGTTCGCCTCGGCCAGCAGCACGTTCATATGGCCTGGCATGCGGCCGGCGACGGGATGGATCGCGTACGAGACCTCGACACCGCGCGACTCGAGCAGATCGGCGAGCGAGCGCACGTCGTGCTGCGCCTGCGCGACGGCCATCCCGTAGCCGGGCACGAAGACCACCTTGCTCGCGTAGGCGAGCATGACCGCGACGTCCTCGGCGCTCGCGGAGCGAACCTGTCCGTCGGTCGCACCGGCGGCGGCGCCCGCGACGGCAGGCGCAAGCTGCCCGAAGGCGCCGAAGAGGACGTTCGCGATGGAGCGGTTCATCGCCCGTCCCATCAACACCGTGAGGAACGTTCCCGAGGCGCCGACGAGCATTCCGCTCACGATCAGCACGTTGTTCTCGAGCTCGAACCCCGTCGCGGCGGCGGCCAGTCCCGTGAACGCGTTGAGCAGAGAGATCACCACCGGCATGTCCGCGCCGCCGATCGGCAGGACGAAGAGAACGCCGAACACCGCCGCTCCCCCGATCAGCGCCCAGATCAGCCACTGCCGCTCTGCACCTGCTGCGATCGCAATCCCTCCGGCGAGGATCGCCGCGAAGAGCAGCGCGTTCGTCGGTTGCTGCAGCGGGTAGACGATCGGGCGTCCGCGGATCAGCTCTTGCAGTTTCGCGAACGCGATCATCGATCCCGCGAAGGAGATGCTGCCGATGATCGCCGAAAGCATGATCGCGGCGCTGATGTCCGTCTTGAGCGCACCGGGATCCGGCGCGCGGTTGTGGAATTCAGCCAGCGAGATCAGCGCCGCCGCGCCGCCGCCGACCCCGTTGAAGAGCGCGACCATCTGCGGCATCGCCGTCATGCGCACCCTGCGGGCGGCGACGGCTCCGAAGGCGCCGCCGACGACCATCCCGACCGCGATCTCCCAGTAGCTGACGACCGCGTTCTGCGCGAACGTGACGGCGATCGCGATGAGCATTCCGACGGCACCGATCCAGTTGCCGCGCCGCGCGGTCGTCGGATGCGAGAGGAAACGCAACGCCAGGATGAACGTCACGATCGTGATCAGGTACAGCAGATTCGTGACGTCGCGACTCAAGACTTGGGGGTGCGCTCCCGCTTCTTGAACATCTCGAGCATCCGGTCGGTGACGACGAACCCGCCGACGACGTTCGCCGACGCCAGCACGACCGCGATCAGCCCCACGACCGTCGTCAGCGTGTCTTTGTGATCGAGTCCTGCCACCAGCATCGCGCCGACGATGACGATCCCGTGAATCGCGTTCGTCCCCGACATCAGCGGGGTGTGCAACAACGTCGGCACCTTCGAGATCACTTCGAACCCGAGGAAGATCGCCAGGACGAGGATCGTGATCTCGAAGGTGAGAAGCAGACCGTGACTCATGCGGCCGCAACCTTCTCTCTGGTCACGCAGCTCCCTGCCGTGATCTCGTCGTCCCAGTCCAGCGCCGGCTCACCCTCGGGCGCGAGGTGCTGCAGCAGAGCCGAGACGTTGCGTGCATAGAGCTGGCTCGCGTGGAAGGGCATCGTCGAGGGAAGATTGGTCAGTCCGACGACGGTGACGCCGCCGTGCTCGACCACCTCGCCGGGCGTCGTCAGCTCGCAGTTCCCGCCCGCCTCGGCCGCGAGATCGACGATCACCGAACCGGCTCTCATCGCCTCGACAGCGCTCGCCGGAATGAGCCGCGGTGCCGCGCGACCGGGAATGAGCGCCGTCGTGACCACGGCGTCGTAGTCCGGAATCCGCTCCTCGAGCGCCTCCTGCTGCCGTCGCTGCTCATCCTCGGTGAGCTCGAGCGCGTAGCCGCCTTCCGTCTCCCCGCCGATGATCCCGAGGTCGAGGAAGGTCGCGCCCAGGCTCTCGACCTGTTCCTTCACCACCGGCCGCACGTCGAAGCCCGCGACGACGGCGCCCAGCCTCCGCGCCGTTGCGATCGCCTGCAAGCCGGCGACTCCCGCACCGACGACGAGCACCTTCGCGGGCGGGACAGTCCCGGCGGCGGTCATCAGCATCGGAAAGAAGCGCGGCAGATGGTTCGCGGCGATCAGCACCGCCTTGTATCCCGACACCGTCGCCTGGGACGAGAGCGCATCCATCGGCTGCGCGCGCGTGATGCGCGGGATCGCTTCCATCGCGAACGCGTTGACGCCCCGCTCGGCGAGACGTTCGATGCCGCTCGGGTCGGTCAAGGGCTCGAGGAAGCCGATGAGTATCTGGCCGCTGCTCAATCGCTGCACTTCGTCCGCTCGCGGCTTGCGCACCTTCACAACCGCCGCCGCGTCCCACGCAGCGTCGACGAGCTGCGCGCCCGCCTCTTGATACGCGTCGTCGGGAAAGGACGCCGCCGCGCCGGCGTCCCGCTCGACGACAACCTCGAACCCGCCGGACGACAGGCGCGAAACCGCGTCGGGAATAGGCTGGTCCGGGCGTGACCCACTTCATCGAGGACTACGGGCTGCTCTTTCTGTTCGGCATCGTCTCCCTCGAATCCGCCGGGCTCTGGCTCCCCGGCGAGACCGCGCTCATCGCCGCCGGCGTCTACGCGTCGAACGGACACCTCTCGATCGCCGGCGTGATCGCGGTCGCCGCGGTAGCGGCGATCGTCGGTGACAACGCCGGCTACTGGCTCGGACGCGAAGGCGGACGTCGCCTGCTACAGCGCTACGCGCTGCTGCGCCGTTTCACCGACCGCGCGCTGCCTCCGGCGGAGCGGTTCTTCGAGCGCCACGGCGGCAAGGCCGTCTTCCTCGCGCGCTTCTTCGGCGGCGTGCGCGTGACCGGCGCCTGGATGGCGGGGATTACGCGCATGAGCTGGTGGCGCTTCCTGTTTTGGAACGCCGCCGGCGGGATCGTCTGGGCGATCGCCGTCGGGCTGGTCGCCTTCTATGTCGGGAAGGCAGCCGCGGACGCGCTCGCCCGCTACGGCATCTACGCGGCCATCGTGGCGGGGATCATGCTCGTCCTTGCGATCGCGGTGCTACACATCTGGCGTCGGCGCGTCGTCGAAGAGCAACCATGAGGCGCAGCCTTCTTCTGCTCGTCTTCGCCGCCCTGCTGGCATGCCCGAGCTCGGGTGCGGCCGGCGGCGTGCCCGATCTCGATCACGTCATCGTGATCGTGTTCGAGAACAAGGAAGCACAGCAGGTGATCGGCAGTTCATCCGCGCCGACGTTCACCTCGATGGCAAAACGCTACGCGACGTTGACGCGCTACCAGGCGGTGACACACCCAAGCCTCCCCAACTACATCGCCATGGTCTCCGGCGGGACGCAGGGGATCCGGAGCGACTGCACGGACTGCATCGTCGACGCCCGTAACCTCGGCGACACGCTCGAGGCCTCCGGTCGCTCCTGGAAGGCCTACGCGCAAGGGCTGCCTCGGCCCGGCTTCACCGGGGCGAGCTCCGGCCGCTACGCGAAGAAGCACATGCCGTTCCTGTACTTCCGCAGCATCGTGTCGCGTCCAGCGCGTCGGCAGCGTGTTGTTCCCATCGAGCAGCTCCACCTGGACGTCGCGAGCGCCAACCTGCCCGACTTCGCGCTGATCGTCCCCGACCTCTGCAACTCGATGCACGACTGCTCCATCCGCACCGGCGACCGCTGGCTCCGCGCGACGCTGCCGCCGCTTCTGAAGGTTCCGAACACGCTCGTCCTCGTGACCTTCGACGAAGGAGCG
>WNGE01017322.1_pt1 | contig 13245 bp, 13 predicted proteins | sample 5400651 | NCBI WGS metagenome assembly WNGE01 (sample SAMN13153370, study PRJNA577476) | soil metagenome | isolation source: 60 cm soil or saprolite under grassland replicate 2 | place: USA:California | collected 2016-06-15 | reverse complement strand
GCTTGAACAACGCGACGGGGCAGCGGTCGGCTGCATTCTAGCCGCTGAATTTGAGGATGCCGATCCGAATGGCGCCCTGCACAGCCGGGCTGAAGCGCTGGCGAATATTCCCCATCGGCGACAGGGCAGCAACAAGCTCAGCGACTTGCATCCTCATGTGTATGGCGACTTCGGCTACGTTCGCGGGCTGAATACGGTCGTCGATCCGAGTGGCAAAGTTCTGGCCAGAGTTCGTTTCACCGACATCTTTGTGTATCGCGATGGCCGATGGGTCGCCTTGGCAGGGCAAGAGTCGCTGCTCACGGATACAAAATAAAATCATCTATGCGTGCTGTGGTACAATGTGTGAGCCGCGCTCAGGTAAGCATAAACGGCGAAATCACGGGCAAAATTGGCCGCGGACTGGTGGTTCTACTCGGAGTCGCCACAACGGATAACGAGGCCGATGCCGAATACCTCGCCAATAAAATCGCCGGCCTGCGCATTTTCGAAGACAAAGACGGCAAGATGAATCTGTCCGTCGTTGAAGTGGGAGGCGCAGTCCTGGCAGTCTCCCAATTCACGTTATTCGGAGATACGCGCGGCGGAAGGCGTCCGTCATTCATTGCCGCGGCACGCCCAGAACAAGCCCGCAAACTGTACGAACATTTCATTGCACGCATTCGCGCGATCGGTCTGGTCTGCGAGACTGGCCGCTTCCAGGAAATGATGCAGGTGGAGCTGGTGAACGATGGCCCGGTCACAATTCTGCTGGATTCCACAAAGCTGTTTTGACTCGCTTACCCTTTTCGACTCAATCAACTGAGAACTGCCAACTGAAAACTGAGAACGGCGTTGAGTTCGATTAACTGGTTCGATTAACTCACCACAATATCCGCAATCCTCACGGCGTCGGCACAAGCCTTCACGTCATGCGTACGAATAACATGCGCTCCTTTGAGAATGGCCGCCGTTTCCGCCGCGAGCGTCCCATAAAGGCGATCGGGGATTCCGGCATCTTTGCCATCACGCGCCAGCGCCTGTCCGATAAAAGATTTCCTGGACACACCAGCCATGAGCGGGTAGCGCAGGTCATGAAACTCGGCAAACCGCTTTAGCAACGGATAGTTTTCCTCGTGGTTTTTGCCAAAGCCGAAACCGGGATCAAGCACCAGCCGGTCACGCTTTACGCCTGCCATCAGCGCGGCATCCGCGCGCTCCCGAAGTTCGCGTTTAATCAAGGTAACAATATCCGCGACTGGCGGCAGCGTCCGCCATTCTTCCGGGCGTCCACGCATGTGCATCAACACGGCGCCGCATTTCAACTCCGTGAGAGTCTTCGCCATCCGTGAGTCCCAGCGAAAACCGCTCACGTCATTTACGATTTCCGCTCCCGCCTCCACCGCAGCGCGGGCAACGGCCGCCTTGTAGGTATCAACGGAAATGACCACTTCCGAGCGCTTCCGCCTCAGCGATGTAATTATCGGGATTACGCGATCCAGTTCTTCGCGCTCGCTAACCGCAACTTTCGTGCCGCTGTTGGGGGAAGCGCTCGCCTCAGCCGAAGCAATAACACTAGCCCCCGGCCTGGTGGATTCGCCTCCGATATCGATGATGTCTGCGCCATCCGCCACGAGTTGCAGCGCATGGGCCACGGCGGCCTCTGGATCGAGATGCAGCCCGCCATCTGAGAATGAGTCGGGCGTGACATTTACCACGCCCATAATCAGCGTGCGTTTCCCCAAGTGCAGCGCGCGCGAGCCGATTTGCCATTCAAACACTGGCCTCATAGCGAAGCGATTTTAAACCAGTGCTCGGAAGGAAGGAGATCAAGTGTCGGTGTCCGACCAAAACACCAATAATGAGACTTATTACGGGGTTAGATCATCTGATTACCTGAAAGCACAAGCCTTTACCGGACGTTAACGACAGGAGAAGCGATGCACTATCACGATTCTGACGACCTGAAACGCCTGGGCGAATTCAAGCAACTGGCGCCAAGGGAATTCTCTGCCTTCGTAGAGTTTGACAAGATTGTCGGGCGCGAAGACGGCACCATCCCAAGGAAGTATCGCGAACTGATCGCGATCGCGGTGGCATGCACGACCCAATGCCCTTATTGCCTCGATGTGCACACTCGCGCAGCCAAACGCGCCGGCGCCACTCGCGAAGAAGTCAGCGAAGCTGCGATGTTAGCGGCCGCGCTTCGAGCTGGAGCAGCGGTCACTCACGGTGCACTCGCGGTGAAATTGTTCGACCAAGTCCCAGCGTTCCAAGCGGCCGGTGCTGACACTCGGAAGTGAGGAGCCCAGGCCTCGGATTCTCAGTCGCGTAGTAAATTCTCCGCGCCTGCCTTACATCGCTTACACTACGTTGGGAAAAATTATGGCATCGGTTCTGGTGGAACATTTCTTCTTGGGGTGCCTGGCGCACGCTTCCTATTTGGTCGGTTCGGAAGGCATCGCGGCGGTCATTGATCCGCAGCGCGACGTCGATATCTACGTCGACGCCGCCAAGCAAAAGGGGCTGAAGATCGAGCACATCATCGAAACGCATCTGCACGCCGACTTCGTCTCCGGTCATCATGAGCTTGCGCAACGCACCGGAGCTCGCATTTATCTCGGGGAAGGCTCCGGCGCAACGTTCCCTCACAAAGCGGTCAAGGACGGTGATTCCCTTCAATTCGGTCACTGCCGGTTCGATTTTCTTGCGACTCCCGGACACACCGTGGAGAGCATTTGCATCGCGATGACTGACCTACGCGAGTCGTCCCGGCCAAAAGCGCTCTTTACCGGTGACACTCTTTTCGTTGGCGACGTTGGCCGTCCGGATCTTTCTGCCGAGCACACGCCTCAGCAACTTGCCGCGATGCTATACCACAGCCTGCATGACAAGCTGCTGAAGCTTCCGGATGAGACTGAGATCTATCCGGCACATGGCGCCGGATCGCTCTGCGGCCGGCAGATGAGTTCCGAACGCTCATCCACCATCGGGAAAGAACGCCGCACCAACTACGCGCTTCAGGCAGGCACTTGCGAGGACTTCATTCATCTTCTGACCGACGGTCTCCCGCCTCGCCCCGAATACTTCGGCCGCGATGTGGAACTGAACCGTCAAGGCGCCGCAGCGCTTGATCAGATCCCGCCGCCGGTGCCGGTGCGCGCGCCCGAGGTCTTCCGCCTGCAAGCAGAAGGCGCAATCGTGCTGGATACGCGTCCCGCAATGCAGTTTGCTGTCGCGCACGTTCCGGGATCAATCCATATTGGCCTCTCCGGGCAATACGCGTCGTGGGCGGCGCGGATTCTTGGTCTCGACAAGCGCATCATCCTCGTCGGAGAAGACGCTGACCATCTGCGGGAATCGCAGATGCGGCTGGCGCGCGTTGGCATTGAAAACGTACAGGCGTACCTCGAAGACGGCATTGGCGGTTGGATTGCGAGCGGCTATGAGCTGGATTACATTCCCCAGATCTTGGTGCAGGAATTCTCGGACCTACTGGAAAAAGAGAGGGACCACGTTGCGGTACTCGATGTCCGCGAGCCCGGTGAAGTCGCGGCCGGAGCTATGGAGAATTCCGTCCGGATTCCCTTGGCTCAGTTGCCGGATCGAATCGCGGAGTTGGATCGCGGCAAACTGCTCGTCGTCCATTGCAAGGGCGGCTACCGCAGCTCGATCGCGACCAGTATCCTGAGGCGCGCCGGGTTTCGCGACATTGCCGATCTTACGGGCGGGTTCGACGCTTGGAAGGCCCTGACCCACACACGATGAGATCTCATTGCAGGCAATCTGATAAGCAGACGCCCTGACGCAGTTGGGTTTGGTTCGCGATGGCGGATGGAGGATTCCTCCCGAGTGATCGGCAAGCCCCGGATGGCCGGTACGGCGGAAGCTGAGCATAATTGGGGAAAATCGTCATTTCACCAACGACCCGGTTCTGAGTGAAATCGCTGTTTAGAGCAGCTAGCCGATGAACTCCATCTACTCAGATTTCCGTGAACTCGATTGTCAGTCCACGTGAGTGACAAGATACGGTCCCAGCAATTCATTGATGACTTTATAGAGCTCAGAGCCAAGCAGCGCACGGCTGTTTTCCGTCACTGCGTAGTAGCAAATCCGTTGTCCCCGCTCCGCCACACTGATTGTGATGCACAGGGAGTTGCTGTGCTTGTCTCTGGTGATCGAGTTGCCCCGCTCAGTCATGTCCGCCCAAAGTTCCTCGTTGGGCAAGCATTCCTTCGGGAATTCGGCTGGCAGGGCGATGGCGTTTTGGAACAGAACCCTAGAGTCGTCGTGAGATCCAATTGCCACTCGACCGCTTTCCGACGTGTGTGTCGCCAGGGCAAACCAGGTATGGGATAGTTGAGATTGGCCCCGCAGCGGCCATCCTCTTCAAGGCCGAATTGCCATCGGGGCAGGTTGCGAGCGGCTTCGCCAGGACGAAAGACGTGGAGGTGCTTACCGGGCGGATAGTCTTCCGGCTTCATAATGCCTGGTTCCCGGACTTCCAGTAGTTCCACCTCGCAGCGAAGGATCGCATTTGGCGGGACATGACCCGGTAGCCTTTGGCGCCGTAGGCCAAGTGCGGGCTGATGATCAGGCTTCTTACGCCGCCGACTCGCATGCCCTCGATGCCATATTGCAAACCTGCGATACACTCGCGCTTTCGTAGATCGATCCTCATCTTTTGCCCGCCCAAGAAGGTGCCGGTCAGCTCCGTGCCGTGGTTAAGGAACATCCGCACATTTGCGACGACAGTCTTTCCGCGCAGGGCCTCGTCTCCAGTACCGACCGTGACATCCTGGATTTTAATTCCTCTTGTCATAGGTTCCCGGTCTAGCCAATTCCAAGTAAAAAGGTCTGCTCCAAAATCTTAGCGAGACTGATCCGTCCACACAATTGCCACGGTTCGTCGGAGACACGTTTTATGAGCCACAGCGGCAAAGCTGTGTTGCTGCAGTCACCGGGACTTCCGGGAACCGCGTTGGCAAAGCGACCGACCCGCTACGGCGGATCGTCGCCAATTTGGAAACTGGCTCATGGTTGATGATAAATCGCCATCACGCGAGTAACGCCTCAATGTGGCCCGTTTATGGGATGAGTTCGAGGCACTTACCAAACGCCCGCCAGACACTAATATCAGGACTGACCAATGCTACAATCAGCTTGGAATGCCCCGGGCGCGCTCGATTTCGCTGATCGTTTTCTGCCTGTTGGCAGGCATCCAGCTCCAGGCTGCTTCCTCCAAGAAAGCTCTTGAAAAGCGCGTTGGCGCGATTCTCAGCCAGCCTGACCTCGCTCGCGGTTTCTGGGGAATTGAAGTTGTTTCCCTGCAGAACGGCAAGGTCCGGTATTCGCAGAATGCAGACAAACTGTTCACGCCAGCCTCAAACACCAAGCTGTTCACTACAGCCGCAGCATTAGCATTGATCGGTCCCAACTACAATTTCCGTACGACGGTTGAGACAAGCGGTACTCTGGACAAGCACGGACGCCTGACTGGCGATCTGGTGCTCGTGGGACGAGGCGATCCCAACCTCTCTGGACGCGAACTGCCCTACGCGCTGCACACTGCCCGCAACGAGCATCCCATACAGGTGCTCGAACAACTCGCCGATGAGTTGGTGAAGAAGGGCGTGAAGTACGTAGACGGAGACATCGTCGCGGACGACTCTTATTTCGCATTCGAGCGTTATGGTGAGGGATGGAGCCAGGACGATCTCGTGTGGGATTACGGTGCCCCGGTTTCCGCGCTCACGATCAATGACAACGTGGTGTTCGTGAATATTCTGCCCGGCGACCGCGTGGGCGAGAGGGCGTTCGTCAGCATTACGCCATTTGCAGACTATTATCGAATTGATAATCGAATCATCACCACGCCAGGCGGCACCCAGCGCAAGATCTTCATCAACCGTGAGCCCGGTTCCACTCTTTTGACCCTGTGGGGCAACGTGCCACTCGATGATGCTGGCGCGAGCGAGGACCTCGCTATCGAAGATCCGGCCGAGTTCGCAGCAACGTTATTTCGTGGCTTACTGCAAACTCGAGGCGTCAGCGTGTACGGCCGCCAGCGCACTCGCCACACCGAGTTGGCTAGTCTTTCTACTTTTACCGTGACCGCCTCGGCGCCTGCTCGTGGTGGCGATGAGCCCATGCGCTCTTTGCAGAACCAGGCGTTGGTGCTTGCCAGTTATCAATCGAAGCCCCTGGTCGAGGATGTACGCGTCATCAACAAAGTGAGCCAGAACTTGCATGCAGAAATCCTGCTGCGCCTGCTAGGCCGCGAGAAAGGAACCGCCGGAACCGTGGAGGGTGGCCTGGAAGTGCTGCGAGGATTCCTGAATCAGGCGGGTGTGCCCAACGATCAGTATGTTTTTTATGATGGCTCCGGGCTCTCACGGCAAAATCTCGTCACGCCCCACGCGGTTGTTCAATTACTCCGATATGCCGCGTTGCAGCCCTGGGGCGCAAGCTTTCGTGACACGTTGCCAGTTTCAGGCATTGATGGCTCGCTTTCCGACCGCTTCAAGAGCCTCGACCTGCAAGGCCGCATCTATGCGAAGACGGGGGCTCTGGGCGGCGTGAAGAGCCTTTCCGGATACGTGACCACTAAACATGGCGAGCAGTTCGCCTTCTCAATTCTCACGAATAACTTCAATCTGCCGACCAAGCGCGTGACGGATGCAATCGACAGCGTTGTTGAGGCGGTTGTAGAGGGAAAGTAGCAGCGACCACCGCAATCCGATGTAGGCGCGGGCGTCCCCGCCCGTGCAACCAGCGCCCAACAACATCGGGAATTAGCCCTGCCAATTATCCTACCGTTCCAAGACGTGTATAACCACCTTAGGTCTGCCCATGAATCGGGTCTTCCGCCTTCTGCGCCCCTCCCATCAGCACACGGCCTTCTCAGCCACGCTGCTGTTGATGACGGCGGTGCTGCTCTCGCGGGTCATCGGTTACATCCGCGAAGCCTACATTGCCTGGGCCTTCGGCGACCGACGCTTACGTCGCTGGTTTCACCATTCCGGACTGGCTGAACTATCTGGTTGCCGGCGGCACGGCATCGATTACATTCGTTTCGATCTACACCCGTTTTCTGGCCGAGAACCGAGAGGAGGACGCCCAGAAAACATTCTCAGTGATCATCACTGTAATGACCGCTGTGCTGGGCATCGGCATTGTTCTCGCCGAAGTTTTTACGCCGCAGATATCGCGCCATCTGTTCAGCGGATTCACCGCCGGCCAACTTGAGTTGTGTGTTCACCTCACACGCATTTTGCTTCCAGCACAGATCTTCTTCTACGTGGGCGGAGTCGTCTCCGCAGTACTCCTTTCCCGGCGGCTATTTCTGCTCCCCGCCTTCGGACCGCTGCTCTATAACGCAGCTATCATTCTGGGCGGGCTGCTGCTGTCGCGACGAATTGGCATCGCCTCACTGGCATATGGCGCCCTGGCAGGCAGTTTTCTTGGGCCGTTCTTAGTGAATGCGATCGGCGCGGCGCGAATTGGAACCGGCTACAGCCTCTCCTTCGATGTCCGCAATCCTGTATTCCGCGAATGGGTCCGGCTGTCGATTCCGCTCATGCTCGGCGTTTCTCTTGTGACTGCCGACGATTGGATCCTTCGCTACTTCGCATCCGGGGCCGTAGGCGATATCACACGTCTCAACTATGCCAAGCGCTTGTTCGCTGTCCCTATCGCAGTTCTGGGACAGGCCACCAGCCAAGCCTCGTTGCCGTTTTTCGCCAGGCTTTTCGGGGAAAAGCGCATGCAGGAGTTTGCGGAAACAGTGAATGGATCAATCTACCGCATTATCGCCACTTCTCTCCTAGCCACAGCTCTAATGATGGCTACAGCGCTGCCGCTGATCGACCTCGTTTACCGCCGTGGGCACTTTAGTTTTTCTGACTCGCAGCACACAGCTCTTTACTTCTTCTGGTTCTCGCTCTCGCTGGCTTTCTGGTCAGCACAGGCCCTTTATTCCCGTGCATTCTATGCCGCTGGAAATACTCTCACTCCGATGATTGCCAGCAGCCTGATCACTGTAGCGTCGATCCCAATGTACTCTGCGCTTTATCGTGCATTCTCGACAGTAGGCCTAGCTATGGCTTCGGATGTGGGCATCATGGCAAACACCCTGGCTCTGGCCGTCCTGCTTCATCGTCGCAAGCTGGTTCGGATTGACAGGTTGAACTGGGGGGAAATTGGCAAGGCGGGAATTACTGCGCTGATCGCAGGCATGCTCAGCTATGAGGTGGGGCGAATCGTAATGGCTAACAACAGCCGCAGCGCGGATCTGAGGGCTTTGGGGCTCATAGCACTGACTTGGGCCGCAGCAACGGCGGCCGGGCTATGGTTCACTCGTTCCCATCTGCCCCAAGACTTGCAGCGGCGCAAGTCGACGTCATACCCGCGGGTTGCAGAGCAACAAGCGGAGGATTTGAGCAGAGGCATCGAGGCGTAAGAGGCTCCCCCGACTGGTTATGTTTAGCGAATTCCCAAACTTCCGTTGAACTGCTTCAGTGCCCGGTAGCATTCGCACGCCGCATTTTCCAGGTCCGTGCGATTCACGATTCGTACCCTTCCACGTAAATTCTCAATCATGCCCGAACGCTGCAGAGTTCCGGCTGCCAGGCTCACGCTGGGCCTCCCGGTGCCAAGCATCTGCGCCAGAAAATCATGCGTGACGAGCAGAATATCCGACTCAACCCGGTCCTGGCACATGAGCAGCCAACGCGCCAGGCGCTGCTCGATTTCGTGCAAACGGTTGCAGGCTGCGATCTGCGCCAACTGCAATCCCTGAATCAGAACGTAACGATTCAAGATCAGCCGCAGTTCGGGCGCGCACTGTAGCGTTTCAGCAAGCAGTTCGGACTTGATGCGGCACCCGCTTCCCGTGATTTGCACGACGGCACGATATGGCCCGCGATCGAGCCCCACTGCTAGCGGAGTGCCGACCATGCCTTCCTTCCCGACAATAGCGACCTCCACACTTCTGCCATCGCTCGTAAGAATCACTAATGACGCCATGCCTGAGTTGAGAAAATAGGCGAATTCGATCTTCTGGCCCGGTTCTTGCAGAATATGATGATGAGGCAGGTCGACGTACTCGAGGTGAGGCCGAAGAAGGGAGTACTCTCGATCAGGAATCGCCAAGAGCAGTTCGCTTTTCACTCCGTGATCGCCGCCGCAAGTACGCCGCGGAGGCTCCGGTCTTCTTGCTCTTTCAGTCCGGTTCTTTATTGTTTCCACAACTCTCCTGTGCGTGCCGAAGAGGGCATGTGGACGAAGTCTGCGTAGGCTATTTGCGATGGGGAATAATGTCAGTCCGGCAACGAACGGAGGGAACCTCTACCGGCAAGCGGTCGTGGACGTTATCTCAGCCCAAGGCCGCCATTGAAGTTCTGAATTACGTCATAACACTCGCACGCGGCTTTCTCCAGATCTTTACGGTTGAGCACACGGATTGTGCCGCGCGTATTTTCAATCGCGCCTGCGCGCTCCAGCATTCCGGCAGCTATAGTGACACTGGGCCGGCCGCTGCCGAGCATCTGCGCCAGAAATTCGTGGGTCAGCGAGATCCACTCCGAATCAACTCTGTCCTGGCACATGAGCAGCCAGCGCGCCAGGCGTTGATCGAGTTCATGCAGGCGGTTGCAGGCCGCGACTTGGGCTATTTGCAGCCCTTGCGTCAAAATGTACCGATTGAGATGCGACTTGAATTCAGGCGCCAGCGGCAGAATTGTTTCCAGTGTCTCCGCTGGAAGTCGGAGCCCACTGCCGGGAATCTGCACAATCGCCCGAAACGGACCGCGCGATACTCCCACCGCGAGCGGAGTGCCAGTCATTCCTTCTTTGCCGACCAGTCCGACCTCGACACTCTTGCCATCCTTGACCAGTATGACCAGCGAGACCATCCCCTCATTCGGGAAATAGGCAAAATCGAGTTTTTCTCCCTGCTCATGCATGACAAAGTGACGAGGAAGTTCGAGAAGTTCGAGGTGAGGCCGAATCAGCTCATATTCATCATCAGGAACAGAGAGCAGAATCACATTGCGTACAGCTTTGCCCGCAGGATCCGTCCGAGTACCCTCGAGCAGAGGAACCGGCCTAACTAGCTGCGAAGAGCGGGCAACGGTGACGTTGGGAACGGCCATGCAACTTTTCTCCGAAGAACTTAGATGCGCTTCGCCCGGCGCTAGTTGATCGGGGGAACCCTTACTCGGCAGGCATTCTTTCGGGGATTTTTATGCGGAGAAACAGGGTAGCGCGGGAACCCCCGTGAGAGTGCCCCCGAGACTATCGCGGGAAAAGCCGTATCAGCGAAACGTCAAACTAAGTCTTGCCGCAAGTAGCATCAACGGCCACGATGGACTGGCGCGTCAGCCACCACCCCGTAGTTAAGCGCGAGCTGCCGTTGCGGTTTCCAGAGCTGCAGTCGTCGGCTTGGCTTCTTCGCCATTCGGTTTCTGGCCGGCCTTGCGAATGTCGATACCGCCCTTAAAGAACGCGCCGTCTTCAATGGAAATGCGCGCCGCAACAACATCGCCAGTAAGCGAGCCATCGCTCCGAATATCAACGCGATCGCTAGCCGTCAGATTGCCGCGAACTTTGCCAAGCACCACGATTTCTCGCGCGTTGATGTTGGCCGCAACCACGCCATTCCGTCCGACCGTAACCCGATTGCCGGAAAGATTGATCGAGCCTTCCACTCGGCCATCAATATAAAGCGACTCCGAACCGGTCACCTCGCCTTTAATTACCAGAGATTTGCCGATCGTCGCCTGATCCGCGGTAGTAGTGGTGGTGGCAGCCGTGCGTGGCGCCGCCGCCGCCGGTTCGCTCATGCTCGGCACGCTCGACGCGGGCATAGCGGGACGCTCCGGCTCACCTGGCCGGGATGGACTCGTTGGCTGATTTGTGGGCTTCCACATTGGCAGAAAATCCTTTCCTCGTGTTGGAGTGACGGTCAACGCCGCATTCGGCGACCAACTGGCATTTTACTCCCCAGGCATTCCACATTGTTGTGGAAATCCTTTGGAATAGTGGAATTTCATGTGCTAAAAGGGAACCAAAGTTCTAAGGTTTTTTCCCTAGCCGCAGACCACAAATGAGGTGGGCGTGCTGATTTTCGCATACATCTTTTTTTTTGCCGGGCACGAAATTGTGTCACCGAGCTGTCTTGCAGCAAGAATATTTCACCTCAGGTTCAAACAACGTTTAGTTTTACATTTTTTGACGTTTAACCCCTGCGATTCGCGCTACTCTTTCCCTTGATTAGTCAGGTTCGACTCCTAAGTGCTTGCCCTTCCAGCCTTTCGCAGAATTTGCGGAAAGATGCGAAAATAAAGGCAAGCGCCGAGTCATCGCGACGCACCGCCCTCGGTTGAATCGGAGTTGCTGCATCCAGCAACGAAAGGGCGGGCTGTCGTGTCTAACACGGTAAACCAGTAGTTCGATGCCAACGACAGAAATCCCGCCCAGGCCGGCAGTTTCTTCGCCACCTACGGCCACATCGCACCCCGCCGATTTGTACGATGCCGAGGGCTGGGAATCCGCGTATCGCGAGCTGCATGATGTTCCCGAACTGCTTGTCCAACTTCAGGACGAGCTATCGCGCTCTCGTCAGCGGGAAGCATTTTGGATATCAGTTGTCGTCCATCTCACATTAATTATTCTCGTCGTCAATGGTCCAAGACTCGAAAGGTATTTACCCAGGCGGGCTGTCATCGCCGTGAGTCCGAACGATATGATGCGCCAAAAAGAGCTCACTTACCTCGAACTCCCGCCCGACGAACAGAAGCTGACCAAGCCGCCAGAAACGGATCACATCTCCGATAAGAATCGCATTGCTACATCGCGCGCGCCGCAACTCGATCGCCAAGAACTAAAGAAGATTCTCGATAGCGCCCGCCCGGGAGCACCGGGGCAACGTGTTCCGCAGACTGCTGCACAGCCAGCGGCGCCGCCTTCGCCGGCTCAGAGCGGTCAAGCTCAACAGCAGCAGCCGACGCAGCCGCAGGGTGCCGTTCCACCTTCGCAGAATCAGGATCAAGTCGCGAATCTTGAAGTCCCGCGCGTAAGGGCGCCCAAGCCGAGCTTCGAAACGAAGCCCATGTCTCCGGGGTCGGCGATTGACCAAGCCGGGCGCGCGGCCATCGCAAATCGTGGCAGCTACGGTGGCGACAACGGCGATTTTGGTCTAAGCCGGGGAAGCCAAGCTCGTGCGCAAGGACAAGTCGATATTCTCAGCGACACTATGGGCGTCGATTTTGGCCCGTACCTTAGCCGTATTCTTCGTGAAATTCGCGTCAACTGGATCCGGCAGTTGCCTGAATCAGCTCTTTCAGGTCTGAAGAGAGGAAAGCTTGCCATCGAGTTTTACATTCTGAGAGATGGCCGGACGACCGGCATGGCGCTGACCGATCCCTCGGGCGATGTCGCGCTGGACCGTTCCGCGTGGGGCGGCATCACGGCATCCGATCCATTCCCCGCGCTGCCCAATGAGTTCGCGGGGCAATATCTCAAGCTGCGAATCCGCTTCTACTGCAATCTAGAAGAAAGCGAGCTGCGCTAGCGTGGCAATGTGGCGCGGGCGCCCACGCCCGCGAACTAGAAAATGTACACTCACCAGACGTGATAGCGATTCTCCCGCGCCATCGGTGTTCCTGTCTTGGAGTGAAACGCGACGAGAAAATGTGCCGCCGACCCTATGTTCGACTCGTCTAAAGATTCCGTATCGCCCTACCCGGCGTTCGAACTGGTCGACATGCGTGTGGGCCGGGTCACGCGCATAGAAGATCATCCTCGCGCGCGCAAGCCGGCTTACAAGCTGTGGATCGATTTCGGTCCTGAGCTTGGTGTCAAAACCTCCAGCGCGCAGATCGTTGCCAATTATTCCAAGCAGGATCTAATGGATAGGCTGGTGGTTTGTGCCGTGAATCTGGGCGTAAGAAACATCGCAGGATTTGCCTCTGAAGTTCTGACGATGGGCATGAGCGACAGCGCTGGGAATGTCGTGCTTTTGCAGCCGGCAAGTGATGTACCGCTAGGTTCACGAGTCTTCTGATCAGATTACTGCTGGTTCCGCATCATCGCGTAGCGATTTCAAGGACACTCGGCGACTGAGGAAGCGCAGCGGAAGCGGGCTTGCCGGGCGCGCGGCTTAGCTGCCGAGTTGCTAAAATGGATTAGGAATCAGTCGTGCCGCAGTTCACTGAACAATTCGACGTTGTAGTTGTCGGCGCGGGTCATGCCGGATGCGAGGCC
>WNGE01017916.1_pt1 | contig 13246 bp, 12 predicted proteins | sample 5400651 | NCBI WGS metagenome assembly WNGE01 (sample SAMN13153370, study PRJNA577476) | soil metagenome | isolation source: 60 cm soil or saprolite under grassland replicate 2 | place: USA:California | collected 2016-06-15 | reverse complement strand
CGAGCGCGACCGTCGTCCGGGCGGGCAGCCATGCAACCGCTGCTGCCGCGACGAGGATCGACATGGCGGTTCGTGAGACGTGGGAGCGTCGGCGGATCATGCGACCCGCCGCCGTGGCGTCCAGAGCGCGGTCCCGCCCTCCGTTTCGGGCAGCGGCGGGTTTGTGGCCGACGCCATTCCGTCGATGAAGGCCCGGACCAGGCGCTCCTCGAGCTGGCTGCCCGCGGCGTCCTCCAGCCGGCGGAGTGCCTCGACCACGCTCAGTCCCTTGCGATAGGGGCGGGTGGTCGTGATCGCCGAGAAGGTGTCGCCGATGGCCAGGATCCGGGCGATGAGCGGGATGTCCTCGCCCTCGAGGCGGGTCAGATAGCCGTTGATGTCCGGAACGTCGCGGACGATCATGTCGCCAAGGGCCACGTGCTGCTTGACGATCTCGTACTCGTCCGGCGTGAGGGCGCCGGGCTTGCGCAGGATGTGGTCCGGTATCCCGATCTTGCCGATGTCGTGCAGCAGCCCGGCGACGTGGATCGTGCGGACGGCCTCGGCATCCAGGCCGATCTGCTCAGCCAGGAACGTGGCGTACCGCGCGACGTCCTCGGAATGGCGCTTCGTGTAGCGATCCTTGGTGTCGACCGCGATGATCAGGCCCTGCAGGATGTCGAAGGTGCCGGGGCCGCTCGCGCCCGCCGGATTGGCATCGGCCACCCGGATCGAATCGCCGCCGCTCGCTCGCGCCTCGTCGAGGGCCACGGACGCACTGGACAACAGCGTCGTCACGGACTCGCCATTAGTCGGGTAGAAGCCGATTCCGGCGCTGATCGTGAGTGGCAGGCGCTCGGACACGTCGAAGCGGAGGCTCAGGTCGGCGAGCGCGGTCCGGACGCGCTCGATCGTGGGCTCCAGCTCGACCGCGCCGGGCGTCCCGCTGATGGCCAGGAACCCGCTGATGACGAGGAATTCGTCCGGTCCGTAGCGGCCCCAGGTCGTCCCGGCCGGCAACTGCTGGCGAAGCAGTCCGGTGATCGACAGGAGCGCCTGGTCGCCGGCTCCGTGGCCATAGGTGTCGTTGAGGAGCCGGAAGTTGTCGATGTCGAGCACGGCCACCGCGAGGGCGCCGCCGGCGGCCCGGGCGCGCTCCAGCCGGTCGGCCAGCGTGGCCACGAGCGCGCCATGGTTCAGGGCGCCGGTCAGGGCATCGCGGCGGGTGAGCTCCATGAGCTCCTTCGTCTGGCGGGTGAGCCGGCCCTGTGCGGCCCGGAAGATGAAGAACAGGAGGACTGCGCAGACGGCCGCCGCGCTCAAGGTGATCGTCACGACGTGGGACCGGTTCTCGTCGAGCACGGCAAGCACCGGTCCGGCGTCGCGCCAGACGGCCACGACTGCGTAGACGTGGCCGTCGGCGATCACCGGCAGGTACTCGCGGATGACGGTCGGGACGCCGATCGGGGCGAGGGCCGCGCTGCCCTCGGTCGGCATGATCGCCGCCTGGACGGCCTGGCTCGCGATGGCTGCTCGGAAGGCCTCGGGCGGCGGTCCGGACGACGTGCTCGTGGGGTCGTCCGCGGACAGGATGGATCCGTCGGGCGCAAGGATCGCCTCGTGCAGGATCTGACCCTTGTCGGTGAGCAGCCGGAGGGCCTGGTCCAGGGTGACCCGCCGCTCCGGAGTGATGCCGGCCTCGACCAGATCGGAGCGGCGCAGGTTGAGCGTCACGAAGCTCCGGGCGGTGGCGACGTCGGCGCCGACCGTGGCATTGAGCAGGGTGGTGGAGGTATCCGAGGTCACGAGCAGCGCCTGGCCGCTGGCGGTCAGCCCGATGACCACCAGGAAGGCCCCCAGGACGAGCATCAGAAGGATGGGCCGGACGGGCCGACGGGCCTTTGCGCGCACGGTGGGTCTGACCTCGTGAGGATAGAGCCGCAGCCTACGGTCTCCACGCGCATGGTTCGAGTCAGCCAGAGGTACCCCATCTGGGCCGGTACTCCCCGGCAGCCCTTCACCCGGGCGCGGCCGCGACCCGCCGCGCGGAGCCGCGCTTCACCGAGGAGTCGCGCTTCACCGAGGAGCCGCGCCGCACCGGCCTGTCCGCGACCTCACCGGCCGGCCATTCCTCAACCGGCGGGGCTCGGCCTCGGTCGCCCTATACTTCGTCCCCGATGAACGTCACCGCCACTCCGGTCGCCAAGAGCTCCATCCGCCTGGAGGTCGAGCTGCCCCCCGATCGCCTCGATCGCGCTGTAGATGATGCCGTTCGGCGCCTGTCGCGGCGAACGCGGGTCGCCGGCTTCCGGCCCGGCAAGGCCCCCCGGGTGGTGCTGGAACGCGTGCTGGGAGCGGCCGCGATCATGGACGAGGCGGTGGAGCACCTCGTATCCGACGCCTACCGCGAGGCAATCCTGGAGCGGGACATCCTGCCGCTGAGCCAGCCCGACGTGGAGGTCGTCCAGGCGGAGCCGGGCAAGCCGGTCATCTTCAAGGCGACCGTCCCGATCAGGCCCGAGGTGACCCTCGGCGACTACCGCAACTTCAACTTCCGGCCGGAGATCGAGACGATCGACGAGCCAAAGGTCGACAAGGTCGTCGAGGAGCTGCGCGATCAGAACGCGACGCTGGTCGTCGCGGAGCGGCCGGCGATCAAGGGCGACTACGCGGTCATCGGCTACCGCGGGACGAAGGACGGCGAGCCGTTCGAAGGCGGCTCCACGGAGCGGATGCCGCTCATCCTCGGCGAGGAGCGCCTGATCCCGGGCTTCGAGGATCACGTGATCGGCCTCCGGGCCGGCGAGTCGACCGAGTTCGACATCGTCTTCCCGGCCGACTACGGCGAGTCGACCCTGGCCGGCCAGACAGCTCATTTCGCCGTGGACCTCCGAGAGCTCAGGGCGAAGGTCCTCCCGCATGCCGACGACGAATTCGCCCGGTCGATGGGCGACTATCCGACGCTCGACGCCCTGCGCGGCGACATCGCGGCGCGCCTCCGACGCAGCGCGCTCGACAAGGCCCGCCACGAGTTCAGCGACCGGATCGTCGACTACGCGATCGCCAACGCCAGCCTGGAGCTACCGGACATCCTCGTCGACCAGGAGGTCGAGGTGATGCACGATGAGCTCCGGAGCACACTCGCCCGCCAGGGCATCGATGAGGAGGCGTACCTCAAGGTGACGAACCAGACCGAGGCGGATCTCCACGCCGAGTTCCGGCCACGGGCAGAGGGCCGGGTGAAGGCGCTCATGGTCGTCTCCAGGATCGCGGACGAGCTCGGCATCACCGTGCCGGACGCCGACGTCCAGGCGGAGATCGACCGGGCGCGGGACCGCTACCAGGGCAACGCCAAGCTGCTCGGCTACTTCCAGTCCGACCGCGGCCGGAGCTTCGTCCGAAGCTCGCTTCGTCGGAGCCAGACCGTGGAGAGGCTCGTCGACGACTGGCTGGCCGCGCACCCCGACCATCCGGCTCTGCCGCATGCCGAGGCGGGGGATCCGCCCGGACGCGACGCCGCCGCGGAGGCGGCCGCTTCGGCCGAGGCCGCCGACGACGACACCGGAACCACCACCAGCGCCGAGACCGTCGCGGACGCCGCGGGCGCCGCGCGGCCGGCCTGATCCCGCCAGCCGAACCGATCAAGTCAGAGGAGAACCGCCCGATGCTCGTTCCCATGGTCATCGAGTCGTCGAGTCGCGGAGAGCGCGCCTACGACATCTACTCGCGCCTGCTCCGGGAGCGAATCATCTTCCTGGGCGACACCGTCGAGGACCACGTCGCCAACCTCGTCATCGCCCAGCTCCTGTTCCTCGACTCCGAGGACCCGGAGAAGGACATCTTCCTGTACATCAACTCGCCGGGCGGCGTCGTGACGGCCGGCCTCGCGATCTATGACACGATGCAGTACGTCCGAGCTCCGGTAAGCACGATCTGCCTGGGCATGGCGGCGAGCATGGCGTCGGTCCTGCTGGCCGCCGGCGCGAAGGGCAAGCGCTACTCGCTGCCGAACAGCCGGATCATGATCCACCAGGGCTCCGGCGGCTTTCGCGGCAACACCCCGGACGTGTTCGTCCAGGTCAAGGAGCTGGAGGTGCTGAACGAGCGGCTCCACGAGATCCTGGCCGATCACACCGGCCAGCCGATCGACAAGATCAAGCGCGACACGGACCGGGACTATTTCATGTCTCCCGAGGCCGCGAAGGAATATGGCATCATCGACGCGGTGTATTCGGCAGCAGGCGATCCACTCGGCCTCCACGATCGGACGGACCTGCCCGTGGCCGTCGGTGCAGGCTCCTCGGAGGACAACGGTGATGGCGCCGTTCCCAGCAAGAAGTAGGCTGGCGACCGGGGCCGGGCGTACAGCACGAGGGCGGCGCGCGTGACATCGACAGGCGGCGCCAAGGGACCCAAGGTCCCATACCGCTGCAGTTTCTGCGGGAAGAGCCAGGAGCAGGTCCGGAAGCTGATCGCCGGGCAGGGCGTGTACATCTGCGACGAGTGCATCAATCTCTGCCAGGAGATCATCGAGGAGGAGATGCTCGAGGCGCCGAAGGCGAAGCCTTCCAGCGCCAAGCTCCCCAACCCTCGCCAGATCAAGTTCTCGTTGGACCAGTACGTCATCAGCCAGGAGCGTGCGAAGAAGGTCCTTTCCGTCGCCGTCTACAACCACTACAAGCGGGTCAACGCCGGCCATGCCGTCGACGACGTCGAGCTCCAGAAGTCCAACGTCCTGCTGGTCGGACCAACGGGCTCGGGCAAGACCCTCCTGGCCCAGACCCTCGCCCGTGTCCTGGATGTGCCCTTCTGCATCGCCGACGCGACGTCCCTCACGGAGGCCGGCTATGTCGGCGAGGACGTCGAGAACATCCTGTTGCGGCTCATCCAGGCCGCCGACTTCGACGTGGCCCGGGCGCAGCGGGGGATCATCTACATCGACGAGATCGACAAGATCTCGCGGAAGGCAGACAACCCGTCCATCACCCGCGACGTCTCCGGTGAGGGTGTCCAGCAGGCGCTCCTGAAGATCCTGGAGGGCACGGTCGCCAACGTCCCGCCGCAGGGCGGACGGAAGCACCCCCACCAGGACTTCATCCAGATCGACACGACGAATGTCCTGTTCATCTGCGGCGGCGCCTTCGACGGGCTGGAGAAGATCGTCGAGGAGCGGGTCGGCAAGCGGGGCATCGGCTTCGGGACGGAGACGGCCGTGTCCAGGGCGGAGCGCGGCAAGATTCTCGAGAAGCTCATGCCGGAGGATCTCCTGAAGTTCGGGCTCATCCCGGAGTTCATCGGCCGGCTGCCTGTCATCGTGACGCTCACGGCGCTCACCGCGGAGGATCTTGTCCGCGTCCTCACCGAGCCGAAGAACGCCGTGGCCCGCCAGTTCCAGAAGTTCCTCCAGCTGGACAAGGTGGAGCTGGTCTTCACGGAGGGCGCGCTGGAGGCGGCCGCGGAAGTGGCCCTGGACCGCAAGACCGGGGCTCGGGCGCTGCGCTCGATCGTCGAGGAGTCCCTGCTCGAGGTGATGTACGACATCCCCGAGAGGACGGACATCCGCAAGTGCATCATCACCCAGGAGACGATCCGCGAAGGGCGATTGCCGCTCCTGCTGACGAAGTCGGACGTCGATCGGGGCGTGGACGAGACGAACTACGCGGGCTGGCTGGCCGAGCGCGGCGAGAGCGCATAGCGCGCCCCACCCATCTCGCGGCCGGTCCATTTCGCGGCGCCAGAGTCCGGGCGATCGGCCCCCAATCAGCACGTCCGCTCGGAACAGTCCGAGCAATGCCATGAGTCGGGCTAACTCAACGTGGCCGCATCAACCCGGTCCCGGCGGCCGCTTGCGCGAACGGGCCCGTGCACGGCCGAAGCAACGACAATGCCCCGCTGGGGATGCGTGGCGGCGCTCTGCCGCGCCTGAGCTCCCCGACGGCATTGCTCGGACTGCGAACGCCGGCTGATGCCCCGGCGGGCATCACGTGGTCCTTGGGCATGCGGTCCGGCGTCGCCGCTCAGTCGCCGGGTTGCCAGCCCTCGGGTGCCAGCTCGAAGGAGCTGAACTCGAAGCCCGGCACGACCACGCAGCTGACGAGGGTCCAGGCTCCGAGCGGGCGAGCGGCCTGCCAGGTCCCGGCCGGGACGATCCCCTGAAGACGCTGGCGAGCCGCCAGGTCCGGCCCGAGGAGGATCGATGTGGTCGGCTCATGCTCGAACCGGATCAGGAGTTCGAGCGGATCCCCCGCCTGGAAGAGCCACAGCTCGGTGGCATCCCTGACCCGGTGCCAATGCGAACGCTCGCCGGCCGCGAGCAGGAACTGGATCGCCGTGCCCGCCGCACGCGTCCCGGCCGGTGCGTCGGCGCGCCACGTTTCACGAAACCAGCCGCCCTCCGGGTGCGGCCGAAGGCCAAGTCGCTCGATCACCACTCGGCCGTCCATGGCCGTCGAGGACATCGATGAAGCCAGTGGCGATCGAGGTCATCACCTACGCACCGACCGCCTTCTACCACTGCCAGCATTGTGAGCTGGCATTCGGCGAAGTCGGTCTAGGCGAGCGCGTGCGCCGCGAGGCGGTTGCCAGTGCGCTGCCCGATGATCTCGCCCAGGACTTCCAGGCGCTGTCGGACTGGGTCCACGGCCTGTTGGCCACGTTTGGATCGCAGATCCGCGTCTGCATCGTCGACGCCGCATCGATCGAAGGCTTCGTCAAGTCCGTGCGCCATCGAATCGGCCGCTATCCAGCCGTGATCATCGACGGCCGAGCTGTAGGGACGCGCGGGGACTATCGGTCGCTGGAGCCGATGATCGAACGGCGGCTCGCGGCTCCCGGTCGTCTCTGACGGCCGGTCGCACTGTTTGCGGACGACGCTCGAAAGGAGGCTCGGTCGCCCAACGCTCCGCTCACACGGCTCCGGGCGCCCACCCGGACCGGGATAGCTTGCCTGGCGAAGACATGGGAGGACGTGCATGAGTTCCCTGTGGATCGTCGTCATCGGTGCCGTCGTGATCTACGCGGCGTACACCTTCTACGCGCGGCGGATCGACCGGACCGTCATCCAGGCTGATGCCAATCGGGCGACGCCGGCCCGGATGTACATGGACGGCGCGGATTTCGTTCCCACCAGCCGCTTCGTCCTGTACGGCTACCACTTCAAGTCGATCGCGGCCGCCGGCCCGATCGTGGGTGTGATCACGGCCGCCAACCTCTGGGGCTGGCTGCCGTCGATCCTGTGGCTGATGATCGGGGTGAGCTTCATCGGCTGGGTCAGCGACTACAGCGCGATCATGATGGCCGTCCGCAACGACGGAAACTCGCTGAGCGCGATCGCCCACCGACTGATCTCGCCGCGCACGCGGCGGATCCTGTTCGTGTTCATCTTCTTCTACCTGTTGCTGATTGCCGGCGCATTCGTCGGGATCATGGCCGCGATCGTTGGCTCCCGGCCGGACGTTCCGTTCGGGATCATCGTGCTCGCGCTCATGGGTCTCTTCGCCGGCTACGCGATCTATCGGATGCGAATGAGCATCATCGCGGTGACGATTCTGACCGTCGGCGTGACGATCGCGGCGATGGCGCTCGGGCCGTTCGGCGCCACCTTTGCGTCGGGCAAACCGACCGATTGGTCCACCGCGCCGATCGCCGGTACGTTCAATTCGATCAACACGTCGATCAACAAGACACCGCTCTTCACGACCATCGATCCGACGAATGCCGACCCGCGCGTCCCGGCGCCGGGGGCCGACGGCAAGCGACCGAGCACGCCCGCCTACAACGCGGCGACGGGCGAGATCAACATGCTGCCGAGCTTCCTGATCGCAGCCCTGCTCCTGCTGGTGTTCAGCTACCTCGGGGCGAACCTGGCCATCTGGCGCTTCGCCCAGCCGGTGAACTACATCGGCTTCTGGATCATGGCGATCGTGATCGGCATCAGCGCGCTGGGCGCGGTGCTCGCGCCGTTTACCAACGGGGCAGTAGCGTCGTTCAAGCTCGACGCCTCGAAGGGCTTCATGGGTGCCACGGCGGTGGGCATCCAGCCGCTCTGGCCGATGCTGTTCGTGACCATCGCCTGCGGCGCCATCTCGGGCTGGCATGCGCTGTTCGGCTCGGTCGGGACGGCCCGCCAGCTCGAGTACGAGACCGACGCTCTGCCGGTCGGCGGGGGAGGGATGTTCTCCGAGAACACGCTCGGGCTCCTGTCGCTCACGGCGGTCGCGATCACGACCGGGCTGTCCGGGGCGGGCGCCTTCGCCGCCGGCGTGGGCAGCCTGATCAACGTCGCGACGTTCGGCGCGATCGGCACCCCTTTCGGCACCGCGCTCGGCTTTGGGGCGTTCGTCGTGATCGTCCTGACGGTCGTCCAGCTCGTCTTCCGGGTGATGCGTGTCACCCTCGGGGAGTGGCTGGGAGATAGCTGGGTCGGCTTCAAGAACCAGCACATCGCCTCGGTCATCGGCATGGCCGTCACGATGGGCCTCGTCCTGTCGGGGACATGGGTCTATCTCTGGCAGCTGTTCGGCGCGTCCAACCAGCTCCTGGCCGCGCTCAGCCTGCTGCTCGTGACGGTCTGGCTGCGGTCCATCGGGCGTAACCCGGCCTTTGCCGGGATCCCGATGGTGTTCATGTACGTGACCACGATGGCCGCCACGGTCATCACGGCCTACAACCTGTTGGTGACGATCGCCACGAAGCCCGGCCAGGCGGCCATCTCGGTCGCCGGCGCCTGGGCGATGATCGCCGTCTCGGTTCTGCTGCTCGGCGCCTCTGCGCTCATTGCCTGGGACGCCTGGCAGGCCTGGAACCGGTATCGGGCCGCACCCGCCGAGGCCGCCCCGGCGCCGACGGCCTGACCCTCGGCAACTTGGACGATGAGGCCCGGGCCGCCTGCCCGGGCCTCAACATGCGGGGACCTTCGAGCGAACGGTGAGAGGCTCAGCGCACTCCGGCCATCTCGGTGGCGGTCTCCTGCACGGCGCGCACGAAGCGGTCCGCCGAGCGCGAAGCGTCGGGCGGTCGGAGGTGGACCTCCAGGTGGGGCACCGTGCGGCGGACGGAGAGGCGGGTTATGCCGGCGCTGGCGTCGTCGAGCGCGGCCCAGGCTCGGACGGCGCGGGACCGATCGAAGCCGGCCGATGCCTGGGCGCTGACCGGCCCGCGGCGGCTGGATGGCCAGTCAATCGGATACAGCTCTGCCATGTCGTCGCCGACTTGGATCGGCAGCCTCGCGCTCCATGAGCCGGCCTCGGCGACCTCGAGGTCGGCCCGCGGCGCCGAGCGAAGGTCGGCCCGGATGATCACGACGTCCCGCCGTCCGCGCGTCCGCGCGAGGGCCCACAGCCACGGCAGGTCGCGAGGCTCCAGCACGAGGATGAGCGTCACAGCGCGAAACGGCGTGGTCGGCTCCGCGATGACCAGCTCGACGGCCGAGCTCCCCAGCCAGCGCATCGTGGTCCGCTTGCCCATCAGCGGCAGCCCGCCCTGCAGCCAGCGCAGGAAGGCGTTGCCACGCCGAACGTTGAGCTGGGTGCCGATCGCGAACCATAGGAAGAAGCCCACGAACAACACGACGGTCAGGACGGTGGCGATCGTGTCAAGGGGCACGGCCGAAGCCTCGCGCTGGAAGGTGACAGCCGAACGCCATTCTCCCATGCCCGACGCTCAACGAGACGTCCTCTCGCACGAACGGTGCCACCCGGTCGGTGTCCCTCGCACGAGCGCGGGCCCCTCTGGTAGATTGAGCCGACGATCAACCGCGGATTGGATCGCCGAACACGATGGACGAGCTGACGCGCAAGAGCCCCTCCGACGCTCGGCCGGTGTCGCTGGCCATCCGGGTGCGCGACGCCCTGCGCGAGTTCGCCTACGGGATGACGAGCTATGAGTTCGCTCGTCATGCGGTCGAGTCGCGTGTTGCGATTGAGAACCTGTTCCTGCTCGCGGTGATCGGCGACATGGTGGGCCTACCGGTGATGCCGCCGTACTACTCCCTGCGCGTGCTGCCCTACGTCGTGCCCGAGATCGCGACCTGGAAGCGCCGCGTCCTCCGCGAGCGCGAGTTCACCGACGAGCACGCCCACCACCTCCACGGCGTCTGACGGCCTACCACGAAAGGAGCACGAGATGCCCGACCCGTCCCCCGAACCCGAGAGCTCGGCCCACGACACGGCCGAGCGGTCTGCACAGGGCCCGGCACCCGGCCCTGCCGAGCGATCGGCCGACCGCGCACCGGGCGGCTGGCGCGGCCTGCTCGGCCACCTCCGCGAGGTCACCTATGGGATGGCGGCCCATGACATGACTCGCTACGCGATGCGGACGCGGGCCAGCATGGAGCACCTCTTCATCCTGACGACGATGGGCGACATGCTCGGCGTCCCCATCCTGCCGCCGTACTACTCGCTCCGCCTCCTGCCATACGCCGTTCCCCAGATCGCAACCTGGAAGCGGCGGATGCTGCGGGAGAAGGACCTCACCGACGCGATGTTCTAGCGATGACAGGCATGACCAGCCCCTCGGCCTCACGATCGGCGGCGATGCCCGGTGGGCTCGCGGGCGCGGCTTCCGCCGGGTCGCTGGCGACCGTCTTCCATCAGCATCCGGAGCGCCGCTACGTGATGTTCGGCGGCAAGGGCGGCCTGGGCAAGACGACTTTTTCGGCCGCGACCGCGTTCTGGCTGGCCCAGCAGGGCAAGCGCGTGCTCGTCTTCTCGGTCGACCCCCAGGCCAGCCTGTCGGACATCTTCCAGCGGGACATCTTCGGCCAGGGTGCGGTCAAGATCATGGACAACCTGTGGGCCCAGGAGATCGACGCCGACCGCCACATCCGCGAATACCAGGACGAGATCCGCCAGAAGATCCTCGACATGTACGGGCTGGAGGAGGTCCCGCCCGAGATCGAGGACTACATCCAGGCGGCATCGGCCGAACCCGCGATGGAGGAGAGCGCGATCTTCGATTCCGTCGTCGACATCGTCGTCCAGGGCGACTACGACTACTACATCTACGATCTGGTGCCGCTGGGCCACGCCCTGTACTACCTGTCGATGGCCAAGGTCTACGACGAGTGGATCTCGAAGATCACGCGCCTCCGCGAGGAGATGCGCGAATACGAAGAGGTCGCCGCTCGGATGAAGCGCCAGAAGGAGGTCGACGAGGACCAGATCCTGGGCGAGCTGCAGTACATCCGGGGCCGCATCAACGCCGCGTCGAAGATCCTGACGGACCGCGAGCGGACCGCGTTCTTCTTCGTCCTGGTGCCCGAGCAGATGATCCTGCTCGACACGCGGAAGGCGGCCGCCATGTTCGCCAAGTTCGACGTCCCGATCGGCGGCTACGTCGTCAACCGGGTGCTGCCCGAGGAGCTCCGGGGACAGAACGTCCCGGGCTACCTGCGTAACCGGATGGAGATGCAGCGAGGCGAGCTCGATGAGATCCGGCGCACGTTCGGCAAGGACGTGCTGGCGTACGTTCCGGAGCTCGAGCGCGACGTCACCGGCCTGCCGATGATCGAGCGGGTCGCCGGAATCCTCTTCGCCGACGGCGCCGTAGGGGCCGACGAGGGCGCCTCGGGCGCCGGAGTTGCTTCGGGTGCCAGCGGTGCTTCGGGGGCCGGTACCGGCGCGGCTCGCGGGTCGGAGGCCGCCCGATGAATGCCACGGCTCCAACCGGGCTGCGGGCCGTGAGCGATCAGCTCGTCTCGACGTCCATGGACGAGTTCTTTCGCGGGCGAGCCGGCCTCCGCTACGTGTTCTTCGGCGGCAAGGGTGGCGTGGGCAAGACCGTCCTGGCGGGGGCGACGGCCGCTCGCCTTGCCCGCAACGGGCGGAGGACGCTGCTGGCCTCCACGAACCCCGTGCACAGCCTGTCCAACCTCCTGAGCCAGGATGTGTTCGGGCGCTCGACCGCGGTGTCCGGCATCCCCAACCTGTGGGCCTACGAGATCGACACGAAGGACGCGATCGAGCGATCCAAGCGCGAGATTCGCGAGAAGATCCAGTGGTTCCTCAAGTTTGCCGAGATCTCGACCAAGGCGGATGAATTCGTCGAAGCGGCCACCATGAACCCGGCCTTCGAGGAGTCGGCCATGTTCGAGAACATGGTCGATCTCATGTTCCGCGACGAATTCGACGTCTATGTCTTCGACACCGCGCCCACGGCCAACGCCCGAAGGCTGCTGGGCATGTCCAAGGTCTACGGGCTGTGGGTCCAGAAGATGCTCAAGTCACGGGAGGAGGCCCAGTCGCTGCGGGAAGCCCTGTCGTTCACGAAGAAGAAGGAGGACGATCCGCTCATGAGCTACCTGGTCGGCTTCCGGGACCGGATCGCGCACGCCAGAGAGCTTCTGACCGACCCGGAGAAGACGGCCTTCTTCTTCGTGACGCTGCCCGAGGCGTTGCCGATCGCGGTGATCCGGCGGTTCATCAGCTGGTTCACGGACTTCGGCATTCCCGTGGGCGGCGTCATCGTCAACGGCGTCATCGACCCCGAAGTGGGCGAGGCCCAGCCCGAGTTCGTCCGGAACCGCATCCAGATGCAGACCGGCTATCTCGGACCGATCGGCGCGCAGTTCCCCGGCGAGGTCCGTGCGGTCCTGCCGCTGTACGACCAAGACATTCGCGGCGTGTCCATGCTGGACCGGGCGGGCGCGGCCATCTTCGGCTGATCGTGGCGGACCCGGAGCGAGCCCATCGCCGACTCGCTCCGGCGCGACCCGGACGATTCAGGACGTCCCGCCCGCTCCGGCGGCTCTGTCTGGCCGGCCTCCTGCTGATCGGCGGGCCCAGCCTGGGGGGCTGCGTGCCACGGGCCGAGCCGAGCCGGCTCGAGCCCACGCTGACCATCGAGCACGATCCGGGCGGACCGATCGCCGTGCAGAACGGGATCGCGGTGCCGTCCTTCGAGTTCCAACCTCGCCCCCGGATCGACCTGGACGGCAACTGGAGGGTGGACCGCGAGGAGCTCGATGATGACCTCTCGCTCAGCCCTCGATCGAGCTCGCTCCCGACGATCGTCGCCCAGGCGGGGGGGCGGGAGGGGCCCGAATTCGACGACCGTAGCTGGGACACGATCGGCGTTCCGGGGACCGACAATCCGCCCCCGCGCGATCGGGAGACCGGCGCCTGGTACCGACGGCTGTTCACGGTCCCGTCCGACTGGGCGGGCCGATCGATCACGCTCAAGTTCGGGGCCGCCAACTACGTCGCGGACGTGTGGCTGAACGGGGCGTGGCTCGGATACCACGAAGGCGGCTACACACCGTTCGCCTTCG
>WNGE01006283.1_pt1 | contig 13246 bp, 10 predicted proteins | sample 5400651 | NCBI WGS metagenome assembly WNGE01 (sample SAMN13153370, study PRJNA577476) | soil metagenome | isolation source: 60 cm soil or saprolite under grassland replicate 2 | place: USA:California | collected 2016-06-15 | reverse complement strand
GGTGCTCGTGGTGGCGGTGGTGCTGCTGACGTCGAGCCTGCTGCGCTCGCGATTCGGCCGGGCGTTCATGGCGATCCGGGACAACGAGCTGGCGGCCGCGGCCATGGGCATCGCGACCGATCGCTATTTCGTCCTCGCCTTCGCCTGGAGCGGCTTCGTGGTCGGGGTGGCGGGAGCGATGTATACGGCGCTCGTCGGGCACGTCACGCCCGAGGCCTTTAACCTCCTCGAGCTGATCCTCCACTTCGCCATCGTGATGGTCGGCGGACTGGCGAGCCTGGCCGGATCGGTGATCGGCGCCATCGTTCTCACCACCACGCCGGAGCTGTTCCGGAGCTTCCCGGGCGTGCAGGAGCTCGTGCTCTCGGGCCTCATCATCGGCGTGCTCCTGTTCCTGCCGCGTGGACTCGTCAGCCTGCTCGCCCGCCGCTGGCCGGCGTTCCACGAGCGGTACTACCGGGAGTAGCCATGGCCCTCCTCGAGCTGGACGACGTCACCGTGCGGTACGGCGGCCTTATCGCGGTCGCGGGCGTCTCCCTGAGCGTCGAACCCGGCGAGGTGCGCGCGATCATCGGCCCGAACGGCGCCGGCAAGACCACGCTCTTCAACGCGATCACCGGACACGCCGCGCTGACCGGCGGCACCATCCGCTTCCGCGCGGAGCGGATCGATGGCCTCGCTCCCTACCTGGTGTCGGCGAAGGGCGTCCGGCGGACCTTCCAGAACGGCGGGCTCTTCGGCGAGCTCACCGCGCTCGAGAACGTGCTGGCGGGCCTCCACACGCAGGTGCCCTCGGGATTCTTCGGCGTCCTGTTCGGGCTTCCCGCGGCGCGCGCGACCGAGCGGACGGCCACGGCACGAGCCCGCGGGCTCCTCGAGCTGATGGGCATCGGCCACCTCGCCGACCAGCCCGCCCACGCGCTGTCCGGTGGGCAGCAGCGAATGGTCGAGATCGTCCGCGCGCTGGCCACGCGCCCCCCCCTCCTCCTCCTCGACGAGCCCGCCGTCGGACTGGCGCCGGCGGTACGCGAGCAGCTTCTCGGGGTTATCCGCCGGCTCGTGCAGGAGGAAGGGATCGCCGTCGTCCTCATCGAGCACGCCATCGAGTTCGTCATGACGGTGTCGGACCGGATCGTCGTCCTCAACAACGGGAAGGTCATCGCCGACGGCACGCCAGAAGACGTGCCGCGGAATCGCGAAGTGCTGGAGGCCTATCTTGGTCACTGATGGCCCCCTGCTTGCCGTCGAGCACCTGGTGGCGGGGTACGGGCAGATCCAGGTCCTGCGCGGCGTCGACCTCGCCGTCCGGCGCGGCGAGGTCGTGGCCCTGCTGGGGGCGAACGGCAGCGGCAAGTCCACGGCGCTCAACACGATCAGCGGCTTCATCCGACCCATGGCGGGGCGCATCCGCCTCGACGGACAGGACATCGCCGGCTATCCGCCGCACCGGACGTTCCGGCGTGGGGTAGTCCAGGTCTCACAGGCTCGCGATCTCTTCCCCGACATGACGGTCGAGGACAACCTGCAGCTCGGCGCCGCCATCCGCGGAGAGGCACGCACCGGTCTCGCGCGGGCGTACGATCTCTTCCCGCGCCTGGCCGCCCGCCGGCGGCAGAGCGTGCGCTCGATGTCGGGGGGCGAGCAGCAGATGGTGGCCATCGGCCGCGCCCTGATGGGCGATCCCACGCTCCTCCTCCTCGACGAGCCGTCAGGCGGTCTCGCGCCGGTGTTCGTGACGGAGATCGGACGTGTCGTCCAGCGCCTCAAGGCCGAGGGCACGACGGTGCTGATGGTCGAGCAGAACGTGCGGCTGGCGCTGGCTGTCGCGGACCGGTTCGTGGCGCTGCGCGACGGACAGGTGCTGGCCCAGGGGCCTGTCGGCGACCTCCAGGGCGCCTACGAAGACCTGGTGCGCCGCATCTATCTCTAGCGCGCGCGGGAGCAGGTCAAACCCGCCACATTCCTTTGGTGTGCGCCCTCTCACCCTGTCCTTCCCCCGCGACGGGGGAGAGGGACCAAAGAGATTCGTCGCGCTCCGCATCCCTCTCCCCCATCGGGGGAGAGGGTAGGGTGAGGGGGCAGGCCGATGAGCGCGCGGCCAGATATACGCGGGCGGCGCGGCGCCGCCGGCCGCGCTAGAATCGGCGCGCGGGCCGGAGGACCCCACACGTGCAGATCGGCGTCGACATCGGCGGCACCTTCACCGACATCGTGGCCCTCGACGAGAGGGGCCGTCTCCTCCTGACCAAGATCCCCACCACGCCCAAGGATTTCCTCGAAGGCGTCGCCGTCGCCGTGCGCCGCGTGCTCGCGCTGGCGGGCGCGGACGCCAAGGCCGTCGAGCGCTTCATCCACGGCACCACCGTCGCCACCAATGCCGTGCTCGAGCAGAAGGGCGCCGTCACCGCCATGCTCACCACCGAGGGCTTCGAGGACGTGCTCGAGCTCGGACGGCAGAAGCGCTCGCGCATGTACGACCTTGACATGGATCCCGAGACGCCGACCTTCGTGGCGCCCCGCCGCCGGCGCCTCGGCATCCGCGAGCGCCTCGACGCCCGCGGCGCCGTCCTCGTGCCGCTCGACGAGGAGCAGGTGAGGCGCCAGGTGGCCGCCCTCCAGCGGGACGGCGCGCAGGCCATCGCGGTGTGCTATCTCTTCTCCTTCGTCAACCCCACTCACGAGCGGCGCACCCGGGAGATCTGCTTGGAAGTCGCGCCGGAGATCAGCGTCTCCCTCTCCTCCGAGGTGGACCCGACCTTCCGCGAGTACGAGCGGTTCTGCATCACCGCGTTCGACGCGTACCTGGGGCCGGTGGTGAAGCGCTACCTCGCCGGGCTGGCCGACATGCTGCGGGGTCTCGGCGTCCCCGGCGTGCCGCTCGTGATGCGGTCGCGGGGCGGGATCGTGTCGGCGGGGCTGGCCGCGCGGCAACCGGTGACCCTCTTCCTTTCGGGGCCGGCGGCCGGCGTGGTCGGCGCCCGCTTCGCCGCCGAGCGATCGGAGGTGCGGGACTTCGTCTCCCTCGACATGGGCGGCACGAGCAATGACGTGGCCATGGTGAGAGGCGGCAAGCCGCTCATCACGTCCGGAGGATTCATCGGTCCGTATCCGGTGCGAGCCCCCATGGTGGACGTGAACACCATCGGGGCCGGCGGCGGAAGCATCGCGTGGATCGACGGCGCCGGCGGGCTACGTGTGGGCCCGGTCAGCGCCGGCGCCGATCCCGGCCCCGCGTGCTACGGGCGCGGCGGGCATCAGGCGACGGTGACCGACGCCAACCTGCTCCTGGGCTATCTGAACCCGGAGCGATTCGCGGACGGGCAGATGACGCTCGACCGGGCCGCCGCCGAGCGAGCGGTGGGCACCGTCGCCGACAAGCTTGGTCTCGACACCATCGCGGCGGCCGCGGGGATTCACCGCGTGATCAACGCGAAGATGGCCGATCAGATCCGCCTCGTGACGATCAAGCGCGGCTACGATCCGCGCCAGTTCGCCCTGGTGGTGCTGGGGGGCGCGGGCCCCGTGCACGGGGTCGCCCTCGCGGAGGAAATGGGGATGGCCGAGGTCATCGTGCCCGAGGCGCCGGGAGTGCTGGCGGCCTTCGGTTTGCTGGCGGCGGCCATCGAGCACCATCACGCGCGCACGCTCCACTGTCGCGCCGACGACGTCGACCTCGACGCGGTCAACCGCTGTCTCGCCGAGCTGGACGAGGCGGGTCGCGCGTGGATGCGGGAGGAAGGCGTGCCGCTGTCCGGGGTCGAGGTGAGCTGCGCGGCGGACATGCGCTACGTCGGTCAGGCGTACGAGCTCGAGGTCGCTATCGACGCTCCCATGAGCCAGGCTCGCGTGGTGGACGCCGTACGCGGCTTCCACGAGGCGCACGAGCGCGTCTACGGCTACGCGCGGGCCGAGCAGCCGGTCGAGCTCGTCAACTTCTCCGCCGTGCATCGCTACCCACTGCCGCGGCCCGTGCTCTCTCCTCCCGCCCCCACGGTCGGGGTGGTCGGCGATGCGCGGATCGGGGAGCGGCGTGCGTACTTCGCCCCGGCGGGCTTCGTCGCCACCGCGCTCTACGATCGCGCGCGGCTGCCCCAAGGGTCGCGCCTGGCCGGGCCGGCCATCGTCGAGCAGGCGGACACCACGAGCGTGATTCCGCCGGGGCACGTCGCCGTGGTCGAGGCCTCGGGCAATCTCCGGATCAGGAGGGCGTGATGAGCGGGCATCCGACCATCGACCCCGTGCTCCTCGAGGTGCTGCGCAACCGGCTCGAGGCCATCGCCGACGAGATGGAGCTCACCCTGCTCAAGAGCGCGGCGTCGCCGATCGTCAAGGAAGGCCTCGACGCCTCGGCCGCCCTCTTCAATATCCAGGGCGAGACCATCGCCCAGGCAGCCGCCATCCCCATCCACCTGGGCGCGCTCCAGTGCGCGGCCCAGCGCATCGTGCGCGCGTTCCCGCCCGAGCGCCTGCGCGATGGCGACGCCTTCCTCCTCAACGATCCCTACGACGGCGGGACCCACCTGCCCGACATCACCCTGGCCCTGCCCGTGTTCTCCGAAGGGCGGGCGGTGGCGCTGGCGTGCACCATGTGCCATCACCAGGACGTGGGCGGGCGCACGCCGGGCAGCGTGCCCACGGACGCCACCGAGCTCTTTCAGGAGGGCATCATCATCCCGCCCACCCGGCTCTTCCGCGGCGGCGAGCTGGACGAGAACCTCTTCGACCTGCTCAGGCGGAACGTCCGGCTGCCCGATGTCTTCACCGGCGATCTCATGGCACAGGTCGCGGCGGGACGCCTGGGAGGCATGCGGCTGCGCGAGCTGTTCGCGGCGCACGGGACGGAGAGCGTGCTCGGCTACATCGACGAGCTGTTGAGCCGCGCGGAGATCCTGACGCGCCGGCAGGTGGAGTCCATTCCCGACGGGGACTATCGCTTCGAGGACTATCTCGACAACGACGGCGTCGATCTCGACCGGCGGGTCAAGATCGCGGTGGCGGTGCGGGTGCACGGATCGTCGATGACGTTCGACTTCACGGGCACCGACGATCAGGTCCGGGGGCCTTTCAACTCCGTGCCGGCCTCCACCCTGTCGGCGATCTACTATGCGATCCGCGCCATCTCGGATCCGTCCATTCCGAACAACGGGGGGTGCTTCCGCGCCGTCGACGCGGTGCTGCCGGAGGGTTCGGTGGTGAACCCGCGGCCGCCCGCCCCCGTGAGCTGCCGCACGGCGACCATCAAGCGCATCGCCGACGCCATCCTCGGCGCCCTCGTCCGGGCCCTGCCCCATCGCATGCCCGCCGCCAGCTCGGGCACCCTGCTCGTCATGGCCCTGGGCGGGCGAGATCCTGAGACGGGCCACCCCTTCGTGGCCAGCGAGCTCGCCGCGGGAGGCATGGGCGCGCGGCCACGTAAGGACGGGATCGACGTCATCGAGACCGATGTCACCAACTGCATGAACATTCCCGTGGAGTCGGTGGAGATGAGCTTCCCCGTGCGCATTCCCCAGGCCGGCCTCTGGACGGACTCGGGTGGGGCCGGACAGTTCCGCGGGGGTCTCGGACTCGTCAAAGTGTTCGAGGCCACGACCACCGACATCATGATCTCCCACCGGGGAGAGCGCTTCGCTTCCGCCCCGTGGGGACTTCACGGAGGCCTGCCCGGCCGCTCGGCGCGCGCCTTCATCCTCCGCCGCGACGGTCGGCGAGAAGAGCTGCCGTCCAAGCAGATGATCGAGCTCCATCCGGGCGACCAGCTCTGGGAGTACATCGCGGGCGGCGCCGGCTACGGCGACCCGCTGGAGCGCGACCCGGGGCGGGTGCTCGCCGACGTGCAGGATGGCAAGGTGTCTCGTGAGTCCGCGCGCGCGACCTACGGCGTCGTGCTCGCCCCCGAGGGCGACGGGGTGGACGAGCTCGGCACCAAGGACTGCCGCGAGGCGCTCCGCGGCCGGCGGGGCCCGATCACGTGGACCTTCGACCGCGGGGTCGACGGGCGCGACGGGTGAGGCGGATCAAAATGAATCCCTCTCCCTCGGAGAGGGAGAGGGCAGGGTGAGGGTGGCGTTGCCTCGACGCGATGGGCGCTAGCCGGCGCGGACGGCGGCCGCTAGCTCGTGCGCCTCCCGTTCGAGGCGCCGGTTGATCTGCGTGGTGACGTCGAAGGGGCCCTGTAACAATCCCCAGCTCGCCATCCACTCCCACGCCCAGCGCGCCTCGCTCTCCGGGATGGGACCCGGCTCCTTCAGCTGGATACGGCCCAGGTTGAAGTCGTCGGGGCTGAGCGCCGTCACCTCGGAGTGGCCGGCCCAATCGCGGATGAAGTAGGAGACATACCGTCGCTTGTCGGCGCTGATGCGCCGGACCGCCCGCGTGAGCGCCCGGAGGAGAGCGGCGTACGCGTCCGCGCGGACCTGATCGGTGGCCACCCACGTGCCGTGGAAGAAGGTGGTCGAGACGAGGCGACAGCCCGCCTTCTCGGCCACGGTGATCCAGGGCTCCTGCAGCACGGTGGCCTCGAAATCGCCGCGCATCAGTTGGGCGAATCGCTCGGCGGGACTCGTGGCGGCGGCACAGGTGGTGATCGCCTCCCGCGGCATCGCGCCTTCCAGCATCTGCAGGCCGGCGTAGGCGGTGCCGTTGCCGTAGTCGAGGGCCACCAGCTTGTGCGCAAGATCCTGCGGGGTGAAGACAGTAGAGGCAGGCGGGACGACGAGGGCTCCGCAGACGATCATGGCGCGCCTTCCGACCTGGAGGGCGCCAACAGCGCTTTCCGCCACCCGGCGGTTATTGCCGCACTCTCAGGCCTGGAACATCTGGGCTTCGCCGCGAGCCTGGAGCTTCCCTGATTGGTGGTGGGCTTCGAGGGTGTGCCCTCCGCGGCGGATTGCATCTCGTCGGGCGGGAGGGCCGCGATCCGGAGGTCCAGGCCCTCTGCCTCGAACAGGCCCTCGTCCCTCGCGACCAGCACGTCGAGACCCATGAACGCCATTACCCGCTCGATGGTCATCGTCATAGCCATGGCTGCCCTCCCCTCGTAGGTACCCGTCCGTGTCTCCCGCCCGTCGATGTCACCCGACGCATCCCGCATCCTCCGCCGCTGCGGCCTCGTGGTCAAGGGGTGGGCACGCCCGTGCTTGCGCCGTGTCGGCGGCGGCGCTAGGCTCACGGGGCGATCGGGCGAGACGACATGCACTGGATCGGCGTGGACGTGGGCGGCACCTTCACCGACGTCGTGGTCTACGACGAAGGCACCGGCGTGCTCGACGTCGCGAAGTAGCCCACCAGCCGGGCCGATCCTACCGTCGGGCTGCTGAACGCCCTCGCCAAGCTGCCGGTGGCCCTGGCCGAGGCGGGGCGCATCGTCTACGGGACTACCATCGGGACCAACGCCATTCTCGAGCGCACCGGCGCGCCCGTCTGGGTGATCACGACCCGCGGCTTCCGCGACACGCTGGAGATCGCGCGGACGAATCGAACCGTCCTCTACGACATTCGCGCGCGCAAGCCGGCTCCCGTGGTGCCACGCGCGCGCGTGATCGAGGTGGACGAGCGTGTGGCTTTCGACGGGACGGTGGTGCGATCGCTCCGCGATGAGGACGTCCGCGGGGCCGTCGGCCGGATCAAGTCGGCGACCAACGGCCACGGGCCGGGCGCCGTGGTGCTGTGCTTCCTGCATAGCTACGTCAATCCGGTCCACGAGCGGGCGGCCGCGCGCGTGGTGGCCGAGGCGCTGCCGGGCTGGTTCGTCTGCACCTCCCAGGAGGTCCTGCCCGAGCTGCGCGAGTACGAGCGCTTCAGCACGGCGGCCCTCAACGCCTACATCGGCCCGACGGTCGGCGGCTATCTCGACGGGCTCGGCCGCGCGCTCGCCGGCCACGGGTATGGCGGCCGGGTGTTCATCACGACCTCGAGTGGCGGGATCATGACCTCGGCGGTCGCCGCGCGCTTTCCCGTTCACACCGTGCTCTCGGGCCCGGCCGGGGGCGTGGCCGCCGCCGTCAACCTCGGCCGGCTCACCGGGCATCGCGACCTCATCACCTATGACATGGGTGGCACCAGTACGGACGTCTGCCTCGTCGAGGATCTCGAGCCGACGCTCACCACCGAGCAGCACATCGCCGGGCTTCCGAACCGGACGCCGCAGATCGAGATCAACTCCATCGGCGCGGGCGGCGGCAGCATCGCCTGGCTCGACGCGGGCGGCGCGCTTCGCGTCGGGCCACGGAGCGCGGGCGCCGCGCCGGGACCGGCGTGCTACGGGCGCGGGGGGACGGAGCCGACCATCACCGACGCCAACCTGATCCTCCGGCGGATGGCCTCCGACGTCCCCCTCGTGGGCGAGCTGGCGCTCGACGAGGGGCTGGCGCACCGGGCGCTGCGCACGCTGCTCGGGCACGTGCCCGGTCTCGCCGGCGAGGCGGCGCTCGCCGACGGAATCATCCGCATCGCGGTGGCGCGCATGGTCGGGGCGATCAAAGAAATCTCGATTGCCAAGGGACACGATCCACGGGACTTCGTCCTCGTCGCCTACGGCGGCGCGGGACCCATGCACGCGGCCTTCGTCGCCGAAGAGCTGGAGATGCCGAGGGTGATCGTGCCGCCGGCCCCGGGCAACTTCTCGGCCTTCGGATCGCTCATCTCGGATCTACGCCGCGATTTTGTCCGGACCCGGCTCACCCAGACGCGCCAGGGGGAATTCTCGGAGGTGGCGCGCATGTTCACGGAGCTGGAGGGGGAGGCCCGCGCGGAGCTGACGGCCGAGGGCGTGCCGCCGGACCGCATCTCGATGATCCGCTTCCTCGGCATGCGCTACGTCGGCCAGTCCTGGGAGCTGATCGTGCGGGTACCCGAGGGGCTCGACTCGATGGCGGCGCTCGAGACCGAATTCCGGCAGGCCCACGAGCGGCGCTACGGGCACGCGAGCGACGGCGCCGCCGAGATCGTGAACTTCCGCCTGGCTGCCATCGGCGCGGTGCCCAAGCCCTTGCCGGCGCGGTGGACGGTGACGGGGTCGTTGGCGACGGCGCGGCGTGAGGAGCGCTCCGTGCACTTCGGCGGCGTGGCCGAGCGGGTGCCCGTGTACGAGCGCGGGCGGCTGCCGGGGGGCGAGGCGGTGCTCGGGCCCGCACTCATCGAGGAGATGGGCGCGACGACGGTGATCCCGCCCGGTTGGGCGGCGACGATGGGGCCGTGGGGCGAGCTCGCGCTCGCGAGGAAGAGCCTGTGACCGCCGTCGATCCCATCACGCTCGAGGTCGTGTGCGAGGGCCTGATCGCCATCGTCCGCGAGATGCGGGCCACCGTCATCCGCGCCTCGTACTCCCCGGTCATCTGGGACATGGACGACTTCTCCTGCGCGCTGTTCGATCCGCTGGGGCAGATGATCGCGCAGTCCGAGGATCATCCGGGCCACGTCCTGCCCATGCCGTGGTCGGTGCGCTGCGCCATGGAGGACTTCGAGGGCGACCTCCGGCCGGGCGACGTGATCCTCCTGAACGACTCGTACCGGGGCGGCACCCACCTGAACGACGTCACCATGCTCTATCCGCTCTTCGACGGGGACGAGCTGATCATCTTCCCCGCGGTACGGGCGCACTGGTCCGATGTCGGCGGTGGAGCGCCGGGCAGCTACTCGGGGCTCAACACCAACATCTACCAGGAGGGGGTGCGCATTCCCCCCATCAAGATCGTGGAGGAGGGCCGACTCAACCGTGCGGCCATGGCCCTGCTCCTGAACAACATGCGGCTGCCGGAGGATCGCCGCGGCGACTTCAATGCCTCGCTCGGCGCCTGTCGCATCGCGGAGAGTCGCATTCGCAGGCTCCTGGCGAAGTACGGGCGCAAGACCGTGCTGGACTGCATCACGCTGAACCTGGACCGCTCGGAGCGGCGGCTGCGTGCGAGGATTGCCACCCTGCCCCGCGGCGAGTACGTGTACGAGGACTATCTCGAGTTCTACCAGGAGGGCGGCTTCGATCCTGTTCTGATGCGCCTCACCCTGACCATCGCCGGAGACGAGATCGTTGCCGACTTCGCGGGCTCGAGCCCCCAGGTGCCGGGAGTGGTCAACTCCACCCTCGCCACGACGGGCGCGGGCGTGCTGGTGGCGGTGAAGGCCGTGCTCGACCCCGAGGGCCCGATCAACCACGGGACCTTTCGGCCCATCCGTCTGCTGGCGCCGGAAGCCTCGATCGTGGACGTGAAGCTCGACGCGCCGGCCGGCGCCCACGGCGAGGTGCGCAAGCGCGCGGTGTCGGTGATGCTGGGCGCCCTCGCGCAGGTCGTGCCCGAGCTCGTGTCCGGGGACCTGTGCGGCACGTCGTTTCCGAACGCCATGGGCGGGCGCGACGAGCGCCGGCAGCGCGACTACGTCTACTACGAGGCCCCGGCGGGCGGCAACGGCGCCTTCCTGGAGGGCGACGGCGCGAGCGCGTGGGGCAATATCGACTTCGGCAACGTGCGGACGATCCAGTCCGCGGAGGCCCTCGAGAGTGGAATGCCGCTCCACGTCGAGCGGAGCGAGCTGCGCTGCGACTCCGGGGGCGAGGGAACGACACGCGGCGGGCTCGGCCTCCGCCGCGAGCTCCGGTTGCTCGAGGGCGAGTCCCGCTATTCCGTGCTGAGCGACCGCGCCGTGCTCCCGCCTTTCGGAGTGGCGGGGGCGGGCCCGGCCGCGCCGGTGAAGGTCTCGCTGCGCCGCGACGGCGCCGAAGTCGACTTCGCGACGCCGGGCAAGGTGACCGGGGTGGCCATCCGAGCCGGCGACGTCGTCGTCATGCAGTCGGCGGGTGGCGGCGGCTATGGCGACCCGCTCGCCCGCGCGCCCGACCGCGTGCGTGACGACGTGCTGGCAGGGTACGTCTCCCCGGACCGTGCGCGCCTTGGCTACGGAGTCGTCCTCGCGCCGGGCGGCGAGGTCGACGTCGCGGCCACCCAGGCGGAGCGCACGCGCTTGGCAGCAGCGCGGCTGCGCTTCCCGGTCACCGCCGACGAGCGCGACCCCTACGAGGGGCGCCTCGGCAAGCACCGCGTTCTGCGCATGCCTCCCGCGATGGCCACCGATCTCGGGCTGTCCACCGGCGACCTGATCGAGCTACGCGGGCGGCACCCGGCGCCACTCCGCGCCTGGGTGCGCGTCGAGGCCGGCGCCCATGAAGGGCTGGTGGCGCTGGATGCTTTCGGCCGTCGCATCCTCGGCGTCTCGCCGGGCGACGCCGTTGAGGTGAGGCACCTTTCGATGCCGCCGATCCCCGGCGGCCTCGTGAGCGGGTGAGTGACGCCCATGCCGGAGAGCATCTTCGCGAGCGGGCTCGGACCCGGACCGGCCAACTTCTCGCCGTTGACGCCGTTGCGATTCCTCTGGCGCTCGGCGGCGGTGTATCCCGATCGGACCGCCATCATTCACGGTTCGCGTCGCTTCAGCTACCGGGAGTTCGGCTCGAGGTCCCGACGACTCGCCTCGGCCCTGGCGGCGCGCGGCATCGGCCTAGGCGACACGGTCGCGGCGGTCCTGCCCAATGTCCCGGCGATGCTCGAGGCGCATCAGGGGGTGCCGTCGCTCGGCGCCGTGCTCAACGCCATCAACACGCGGCTGGACGCCCGCACCATCGCCTATATCCTGGCCCACGGCGAAGCGAAGGCACTGATCACCGATCGGGAATTCTCGGCGCCGGTGCGCGAGGCCCTGGCCCGCCTCGACAGGAAGCCGCTCGTCGTGGATCTCGATGATCCGATCTACGAGGGCCCCGGCGACCGGCTCGGCGAGATCGAGTACGAGGAATTCCTCGCGCAGGGCTCGCCCGACTTCGAGGCTCCCCCGATTCGCGACGAGTGGCAGCCGATCGCGCTCAACTACACGTCGGGCACCACGGGTAACCCGAAGGGGGTCGTCTTTCATCATCGCGGCACGTGGGTGATGACGGTCGGCCAGATCCTCTCGTGGCATATCCCGCCGGGCGCCGTGTACCTCTGGACGCTGCCGATCTTCCACGCCAACGGCTGGTGTTTCCCATGGTCCGTCAACGCGATGGCGGGCACGCACGTGTGCCTGCGGCGCGTGGACCCGGCGCAGGTCTATCGGCTGATCGCCGAGCATCGGGTCACGAACCTGGTGGGAGCGCCCACCGTGCTGAGCATGCTCATCAATGCGCCGACCGAAGCGCGGCGGCGCTTCGACCACGTGGTCGACATTCAGACGGGTGGCGCGGCGCCGCCCGCCAAGGTGATTCGAGCCATGAGCGAGCTGGGCTTCCGCGTGCAGCACATCTATGGCCTGACCGAGGTCCTGGGGCCCTCGACCCTCTGCGCCTGGCAGGACGCGTGGGACGCGCTGGGGCTGGAGGAGCAGGCGGCCCAGCAGGCGCGCCAGGGTGTGCCGTATCACGTGGTCGACGGGCAGATGGTCGCCGACCCGAAGACGCTCGCCCCCGTACCCGCCGACGGCAAGACCCTGGGCGAGATCATGCTGCGCGGCAACACGGTGATGCTCGGCTACTTAAAGGATAGGGCGGCGACGGAGGCCGCGCTGTCCGGCGGGTGGTTTCACACGGGCGATCTCGCCGTCCAGCATCCCGACGGGTACATCGAGATCAAGGACCGCTCGAAGGACATCATCATCTCGGGCGGAGAGAACATCTCGAGCTTGGCCGTCGAGGCGGCGCTGATCCGTCACCCCGCCGTCGCGCTGGCCGCGGTGGTGGCGCGGCCGGACGAGCGGTGGGGGGAGACGCCGTGCGCGTTCGTCGAGCTGCGCCCCGGCATGACCGCGACGGCGGAGGAGCTCATCGCCTTCGCCCGCGAGCATCTCCCGCGCTTCGCGGTGCCGCGGACGGTGGTCTTCGGCCCGCTCCCCACCACCGCCACCGGCAAGATCCAGAAGTTCGAGCTGCGCCTGCGGGTCCGCGCGCTGTGACGGAGCCCGCCTTTCCGGGCCTCGTGCCCGGCCTGCGTGGGGAGCGGCGGGCCGTGGTCGACCAGAACATGGCGACCACTCACGCCGGCGGGCCGGGCGTGCTCATGGCGGCCTGGATGATCCTCGAGATGGAGCTGGCCGCCCAGGACTCGACCCAGCGCTTCCTGCCCGACGGCTACACCACCGTCGGCTACGAGATCTGCATCCGCCACCGGCGCCCGACGCCGGTCGGGGAAACGTTCGTCACCCAAGCCGAGCTTCTCGAAGTCGACGGCCGCAAGCTCTTGTTCCGGGTCGAGGCGCGCAATCCGCGCGAGCTCATCGGCGAGGGCAC
>WNGE01012439.1_pt1 | contig 13247 bp, 16 predicted proteins | sample 5400651 | NCBI WGS metagenome assembly WNGE01 (sample SAMN13153370, study PRJNA577476) | soil metagenome | isolation source: 60 cm soil or saprolite under grassland replicate 2 | place: USA:California | collected 2016-06-15 | reverse complement strand
CCCCACGGTCGCCGAGGCCGCCGTGATCGGCGTCGCCGACCAGCTGTACGGCGAGGTGGTCAAGGCGTTCGTCGTCGTGGCCGACCGCAACGCCCCGCCGACCGCCGAGGAGCTGCGGGCGTTCGCCCGCCGCCAACTCGCCGGCTTCAAGGTGCCGACGGAGTGGGCGTTCGTGCCGGAGCTGCCCCGCAACGCGACCGGCAAGCTCCTGCGCCGCGAGCTAACGGAGCGATGAGCGAGGCGGGATAGTTACTGCGGCTCGGCGCGCTTGGCGGTGACGCCGCCGTCCACGACGAGGCCGATGCCGGTCACGCAGGCGGACTCGTCGCCGGCCAGCCACAGCACGGCGTTGGCGATGTCCTCCGGACGGCATGCCCGGCCGACGGGAATCTGCCGCTCGTACTGCGCGAGGCGCTCCTCGCTGCCGATGTAGCCCATGAACGCCGGCGTCTTGACCGCACCCGGCACAACGGCGTTGACGCGGACGCCGCTCGCCCCGTACTCGACGGCCGCCGAGCGCACGAGCTGCAGGATGGCCGCCTTGGCGCTGGCGTAGGACGCAGTGTTCGCAACGGCGCCCAGCGCGGCGCCGGACGACGTGCAGATGATCGAACCGCCGGCGGCCGCCGACATCACCCGCACGGCGGCGCGCACGCAGTAGAACATCGCGGCCAGGTTGAGCTCCAGGTCGGCCCGCCAGCCCTCGTCGGAGATCGAGACCAGCGGCCCTTGGGCCAGGCCGTACCCGGCATTGCTGTGCACCACGTCGAGCCGTCCGTGCCGGGCGGCCGCGCCGTCGATCAGGCCGTCGACGAACGCGGAGTCCGTCACGTCGCCCGGCTGCGCCTCCGCGCGGCCACCCTTGTCCGTGATCTGCGCCACCGTCTCGGCCCCGCGCTCACCGGCGATGTCGTTCACCACCACCGTCGCGCCCTCCGCCGCGAACCTGGTGGCGGTGGCCCGCCCGATGCCGGAGCCGGCGCCCGTCACCACCGCCACCCGTCCGGCCAGCCGTCCGTCCATGCTGATCACCGCCCTGTCCATAACGGCGCCTGGCGCGCCGCAAATGCTTCGGCGCCGATGCGCGCGTCGTCGCTGCGCAGGACCGGCTCGGCGCTCGCCTGGCGCGCGGCCCACGCCGAGGCGTCGAGCGAGCGCGCGGTCTCGTGGACGAGCGTGCGCGTGAACGCCACGGCGAGCGGCGCGTTGGCCGCGATCAGCGCGGCCAGGCGCACGGCCTCGCCGACGACGGCGTCCGCGGCGACGACGCGGTTGACCAGACCGAGGCCGAGCGCTCGCCGCGCGTCGATCGGCTCGCCGGTCAGCGTCAGTTCGAGCGCGATCGCCAGCGGCACCCGTTGCGCCAGCCGCGTCGAGCCGCCCACCGAGGCCACGCCGCGCTTCACCTCCGGCAGGCCGAACGTGGCGTGCTCGGCGGCCACGATCAGGTCGCAGGCGAGCGCCAGGTCGAACCCCCCGCCCACGGCGGCGCCGTTGACCGCCGCGACGAGGGGCTTCGGGTACCGGTCGCGCAGCACGATTCCGATGCCCGGCCCCAGCGTCCGTCCGCGGGCGAACGACCGCAGGTCCATGCCGGAGCAGAACGCCTGCGTACCCGCGCCCGTGATGACCACCGCACCGACGGCCTTGTCGGCCGCCGCAGCGGTTAGCATGCGCCCGATGCCTTCGGACACGTCGGCGTCGATCGCATTGCGGGCTTGTGGCCGGTCGATCGTCACCACGGTCACCCGCTCGACGGTTTCGGCGTGGACGACGTCCGTCACGACCGGACGCCCCTCAACGGCAGGAGACGAGTGTGAGCGAGCAAGCCTGGGCCGGATCGGACTTCAGCCTGCCACCGACGAGCACCACCGGCGTCGCCCTGTGCGGCGCGTGCCGTCGCCGCGGTGATTGCCGGCTCGGTCTTGGGCGCGAGCAGCTGATGGACGACGGCTCGGTCGAGACCGACCTGGTGTGCACCGAGGAGCACGAGGGCGGGCCGGACGTCGCGCACGGCGGCTGGACGGCCGGCGTGCTCGACGAGGTGCTGGGTCATGTGCCAATGCTGCACCGGCAGCTCGCGGTGACCGGCCAGCTGGCGGTGACGTTCATCAAGCCGGTACCCATCGGCCGTCCGCTGCACGCCCGGGCCTGGATCGACCGCACGGAAGGCCGTCGCTGGTACGTGGCCGGTGAGTTGACGTTGCGCTCCACGGGCGCGCTCCTGGCCCGCGGTGAGGCGATCATGGTCGCCCGGGACTACGCCCACTTCGACCGGCACCGCACGTGGCTGGCCGAGCAGGACGAGCTGGCGGGTACGTGACCTCACGCTGGCGGGGCCTCGGTGATCACGCGTACCTTCCGTTCCGTGACGACCAGTTCGCCGGCGTCGTCGCGCCACTCGGTGATCTCCTCGAGGAACCGCAGCTTTCCCCGGCGCCCCTGCTTCTCCCAGGTCTCGCCGTCCGCGGTGCGACCGTGCAGCGTCTCGCCGACGACGGCCGGGCGGTGGTACACGAAGTGCTGCTCGGCGTGCAGTCCCCGTCCGGTACCGGGCTCCCCCGGCGTGCGGCCCGATCCGAACCACGACTCGCCCGATCGGGGCCGCAACCACCAGTTCGGATCGAACTCGGCGTTGGCGACGGTGAACGTCGGCGGGACGGCGAGCTGACCCTCACGGTCGGCCGCCGGATCGCCGAGTGAGCGCAGGAAACGCTGCACGTGACCGGGCTCGATCGGGAACCGCTGTGCCACCATCGACGCCTCCTGGATGATTCAGTTGAATAATTACACTACGATATCTCCGATGACGACAGTAGGGATACGGGTTCCGTACGAGCTGCAGCACGACGTGGCGCAGCTGCGTGAGTTCGTCACCCGCGCGGAGGACGCCGGGCTCGATCGGTTGTGCCTGGGCGATCACGTGACCTTCAAGGGCGGCACTGGATTCGACGGGCTGCAGAACGCCACGGCGGCGGCCGTGCTGAGCAGCCGGATCGTCGTCGAGACGGCGGTGTACCTGCTGCCGCTGCGCCACCCGGTGCCGGTGGCCCGCCAGGTCGCCTCGCTGGCCGGGTTCGCGCCGGGGCGCTTCGTGTTCGGCGTGGGCATCGGCGGCGACGACCCGGCCGAGCTGCGGGCCTGCGGCATCGACCCGGCGACCCGCGGCCGCCGCATGGACGAGTCGCTCGCGATCGTGCGCCGGCTGCTCGCCGGCGAGACAGTCACCGTCGCGGGACGCTTCTTCACCCTGGACGCCGTGCGCGTGCTGCCGGCGCCGTCCACACCGGTGCCGGTGCTCGTCGGCGGGCGATCCACCGCGGCGATCCGCCGTACCGCGCGGTACGCCGACGGGTGGCTCGGCCTGTGGGTGTCGCCGCGGCGCTACGCCGAGGCCTGCGCCGAGGTGGCCGGCGAGGCCGCGGCGGCCGGGCGCGACGTCCAGGACTGGGCGCACGGCATGCACGTGTGGTGCGGCTTCGACTCCGACCGTGCGCGAGCGGGCGAACGCCTGGCGCAGGAGATGGAGGCGCTGTACCGGGTGCCGTTCGAGAAGTTCGCGCGGTACAGCCCGTACGGCACGCCCCGCGAGGTCGCCGACGCGCTGCGACCGTACGTCGAAATAGGGTGCCGCTCGTTCAACCTGATCGCGACCGCGGACAGCCCGGAGCATGCAGTCGAGGGCGCCCGTACCGTTCGGGCCTTGCTGCGGGACGAGACGTGACCACCTTGGCCGGCCGGGTGGCGATCGTCACCGGCGGGACGCGCGGCATCGGCGCGGCCGTCACCGAGGCGCTGGCCCGCGACGGCGCGCAGGTGGCGGCGGTGTATGCCGGCGACCACGCGAGCGCGAAATCCCTCCAGGAACGCCTCGGCGACGCCGTGAGCGTGCACGCGGGCGACGTCGGCGACCCGGCGTTCTGCCACGCCCTCGTCGAGCAGCTCGTAGCCGTGCACGGGCGCGTGGACCACCTCGTCAACAACGCCGGGCTGCTCGTCGAGAACAGCGTCCGCCGCATGACCGCCGAGGAGTGGGACGCCGCCTTGCGGGTCAACCTTTCCGGGCCGTTCCACCTGTCACAGGCTGCGCTGGAGCCGATGCTCGCGCACGGCTTCGGCCGGATCGTGAACGTCGGCTCGGTGACCGCGGCCATGGGCAACCCGGTCGAGGCGGGCTACGGCGCGGCCAAGGCCGGGCTGCTCGGGCTGACCCGCTCGATGGCCCGGGCGGTGGCCACCCGGGGCGTGACCGTGAACCTCGTGATCCCGGGCGTCTTCGACACGCACATGACCCGGTCGATGCGCGCCGAGGCGCAGGAGGCCATTCGGGCGATGATCCCGGTCGGCCGCCGCGGCGACCCGGCCGAGCTCGCGCACGCCGTCCGCTTCCTTGTGGACGACCGGGCCGGCTACCTCACCGGATCGGTCGTGACGGTGGACGGCGGCCTGAGCATGGGGGCCTGATCAGGTCCCGGCCAGCACGTACTTGCGCACCTTGCCCGACCCGGTCAGCGGCAGCTCCCGCGCCGGCGGGGGTGGCTGTGGGAGGGATCACCTACGATAACCGGAGTCGATCTACCACTTAGATTGTTGGGCCGGTCGTGAGCGTGCAGACAGCCGTTGCTGGAATCGTCCGTCCGGCGGCCGTCCGCCGACCCCATTACAGCGTCACCTTCGTCGTGTTGACCGTGGGCGTCGGCTCCTACGCCCTGCTGCAGTCGCTGGTCGCGCCGGTGTTGCCGACCGTTCAGGAGCACCTGCACACCACTCAGAGCACTGTCACCTGGGTGATGACCGCATACCTGCTCTCGGCATCTGTGGCGACGCCGATCCTCGGGCGCATCGGCGACATGGTGGGCAAGGAGCGCATGTTGCTCCTCACACTGGTGGCCCTGGGCGCCGGCTCGCTGCTCGCCGCCGTCGCGACATCGATCGGCGTCATGATCGCCGCCCGGGTGATCCAGGGCATCGGCGGCGGCATCATCCCGCTCGCGTTCGGCATCATCCGGGACGAGTTCCCGCCGGAGAAGATCAGCGCCGCCATCGGCACGGCGGCGGCGCTCACCGCCGTCGGCGGCGGGCTGGGCATCGTGCTCGCCGGTCCGATCGTCGACACGCTCGGCTACCACTGGCTGTTCTGGGTTCCGGTGATCGTGACCGGGTTCGCCGCCGTGGCCACCTACCGGGTCGTGCCGGAGTCGCCGGTGCACGCGGCCGGGCACGTCAACCTCGCCGCTGCCGGGCTGCTGTCGGGATGGCTGGTCGCCCTGCTCGTCCCCGTCAGCGAGGCCGAGCAGTGGGGCTGGACGTCCGGACCGGTGCTCGCCCTGCTCGCGCTCGCCGTGCTGCTGGCCGTGGCTTGGGTGGCGGTCGAAATCCGCTCGGCCGAGCCGTTGATCGACATGCGGATGATGCGCGTCCCGGCGGTGTGGACCACCAACCTGGTCGCGCTGCTGTTCGGGGTTACGATGTATTCGGTCATGGCGTTCCTGCCCCAGTTCGTGCAGACGCCGTCCGCGGCCGGATACGGCTTCAGCGCCAGCATCACCCAATCCGGGCTGTTCCTGCTGCCGATGACCGCCACGATGTTCACCGGCGGCATCGTCTCCGGACGGCTGGCCGCTCGGGTGGGTGCCAAGGCACTGCTCGCGGCGGGCTCGGCGCTGATGATCGTGCCCATGGCGTGGATAGCCGTCTCGCACGGCCACCGCTGGGAGATCTACGCGATCTCGGCGCTGATCGGGGGCGGCGTCGGGCTGGCCTTCTCGGCCATGTCGGCGCTGATCGTCACCGCGGTGGGCCCCGAGCAGACCGGCGCGGCCACCGGCATGAACGCCAACGTCCGTACGATCGGCGGTTCCATCGGCACCGCGATCACAGCGTCGATCGTCACGTCCGGCGCCTCGGCCGACGGCCTGCCCCGGGATTTCGGCTACACGCACGGGTTCTGGTTCCTGGCCGCCGCGTCAGCCGTCGCCCTGGCGGCCACGCTGCTGATCCCGGGCACCCGGCGCAGCGCCCGCGAGCCCGCGCTGAGCGCGGCGGCACTGGTCCCGGTCGGAGTCGCCGACCATGCTTAGCGGCATGACGGCCCCGTCGGACGCCGGCCCGCGGCCCGCCGGCGCCCTCGGGCGTCCGGTACCGGCCGCCCGTCCGCGCCCCGTCCCCCCTGAAGCCCGCCCGCTGCGGGACGCTGCCGCCCGACCGCTGCGGGCGGACGCCGCCCGCAACCTCGAGCGGATCGTCGCCGCGGCCACCCAGCTGTTCGCCGAGCGGGGCCTCGAGGTCGGTGTCGAGGAGATCGCGGCCCGCGCCGGTGTGGGGATGGGCACGCTCTACCGCAGGTTCCCCAACAAGGACGCGCTGATCAGGTTCCTCGTCGACGATCTCGTCGTGCGGACGCTCGAGCTCGGCGACCAAGCGCTGGCCGAACCGCACGGCACCGGCCTGGAGTTCTTCCTGCTCGGCGTGGGCCAACTGCAAGCCGCCAACCCGGGATACCTGACCCGACTGTGGCGCGGTGGTTTCTCCTCCGACCAGCGCGAGCATCTGCGGGCGATACAGCGTCGGCTGCTCGCCCGCGCGCACGCGGCCGGCACCGTGCGGCCCGAGATCACGATCACCGACATCTCGGTCCTGCTCTGGTCCCTGCAGCAGATCGTCACCATGACCGCTCACGTGTCGCCGAGCGCGTGGCGCCGGCACCTCGAGATCCTGCTCGCCGGCATGTCCATGCAGCCTCGCGACATCACGCACCGGCCGCTCACCCAGCGCGAGCTCAGCGCCGCCCTCGACAGCGCGTGAGTCTCTCTGGCGGCGGATCCGCTCAGCCGGGATGAGTCAGCGTTCCCCGGACATGTCGGCGTTGGGGGCCGCCTTGCTCACCAGTCCGGGAATCACCGCGCCGAGCTCCTCGGGTGTCCAGGCACGGTCCTGGTCGGCGTGCGGGCCGCCGACCCAGCCCTCGTTCACCGTGATCCGTCCGCCCCAGACGGAGAACACCCGCCCGGTGACCTCGCGCGACTCGGGGCTACCGAGCCAGACCGCGAGCGGGGCGATGTTCTCCGGCGCCAGCGTGTTGAACCCGCCGTCCTGCTGGGCGATCTCGTTCATCACCGGCAGGTCCTCGGTCATGCGGGTGAGCGCGGTCGGCGCGATCGCGTTGACGGTGACGCCGTAGCGGGCCAGCTCGCCCGCGGCAATGACCGTGAACGTTGCGATGCCAGCCTTGGCCGAGCCGTAGTTGGCCTGGCCCAGGTTGCCGAACAGGCCGGACGGCGACGTGGTGTTGATGACCCGCGCGTCGACCGGCAAGCCGGCCTTGGACTGCTCGCGCCAGTACGCCGCGGCGTGCCGGGTCGGCGCGAACGTCCCCTTGAGGTGCACCTTGATAACCGCGTCCCACTCGGCCTCGGTCATGTTGACGAGCATCTTGTCGCGCAGGATGCCGGCATTGTTGACCAGCACGTCGAGGCCGCCGAACGCCTCCACGGCCTGGCCGATCAGGTGTTGCGCGCCGTCCCAGCTCGACACGTCGTCGGTGTTCGCCACCGCCTGCCCGCCCGCCGCGACGATCTCGTCGACGACGGTCTGCGCCGGTCCGGCCGAGTTGCCCTCGCCGTCGCGCGATCCGCCCAGGTCGTTCACGACGACCTTCGCGCCCTCGGCGGCGAACGCGAGCGCGTGCGCCCGACCGATTCCGCCACCGGCGCCGGTCACCACGACGACACGGCCTTCACACAGTCCGCTCATTGGCCTAACCTCCTGCGTGCCTACATTAGAGTAATGGTTTGCTTGGTTAGATAAATATCACGGGACGGCGGTGGGTGGACGCGATGGTCTACGAACTCACAGACGTGCTCAAGGTCGAGGCCGACGGACCGGTACGGATCGTCACCCTGAATCGGCCGGAGCACCTGAACGCGTTCGACGAAGAGCTGCACGTGCAGTTCGCCCAGCTGTGGACGTTCGTCGAGGCCGACGACGAGGCGAGGGCCGTCGTGCTGACCGGCGCCGGGCGGGCGTTCTGCGCCGGCGGCAGCATCGACGACTTCGACCGCTTCCGCGTGGACTTCGCCGCGCGGCGACGCATCTTGCGCAGTGCGCGGCGGCTCGTGGACGAGATGCTCAACGTGCACGTGCCCGTCGTGGCCGCGGTGAACGGACCCGCGGTCGGCCTCGGCTGCACCTTGAGCACGCTGTGCGACATCGTCTATGTCGCCGATGACACCTATCTTGCCGACCCGCACGTCACGGTCGCGCTCGTCGCCGGCGACGGCGGAGCGGCGACCTGGCCCGCCCACACCGGCCTGCTGCGCGCCAAGCGCTACCTGCTCACCGGCGACCGCATCCCGGCGGCCGAGGCCGTCGCCATCGGACTGGCCACCGAGGCGGTGCCCGCCGACCGCGTGCTGGCCGACGCCACCGCCTTCGCGCACCGGCTCGCCGACCTGCCGGCGCAGGCGGTGCAGGACACCAAGGCGGGATCGCAGCAGCGCGCCGGGTCGCGAGCACGCCCGGGTCGCGAGTACGCCGCCTGGGGAGTTGTTCGACTCCCGGCGTGCGATAGCAGGCGGTGGGTCGAACAACTCGCATGAGCGTCCGCCGGTCATAGCAAGCGCCGGCCGACCTCCGGGAAGGGGTGCGGCCGCTAGGCCGTTTGGAAGAGCTTGACCGCGTTGTCGCGCAGTATCTTGCGTTGCTGCTCGGGCGTGAGCGTCGACACCAGGCCGGCGAACTCGGCGGGGTCGGCAAGCCCCTCGGCGTGCGGGAAGTCCGAACCCATGACCAGGCAGTCGACGTCGGGCAGGTCGCGCACGATCTTCGGGATGTCGTCCTCCGGATATGGGGCCACCCGGACGTGGCGCAGGAAGATCGTGCTGGGCCGCTCGGTCAGCTTGCCGCCGATCCACGGACCGTTGCGCCCCATGCCGCGGCTCTTGTCCATGTGGGTGATGAAGTGCGGCACCCACGAGGCACCGAACTCGGCCACGAGCACATTCAGACGAGGGAACCGCCCGAACACGTTGTCGAAGATCAGCGCCGACAAGGTGTCCTCGATGGGCCGCTCGCCGTAGAGGTTGTTCCACTGCCAGGCCGACATGTGCCACGAGCCAGGCGCCGGATCCAGCCCCCAGGCCGGAGCGATGTGCTCGTTGTACCAGTTTTCCATGATGTGGAACGCGACGGTGACGCCGGCCTCGTTCAGGCGGCTCCAGATCGGGTCGAAGTATGGGTCGCCGGGCGAGCGGCCGTTCACCGGGCCGGTCGGCAGCAACACGATCTTCGCGCCCTTGTCGAGGACGTACTCGGTCTCGGCGATCGCCAGGTCCAGGTCGCGGAACGACAGCAGCGCCGGGGCGAAGATCCGCCCGTCGCGGTTGAAGCCCCACTCCTCGTCGTACCAGGTGTTGAAGGAGTGCACGTTGGCGAAGGCCGCCGGGACGTTCTTCAGGTAGTTCTCGACCGAGAGCGCCATCGCCGACGGGAACAGCACGGCCCGTTCGACGCCCTGCTGGTCCATGGTCTTGATGCGCACGTCGCGGTCGAGGTACTCCGGGCGCATCGGCTCGGGCTGGTAGGTCTCATCCGGGCTGCCGGACGCCATCTGCTTCAGCATCTCCTTCAGCGAACCGGGTTTGTACGCCCGGTCGAAGCCCAGCCCCTGCTCGGAGTTGAAGACCGCGATGCGATCACCGGCGAGGACGCGCTCGGTGCCGTCGGGCACCTTCACCGGCGCGATGGCGTACTCCAGCCACTCCTTCGGCAGGTGCCGGGTGAAGGCGTCGCGCGTCTCGTAGCAGTGGGTGTCGCAGTCGAACAAGCCGTACTCAAGGGCGGCCATAGCGGGGTCCTCCAAGTCTGCCCAAATCATATAACTGTTTCCGGCGTGTCGGCGACAGCCGGTTTGCCGACCGACGCCGGCCGCCATGACGTCGCCAGCATCAGCGCGGCACCGGCCGCTCCGGCCCCGGCCGCCAGCGCGAGCCCGCCCCAGCCGTCCACCCGGAAGCCGACGGCGTGGTCGAGCGACCACCGGCCCGCACCGAGGGCGCCCAGTGCGGACGCGACGAGCGTCAGCATCAGGACGTACTCGTACCCCTCACCCGGACGGAAGATGAAGAAGCCGTTCTTGAGGTGGTTGGCGATCAGGGCGACCAGCATCGTGCCGACCACCCCGGCGGCGGCGAGCGGGGTGAGCAGGCCGAGCACCAGCAGCACGCCCGCCCCGAGCTCGGTCAGCGTCGCGAACAGCGCGTGCACGCGTCCCGGACGGATGCCGATCGACTCGAACCAGCGGGCCGTACCGGGCAGCCGGCCGCCACCGAAGGCGTGGTTCCAGCCGTGGGCCATGATCGTGCCGCCCACGGCGAGGCGCAGTACCAGTGACGCGACGTCGACGTTCGTCATGACGACATCCTCTCGCCCTGGGCCAGCTCACGCACTAAGGTCTTATTAATATCACTCTTTAGCTTGAAGTCGAGCGGTCATCCGGGCGAGAGGTCACGCACCATGCGAGTCGGGGTCGACGACACGTTGTGCCAGGGGCACACGTTGTGCGCGATGAGCGCACCGGACATCTTCGTGTTGGACGACGACGACGGCCATTCCCGCGCGCCGGACCCGCAGGTGCCGGCCGACCGTGAGGCCGCCGTCCGGATAGCTTTCGATTCGTGCCCCGAGCGGGCCATCATGATCGAGGTCTGACACTCATGCGCCTACAGGACAAGGTCGTCGTCATCACCGGAGCGGGTTCCGGGCTGGGCCGCGAAGCCGCACTGCTGTTCGCCCGCGAGGGCGCCCGGGTCGTCGTCACCGACCTGATCGCCGAGCGGGCCACCGCGGTCAGCAAACTCGTCGCCGAGGAAGGCGGCGAGTCGCTGCCGCTCAAGGCCGACGTCCGGGTCGAGGACGAGATGCGCGCCGCCGTGGCCGCCGCGGTCGACCACTACGGCCGGCTGGACGTCATGTACGCCAACGCCGGGGTGGCGATGCCGGGGCTCGGCACCGTCCCGTTCGAGGACGTCACCAACGCGCAGTGGCACGAGGTGGTCGAGGTCAACCTGACCGGCGTGTTCCTGGCCTGCAAGCACGCGGTGCCGCCGATGAAGACTGCCGGCGGCGGGTCGATCGTGGTCACGTCCTCGGCTGGGTCGCTCGTCGCGTATCCCGGCTGGTCGGCGTACGGCGCCTCGAAGGGCGGCGTGAACTCGCTGGTGCGCCACCTCGCCTGGGAGCTCGGCCGGTACAGCATCCGGGTGAACGCGCTGTGCCCCGCGCACGGCATGTCGCCCAACCTGCTGATGCGGCCGGACGCCCCGGTCGTCGGCCACTCCTACGAGGAGGTCGCCGGCCCGTGGTCACCGGCCGACTCGCCGATCCCGCTCAAGGTGAACCGCCCGCCGAGCCTGCGCGACAACGCCAACGTGGCCCTGTTTCTCGCGTCGGACGAGTCGCAGTACATGTCCGGGGTCTGCCTGCCGAGCTGCGACGGCGGCACGCTAAGCCGGGTGGCCATGATGTTCGACCACGACTGGCAGCGAGCGCTCACGTCATGAAGCCCGCGCCGTTCTCCTACCACGCGCCCGGCACGGTCGACGAGGCGGTAGCTCTGCTCGACCGCCTCGGCGACGAGGCCAAGGTGATCGCCGGCGGGCAGAGCCTGGTGCCGCTCATGGCGCTGCGGCTGGCCCGGTTCGACCACCTGGTCGACCTCAACCCGCTCGACGAGTTGCGCTACGTGCGGGTCGGAGACGACGTGCTCAGCGTCGGCGCGATGACCGTGCAGGCGACGCTCGAACGCTCCCCCGTGGTGGCCGGCGCGGCGCCCTTGCTGGCCCGGGCGGCCCGGCACGTCGGCCACTTCCAGATCCGCAACCGCGGCACGATCGGCGGTTCGTGTGCGCACGCCGACCCGGCCGCGGAACTGCCGGCGGTCGCGGTGACCCTGGACGCCGAGTTCGAGCTGATCGGTCCGCGCGGCGTTCGGCGCGTGGCGGCCGGCGACTTCTTCGAGTCGACGTTCATGACGGCACTGGCGCCCGACGAGATCGTGGCCGCGGTGCACTTCCCGGTCTGGACCGGACGGGTCGGCTTCGCGATCCGCGAGTTCGCCCGGCGGCACGGCGACTTCGCGCTCGCCGGCGCGCTGGGCGCCGTCGCGTTGGACGATGCCGGCCGGGTGAGCCGGGCGGCGATCGGGCTGCTCGCCCTGGACCGCACGCCGCGCCGGGCCACGGCCGCCGAGCAGGCACTGGTCGGCGGCGCGGACGTAGCCGAGGTGGCCGCGCTCGCGCTGGCCGACGCCGACCCGCCCAGCGACGTGCACGCCGACGCCGACTACCGGCGCCGGGTCGGCACGAAGTTGGTCGCCGAGGCGGTCACCGCCGCGATCGAGGAGGCCGGCCGTGACTGAGCTGATCGTCAACGGGCAGACCCGCACCGTCCACGTCGACGCCCGCAAGACGCTCGCCGACACGCTGCGCGAGGACCTCGGGCTCACCGGCACGCACGTCGGCTGCGAGCACGGCGCCTGCGGGGCGTGCACCGTGCTGCTCGACGGCGCGGCGGTTCGGTCGTGCCTGATGTTCGCCGTGCAGGCCGCCGGCCACGAGGTGACCACCATCGAGGGGCTCAGCGGCGACGGGCTGACCTCCGTGCAGCGGGCGTTCCAGGAAGAGCACGGCCTGCAGTGCGGGTTCTGCACGCCCGGGTTCGTCGTGTCGGTGACGGCGTTCCTGCGCGACAACCCCGACCCGACGGACGACGAGCTGCGCGAGGGCCTGTCGGGCAACCTGTGCCGGTGCACCGGCTACCAGGGCATCGTCAACGCCGCGCGCCGGGCGGTCGGCGCATGACGGCCGGGCGGTTCATCGGGCAGTCCGTGCCGCGCAAGGAGGATCCGCGCCTGCTCACCGGGCGGGGCCGCTACGTCGACGACATCACGGTCAGCGGGATGCTGCACGCGGCGTTCGTCCGCAGCGGCGTCGCGCGCGGCCGGATCACCGCGCTGGACGTGACGGCCGCCGCGGCGCTGCCCGGCGTGGCCGGGGTCTTCGCCGCCGTCGACCTGAACGGCGGGCTCGGCCGGATGTGGCAGACCATGATGGGCCGCGACGCCCCGATGCCGCCCCTGCACGTGCTGGCCGACGGCGACGTACGGTTCGTCGGCGATCCGGTGGCCGTGGTGGTGGCCGAGTCGCGCTACATCGCCGAGGACGCCACCGAACTGGTCGAGCTGGACGTCG
>WNGE01006281.1_pt1 | contig 13247 bp, 7 predicted proteins | sample 5400651 | NCBI WGS metagenome assembly WNGE01 (sample SAMN13153370, study PRJNA577476) | soil metagenome | isolation source: 60 cm soil or saprolite under grassland replicate 2 | place: USA:California | collected 2016-06-15 | reverse complement strand
ATATGAGTTAGCGGAGACCCGCTAGCTGAATGTGCCCGGGGCTGCACCCGCATCAGCAACAGACCGATGATCACGGCGATATAGCTGACCGCGTTGACAAAAAAACACCAACCTTCACCGATTTTCGCTACTAGGATTCCGGCGATCGCCGGCCCGATGATACGTGCGCCGTTGAACATTGACGAGTTCAACGCGATCGCGTTCATGAGGTCTTCCTTGCCGACCATATCCACCAGGAAGGACTGCCGCGCGGGAATATCGAACGCATTCACGACGCCTAGCAGCGCGGCCAATACGAAAATGTGCCAGATCTTTACCGTACCAGTGAGAGTCAGAGCAGCGAGAATGGTGGCCAACATCATCGACGCAACCTGAGTTGCAATCACGACGCGATGACGGTTGTGCCGGTCAGCAACGATGCCTCCCAGTGGAGCGATCAGGAAGACAGGTAACTGGCTGGCGAAGCCTACGGAACCCAGCAAAAGCGATGAGCCTGTAAGGCGGTATACCAGCCAGGATTGGGCGATGCTCTGCATCCAGGTACCGATTAGAGAGATCAATTGACCGCTGAAAAAGAGCTGGAAATTGCGGTGCTTCAGGGAACGCAAAGTGGCAGGCAGCCTGGAGGTGTTCTCTGGCTGAGAGCTTGCTGCTTCGGCGTTGCTGCTTGCTCTAGGAGCTGCCGGATCTGCCACTTTCGTCCATTCTACGGATGCTGGTCGGCCCTAGCTGGAACGCATTGCTTCGCTTTCAAAGCCTGCCCGGATGAAACCGATTAAATTGTGACTTCCTGCCGGACGCAAATGAGGTACAGTATGCAGGTCTGGCTGCCAGCACCTCCGGCACAGCCATCAGTATAACGGCAACGAAGAGTGGGATTCTTTCCAACAAAGTTCGGCACTCGATTAGACGAGAGCATTTCCCAGAACCACAATTGGAGGTATCGTGAACACCACCCAGGTTCATGTTGAACGGAGAGCGGCACAGCGATTCGAATTTCATCTTCCGGTTTCTATACGCGTGGCTGGCCGCGACGGTGAGGCCCACGGATTTACTCGAGACCTGAGCGCGAGAGGTGCTTTCTTCTACACAGAATTTGCTTTGACCGAGGGCGACTCAGTGGAGCTTACGGTGACGATGCCCTCGGAGATCACGCTGGCCGAGAACATGCGTGTGCGTTGCCAAGGCAAGGTCACGCGCTCTCTCACGGTAGAAGGCAAGTTCGGCGCGGCCGTGCATATCGAAAAATACGAGTTCCTTCCCGAGTCTGCCGGCGAGCAGCCAGCAGCCTTTGAACGCATTTCAGCCTTACACAATCGCGACAGAGAATCGCGGCAAGTGCCTGATTCGTCGGGTATCACAGTGCGTTGACGGCCGGGCCGTTGTGTACCCGAACCTGGTGGAAACACCTTGCGGGTCGCGGAATTTCCGTTTTTTCTTCCTTTCAATTTGGCTTCTTTTTACTTAGAATGCTAGTTCGCAAAGGGACATTCCTTCGCTTCGGGGCTACCCGCTGCTATGTTTGTCTCCTCCGTGGGTTCATTCCCATTTTTGGCGTTCGGATTCTTTGAGAGGGGAAACCGTGTTTAAGGCGTACGCGCACTATTACCAAAGTCACTTGGCGGGCATCCTCGCTCTCCATAACATGCTGGTACCGGTAATAGAAGTGAGGCCCTTGCCATGCATGGCGTAGCGATTGCCCTCCTGGCGGAAGACAAAGAGAGGCTATCGGTGCTCCAGCACAGACTGGATGGCACCCAGATGGGCCGAAATGTCTTCAGCCAGCAGGGTTTTCCCACGAGCGCCACCGACCCGATTCTGCGCCAAATTCAAGATGTAAGAGCCGAAGTTGTGCTGGTGGATATTGATCCTCACGACGTGCAGCGTGCGATTCGTGCCATTGAGTTGATCAATGCAAACACTAGCGATATTGCGATATTCGCTGTCGGGGAAATGAATAATCCTCTAACAATTGTTGCGGCAATGCGTTCCGGGGCCCGCGAATATCTTGAACAGCACACCACTTCAGAAGCCATTCTCGAAGCGTTGACGCGGTTTGCTACCTCCCGCAGCAAGGCGCGCGCCTCAGCGGGCCGGGCTCGGGTATTTACAGTGATGAACGCAAAAGGAGGGGCCGGTTCGACCACGATTGCGGTGAATACCGCAGTTGCGCTGCAGGAAGCACACGGCGGCGTTCTATTGGTGGATTTTTCGCCGCTGGGTCATGCCGCACTTCATTTGAATGCACGGCCTTCGTTTGGCTTGCGCGATACGCTGCAAAACCTGCATCGCATGGACGCCTCGCTGCTTGAGGGTTTCATGACCCAATGCAAAGGCGGATTGCAGTTGCTTGCCGGTTCGCAGAGCCCGCAGGCGTTGATACCTGCTGCCGCCGAATTGGCGCGCCTTTTTGATCTGCTGGTGGCACACTTCCGGTACGTGGTGGTCGATTGCTCAAATCGAGTGGATCAGACCGCCCGGCTGCTTTGCGATCTCTCGAGTTCCGCAGTCCTGGTCGCGCAAGCGGATGTCGTGTCGCTGTGGAGCGCAAACCGGATTCGCACCTACATGGAAGAAGGCAGCGGTCACAATCGAGTCCGGCTGGTGCTCAACCGTTACAAGAAGATTCCTGGATTTACTGACGAAGATATTGAGAAGGCCACCAACTGCAAGCTGCTTTGGAAGCTCCCTAATAACTATCAATCGGTTGCACCGGCCATTGATAAGGGATCGCCGGTGGCATTTCATGAAAGCCAGGAACTGGGCCGTGCTTTTCGTTTAATGACCGCTGCTCTGGTACAGGCGTCCGGTGGAGAGAGCCCCTTAGAGATCGCGCAGCAACAGGATCCAGGCGCAAAGAAGAAAGCACCGGGCCGCCTGCTCATCTCGCCTCTTCGAGCTGGACAGTAATTCCAGCCTCAATTTCCTCACTGCGCTTAATGCGCGGTTGCAGCTTGCAATTGCGCTTTCAATTTAAGAGCTGTTGCGCGACCCTCGGATGTGTTGATGAGATCTTCGGACTCGCCGGGATCTGCCGTCCAGTCGTAAAGTTGCTCCCCGCTTTTCTGATGGATGATGAGGTGCCAGCGCGATGTGACCAGAGATTCCATATCTCCATCGGCGGCGGTAGGAATTTTCCCCTTCACCAGCCTGTCTTGCGTATTAATGACGCTGTTCTGTCCCAGTTGGGAGACAGGATCAGGCCATTGAAGTCCAGTTTTCGATGAATTCCAAAGAACATTCAGAGCAGGATCGGGGAATACTTTTTGATCTTTGCCACCGAGAAGACTCATAACCGTTGCAGGAATCGCCGCGTTGGAAACTGGCGTGGCCACCCGTAAACCTGCAGAAAGATGCCCGGGGTAGGAAATTATTAGCGGGACATGAATCAGATTCCAGTACAGCGAAATTCCGTGGTAATTCATGCCATGCTCGCCGAGCGACTCACCATGGTCTGAGGTGATTATCACTAGTGTGTTTCTCACCCCGCGGCGTTCAAGCTCATGAAGAAGGCGACCGAACGAATCATCCGCATACTTCACACCGGCGTCGTATTCATCGATGGTAGTTCCGTGATCCCACTCTGGCTTTGGATAGCCGTAGGGGCCACCATAGGCATAATGCACGTCCAAGTAATTGAGGAAAGCAAAAAACGGGCGACGCCGGTCGCGCTGAATCCATTGCACAAGTTCCTGGTTGACTTCGTGTGCGCGCTTGCGTTTGGCATACGCTCCTCCGTAATCACCTGAGCCTTCGGTATCTTTATCCAGCCAAGCATTCATTCCGAGAAAACGAAACACACGAGTGACTTTGCTTTTCTCGGTGCGGTTCAGATAAAACCGCGCAAACTCCCTTCCGTAGAGTGTGCGGATAAAAGAATCGGCAGGCGAATCGAAATAGTCTTCAAAATGGATAAAGCCGCGACCCAAACCGACGTTGCCGGTGAAAAAAATCCGGTTGGCGGAAAACGCACCGGTGCGATAGCCGCTGCGCTGCAGCGCTTCTCCGAGTGTGGCGAAACCATTCAGATTCTTCTGGCCCCAACCCAGCCAAGGTTGCACATTCTTCAAGCCGTGCTCGAAGGGATAACGTCCGGTCAGCAGAGAAGCGTGTGAAGGCAGCGTCCAAGAGCAGGGAGCAACGGCGTTCTGAAACAACACACCGTTCTTCGCAAGCTGATCGAGTTGTGGGCTAGTCGGCCTGCCATATCCGTACGAGGAAAGATGATCCGCACGAAGAGTGTCGATTACGATTACCAGCACGTTTGGCGATCCAGGAGTTGCCGCCGGCAGATTGGCCACCGCGCGTTGTTCATGCAGCCATTTTCCTGATTGAATCCCGGCGAACGCCAGCAGGAAGAATGCAACTAACCAGGGCGTTGATTTCTCCCAAAACCTGACCGCCTGGGACTGATGGTTGCTAAACCAGCGCGTAAATGCCACGGCAACACCCAAGGCGAGTAACACACAGGCACGATGATAGAGGCGATTGGTTAACGTGAGCCAGTCGTATACAGCCAAAAAAGATAGAAGAAAGCACAGCACCCGAATGGAGGGAATGCGTGTTGAGAGTCGTGAAGCCGACCAAACCACGAGCGCTAGGATCAAGAAAAAAAGCAAGTCGACTAGCGGGGAGATCCAGAGAATTTGTTTTGATACGTGGATTACTCGCCCCCATTGCGCCCAATTGATTCTTTGAAAAATGAGCAGACCGACGCCTTCAATCAGCCCGGTCACGATCCCGAACCAGATAGGGATTAAGAGCAGTGAAGTTGCTGACGCACTTGCCCTGGAGGTCTCAGCCTGCGTTTCAGGCGACAAGATGGCACTGTATTTCATGCACGGCGCCCTGCAAATGTTTCCCGCATATGCAACATGCTCTCACACTTCATGATGATGCTGGCCGGCGTTCATAGTTCCTCTGAATGGTCCATTTCTGGCTGCCGGAAACTAAGCCGTGTAGGATAAAGTGCTTCCCACGAATATGCGATCATCGGCCGTTGAAATACTGCCAGAGACACGAACACGGCGTCGTACGCTTCTGCTCCCGCTGTGCCTGGTCGCGTGTGGTATTGTCCCGCGTTTGATTCTGGCGCACGAGACTTTTCTAAATCCCGACGAGGCATTGCATTACTTGTTATCCGACCAGTCTTCGCTCGCGATGGCATACAAGGCAAGCCTAACTACGGCACATCCTCCGCTGCTGGTGTTAGTGCTTCACTTTTGGCGTGTATTAGGCAGATCTGAATTAGCAATGCGGAGTCTCGCGTTGATCACCGGAACAGCCTTCTGCTGGATGATGTTCCTATGGCTGCGACGGGTGGCAGATAAAGCTACTGCTTTGGCCGGACTAACGCTGTTTCTGTTCGCGCCATCGCTGATAACGCTCTCTGCCGAAGTGCGACAGTATTCGCTTCTGCTTTTCTTCGCCGCGAGCAGCCTTTATTTTCTGGAACGCGCACTGGAAGAGAATTCCGCCCGCATGATGTTGTTGTCTTCATGCGCGCTCTATCTAGCACTGCTGAGCCATTATTCGTCACTGATCTTTGCGCTGGCGATTGGCGTTTACGCGCTGGTGCGATTTCTCGCGGCGCAAGAACGGGGCGCGCTGCTTGGCATTTGGATCGTCGGCCAACTGGGCGCGGTGACGCTATGCGCGTTTCTGATCTTTACTCACGTCTTGAGGGTGAGAAGGCTCGGACTCCCGCAAGGCATCGCCGATACCTGGCTACGGTCCTCGATTTTTCATAGCGGCGAGGACCATCTTTTAACTTTCATCTTCGGACGAACCACGCGCCTGTTCCGATATTTTCTTAGCCACGGCACTATCGGCGTTGCAGCCTTGCTGCTTTTTGTTATTGCGATCGTGCTTTTGGTAGGCGATAAGAAGAAGCCGGAGAGTCTTCACAAACCCACTCCGCGCCAGATCGCGATTCTGCTCGCATTGCCATTTCTAATCACCCTAGGAGCCGCGATAGCTGGAATCTATCCCTATGGCGGCACACGCCACGATTCTTTGCTCATCATGTTCGCAATACCGGGTGTGAGCATTGGCTTGGTCCGGCTAAAGATTCGCTGGCCCTGGTTGAAGCCAGTGGGGCTAATCACGGGCCTAGCGATTTGTAATATATTCTCGTATCCGCCGCCACCGTACATACCGCGAAAAAACCAGAATCGAAGATTTATGAGGGAGGCGATCCGGTTCGTGCGTCAGTCTGTGCCGCCCGGATCGGTGGTCTACGTGGATCATCCGGGTGGTCTGCTGCTCAGCTACTATCTTTGTGGGAATGCGGTCGTTCCCTTCGAGAGCCAGTCTCAGCCCTTCTTGACATCGCGCTGCGGAGACTATGAGGCAGTCACCCCTGCGCGCAGATTGTGGTCTTTTGATTCTGACACTTTCCCGGGCACGGTGCAGGAGATGCGACGCAGACATGAACTGCACCCCGAGGCGCAGGTTTGGATGTTTCAGTCTGGCTGGATTGATTGGCACGAGGAGGTGTGGATCGCGCAGCTTCGAGATTACGGCTGCTATGACCCGCAGCAGTTCGGACCGAATATCATAGTTTGCAGGATGATGCTCGATGCCGAACGGCTTAAATCGAATTGAATGCGACAAACGTTAGTTAGAAGAGGCTAGCGCTCTATGTTCTCGATTAGAACATCAGTTTCGCCCCGAGTTGAAAAGCTCTTGGCCCCCCTGACCCGAATACTCCGCCCGCGGTCGAAACCGGCTTTCCAAATCCCTGCGAGGGCACAACGTTGGAAAATCCTGAGTAGTCGGCGTTGTTCACTCCCAAAATGTTCGCCTTATTGAAGAGATTGAATGCCTCTCCCATGGCTTGCAGTGTGAACCGTTCCGTCAGGCGAATATCCTTGGCTAAACGCAAATCGAACGAATTGAAAGTATCGTTTAAGCGGGCATTCGGAGAAACTGTTGGCAGAAGCTGCGATCCGTCTCCCGTCACGCCCCCGGCAACGTTTAAGTTTGTAATGAAGGCATTCAACTGCGCAGCTGTCTGGAACTGGCGGCCGCCGGCATTACGTCCTAGCTGAGGAATGCGCGACTTATTTCCGTTTTGATCAACGTAGAGGATGTCCATGGGGACACCCGAGCCGTAAGTCCAAAGCGGCGACAGGCGCAATCCAAACGGCAGGTCAGCCGTTCCTTGTATCACCAGCCGGTGCCGCTGGTCGTTCGGCGTGGGGCCGTACTCGCGTCGCAAGTTGCGTGGGTCAACCGGCGGATAGCCGAAGGGAACCTGATCGTAATTGGCATAGTTCAAAGCTTTCGATAATGTGTATGCCGCGTGCATTTGGTAGCGCTGCGCGAAGCGATGATCCACAGTCAACCACAGCGCATCGTAATGGGTATTCACGCTCGACTGAAGATCGGTAACGGTTTCCGGTCCCCCGGAGGCAGGATTGAACACCGCACCGACCGGCACGCCGATGATGAAGTGCGTTCCCAAATTGTGAATGCCATCCGCCTTCACCACCCAGTTCTTCGCGAACTCATACTGAACCCCAAGATTGAATTGCTGCACCATCGGATTCTGCAGCCTGTTGTCGATGACGTTCATGCCTTCTTGCGCTCCGCCGGCTCCAGGAATGATGAAGCCGGTAAAAGCATTGGACAAGGTGGGAGCACCGGGAGTGAAATTCCCATTTGAATCCAGATAAATTGGAGCGCCGGTACTTGGATCGCGCGCGGCATTGCCCAGTCGCACGTCAATCGGCAAAGCGCGTCCGTCCAAGCCACGTTCGAGCGACAGAATCTCCAGTGTCACACGGTCATAATAAATACCGTAGCCCCCGTGCAGGCTGAAGTCTCCGTCTTTGTTGGCCCAGTTAAATCCGACGCGCGGTCCCCAGTTATTGCCATCTTTGTGCCGCGTGCCATGCAGGAATGGCAACAGAATCGGGTTGATCTGGTTGTAGTGTCCGACGTTGTTAACATCAGTGTCGATTTCGTAACGCAGGCCCAGGTTCAAGGTGAGCTGAGGGTGCAAACGCCAGTCGTCTTGCACGTAGCCAGCCAGGTGATTGTTGTTCGAGTTCGGAATGAGTAGCGGCGCGCTGGGATTGCCGCTGCGCACCGTTACCGCAAACAACAGATCCTCGTCATTGATCGCGCCATCGCCATTGCGATCCTGATTCGCGAAATCCTGCACAAAGATAATTGCACCGGACTGAAAGACGCCCAAATTGAAGTCAGCGCCGATGTGTTGAACCTGCCCACCAAAACGGATGTTGTGTTTTCCATGAATCCAGTCGAGGCCGTCATCCCATTGCCAACGCTTTTGCTGCGTCTGTTGCGGCACACGGAAGGAAGATCCATCCGCCAAACTGGGGAAATCCAGCTCGGGAGCCGCCATAATCGGCCTTGTGCTGTTGATGAAGTTATTGAAGCTGAAGCTGGCGCGATTCAATAGGGTGGGATTCACTACCCTCGTCCATGAACTCTGAAAAGTCTGGAAGTTGTTGCGTGCATCCTGTCGTTCGGAAGAGGAACCGATGGGAGCACCGGTCAGGAAGCTAGCCGCGCCTGTCGCGTTCTGGCGCTCGACCGAGTAATGAAAGCTGAAATGATCTTTGCTCGTAGCCTCCCAATCTCCACGTGCTGTTCCCATTGGATCAGTAACAGGCACGGCAGCGAAACCGGTGGAGAGCGTTCCGCCTCCAGTTGCATTCGGGCGCCTGGTGGCGACTAGCACCCCACCCAATTCATCCCGGAACTCGAATGCACCGAAGAACCAAGCCTTGTCCTTCACCAAGGGGCCGCCCAGAGTGCCCGAATACTGTTGTCGGCTGAACGGTGGAGTCTGGCCAGCTGGCGCTGAGAAATCAGAGTTGAACGTGGGAATCGTGGCCTGCAAGCTCTTGTCGCGCTCATAAATGGATGCCGAACCATGCAAGGTGTTGCTGCCCGATTTCGTCACTACGTTCACCACCGCCGATCCGGAACGCCCTAATTCCGCAGAAAAACGATTGGTAGCGCTCTGGAATTCCTGCACCGCATCTTCCGGCACATTCACCAGCATGCCGCCCACGGCGTCATCATTGTTATCCATGCCGTCGATGCTGACATTTCCTCCTCGCCCCAACTGTCCCGCCGAGGAAATCACCACCGTGTTTGCCTTGGTGGGATCAAAATTCGGAGCAATCGTATTGCCGGGCGCGAGTAGCGCCAGCTCCAGAAAGTTGCGACCATTCAACGGCAGATTTTCGATTTGGCGCGCGTCGATGACTCCGTCAACAACCGATGAAACTGTGTTTACCAGGGGCACGGAATCCCTATCATCGATGTCGATGGTGGTCTTCGCTCCTTCAACAGAAAGGCGGAGCCTGAGATTTGCTTGCTGCCCCACATGAAGGTTGAGTTTGGACACAGATGGCGCGAACCCTTTGGCTTCCGCCCGCACCTCGTAAACACCCGGCGCGAGATCGTTGAACGCGAATAAACCAGCATTGGTGCTTACCGTGGACCTCTCCACACGGGTAGCAGTATTTCGAGCGATCACTCGCGCGTTAGTCAGTACTGCGCCCTGGGGATCGGTGATATCACCCTTCAGAACGGCCGCCCCCAGCTCTTGGGCCTGGGCCGCGACGGTGATCAAAATAAGATTCAGGACTAGAAGTCGTGTCACGGAACGATGGCAGAACTGCACAGTTGGGCTCCTCGAGAAAACACTTGAGTTTGATTGAATTCGAATCAGAGCTACTTAGCACTGGCGAGCGGCTCCATGCTCTCGATCACAATTGCGCTTGAACCGCCGCGCTGAAACACCTTGCCCTTAGCTGTTACTTTTTGTCCGGCAAATTTCATCAGCTTTTCGTTCTGGCCGGTTGCAGGAGTGGTGTCGGCAATGGGCCAATACACTGTGCCGTCGTCATCCAGAATCACGAGCGGAGAGCCTGCCTTGGCACAGGCACGAGCGCAACCGGCACTAATCGGTTTATCCAGATTTTTAGTAAACGCGCAAGCAGAATCGAGGACGTAACCTTTCACTGTCACCGGCGTTCCCTCAGTGGCTGCGGCAAAAGCTATGAGACACAGACTAAGCGGAAGAACAATCTTGCCGAACAAGCGGAGACTCATTTTTCCCCCAAGCAGAACCCAAGTGCAGATCGCTTATAAATTGCGTAAAGCGAGAGATAGGCTTTGCAGCCTACCTCTCTCGTGGGGTGAACTCCTCATTGCTGCGGGCCGGAGAGCGCCGAGATGAGGACTTAAGAATTGACAAGAAAGTAGCCGGAGGGAGAAGCAGGCGCAATAGTGAAAAAATACTAGAACCTGTCCCATATAACCTAGGTGACGATTGGTTTTCTCTTTTATTTACTGCGAACGTGGCATATCGAATGGTAGCTCTGGCAGCTCCACAATCCGATTTCTGGGGTCGGTCCCAATCTGCAAGAACTCCTACGACTGGCTCATCCCGACGAGCGGAGCGCCGATTCCCGCCGGGGTGTTCAAACCAGACGTTCATGGGAGCGCGACGGTGATACAAATCCCCCACTGCCCGCCAGAGTTGAGGCCAAGGCATTCGCGATGACCATCGAGGCTGAGCAGGGATCATCCACGCCGACAATGCCAATTGTAATGATGGGCGCTGGAGAGTAGTGCTAATTACAGAGTCGAAGGTAGCGCCGCCGTCTCGGCGGCCCGATAGCGGGGACGCCCGCCAGACAGCCGGCCGGAGGCCGACGCTACATAATAAATACCATTCAGACTTTATGCTTCTTCGCTCTCTTTCAATTTGGCAATGACGCTGAAATCTTCAAGGGTTGTGGTGTCGCCCTGCACGTCCCCGCTGGTGGCCAATTCGCGTAGCAGCCGGCGCATGATCTTACCGCTGCGGGTTTTAGGGAGGGTGTCAGTAAATCGAATGTCCTCGGGTTTGGCCAGCGCGCCAATTTCTTTGACTACCCACTTTCTCAATTCTTCTTTTAGTTCAGGAGTGGGCTTCCGGCCTTGCTCCAGCGTGACGAAAGCTGCAATAGCCTGACCCTTAAGCTCGTCGGGGCGGCCTACCACGGCCGCTTCAGCGACCGCATCGTGCGCCACTAAAGCCGATTCGACTTCCATCGTGCTGAGCCGGTGCCCGCTCACGTTGATCACGTCATCCACGCGGCCCATCACCCAGAAATAACCATCTTTGTCTTTGCGTGCTCCATCACCGGTGAAATAGACGCCGGGAATTTGCGACCAGTACTGCTTCACGTAGCGGTCGGGATCGCCATAGATGGTGCGCAGCATGCCCGGCCATGGCTGCTTGATAACCAGAAATCCGCCGGAGCCATCGGGAACCGGCTCGCCTTGCATGTTCACGATTGCTGGAACGACTCCAGGAATGGGGCGCGTCGCTGACCCTGGTTTTGCCGCAATAGCGCCCGGAATTGGGCTGATCATGATGTGCCCGGTTTCGGTTTGCCACCAGGTATCAACAATCGGGCAGCGATCGTGCCCAATCACCTCGCGGTACCACATCCAAGCTTCGGGATTAATCGGCTCGCCAACCGTCCCCAGCAGGCGCAGACTGTCGAGCTTGTGCTTCTTCGGCCATTCGTCGCCCCATTTTATGAACGTGCGGATCGCCGTGGGCGCGGTGTAAAAGACATTCACTTTGTGCCGGTCGATAATGCTCCAGAAACGGTCCGGCTCGGGAGAATTCGGCGCGCCTTCATACATCAGGCTGGTAGCGCCATTGAGCAGAGGTCCGTAGACGATATAGCTGTGGCCAGTAACCCAGCCGATATCGGCAGTGCACCAATAGGTATCTTCTTCCTTCAGGTCGAAAACCCACTTGGCTGTGATGTAGATGCCGATCGAGTAACCCGCCGTTGTGTGCACGACACCTTTCGGTTTGCCTGTCGTTCCTGAGGTATAGAGGATATAGAGCGGATGTTCAGAGTCCAACGGCTCGGCAGGGCATTCGTCGGAAGCTTTTGCCATCAGTTCGTGCCACCAGTGATCGCGGCCCGACTGTAGTTTGATTGCTGAACCTGTGCGCTTGTAAACGACCACGTGCTTCACCGATGGGCAAGATTTCAAAGCCTCTTCAACCGCGGGAAACAGTTTCACCTCTGCACCGCGGCGATAAGCACCATCCTGCGTAATCACAGCTACCGCCTGGGAATCGTGAATGCGATCAATTAAAGCGTTGGATGAGAATCCACCGAACACAACGGTATGCGGCGCGCCAATGCGGGCGCAAGCCAGCATCGCAATGGGCAACTCCGGCGTCATGCCCATGTAAATTGCAACGCGATCACCCTTCCTCACCCCGAGAGATTTCAAAACATTGGCAAACTTCTGCACTTCGCGATGAAGCTGCTGATAGGTAAGCGTGCGAACCTCCCCTGGCTCACTCTCCCAGATCAGCGCCGCTTTATTCTTGCGCCAGGTTTGAACATGGCGATCGAGACAATTGTAGGAGAGATTGAATTGGCCTCCGGAGAACCACTTGGCCCACGGGCAATTCCACTCCAGAACGTTGTCCCATTTTTTGAACCAATGCAATTCCTCGGCAATACGTCCCCAGAACTGTTCCGGCTGCTCTACGGACTCGCGGTAAATGCGCTCGTACTCTTCCAGACTTTTAATATGCGCTTGCTGGCGGAAGTGTTCGGGGCATTCAAACTTCCGCCGCTCTTGCAAAATGGAATCGATGTGGGTCGCTGCCTGGGTAGCGGAGGCCTTATCCGGCATTCCTTGTTCCTCGCGGGATTGGAGCTAGTGCGAAATGGGTTCGCACGGCGATTCTACTGCGACAAAGCCGGAATGTCTGCATCTCCCAGAATGGGCATCGAAAGATCGTCCTCGGAACGCACGCTGCAGGTTCCACAGCTATAATGATGTTCTCTGGATCACTTGTTGTCTCGAATGAAACTAGCCTCGGAATTTCCAGACTCCTCGACCGACGTAGCCGCCACAACTGTGCCCGAAGTTAGGTTTCTGGTGCAACTGGAGCCGTGGAGGAGGCAGTTCCTTAGAAATATCCGCGATCTCTTCAGCTCTCCTGGCGAGGTTGAGATTTCATTCGCCCCAGCCGAATTCTGGACCGATGTGTTCGTCGGTTCTGGCTTGCCATGGTCGAAGTTTGCGCAATCCACGATCTATCACGTCACAGTGATTGCGCTGCTGTGGGGGGCGGTCCAGCTCTGGCCTCAGCCGCGCATACTTAATCAACCTGTACTTATGAAGGATGAAGTCATTTCTTACTCGCCTTCGGAGTACCTGCCACCATT
>WNGE01010884.1_pt1 | contig 13248 bp, 16 predicted proteins | sample 5400651 | NCBI WGS metagenome assembly WNGE01 (sample SAMN13153370, study PRJNA577476) | soil metagenome | isolation source: 60 cm soil or saprolite under grassland replicate 2 | place: USA:California | collected 2016-06-15 | reverse complement strand
CGGTGGCGGCGGTGAACGGCCCTGCGGTCGGCGCCGGTCTGAACCTGGCGCTCGCGTGCGACGTCCGCGTCGCGAGCCCGACGGCGCGATTCGATTGCCGCTTCGCGCGCATCGGGCTGCATCCCGGCGGCGGGCACACCAAGCTGCTCACCGAGGCTGTGGGGCCGCAGGCGGCGGCGGCGATGGTGCTGGCGGGCGAGTCGCCCGACGGCGAACGCGCCGCCGAGATCGGGCTGGCGTGGAAGTGCGTGGACGCCGGCGCTCTGCTCGACGAGGCCACGCGCCTCGCCGCCCGGGCCGCCGACGTACCCCGCGAGCTTGCGCGGCGCGTGAAGGCATCGTTGCGAGAGACGCCGAAGTTGACGTCCCTCGACGACGCCGTCGCCCTCGAGCTCGAGCGCCAGCGCTGGAGCCTCGAGCAGGGCTTCTTCGCCGAACAGCGCGCCAAGGCCCAAGCCCGACGCAACGAGTGACATCCGCAAGCGACGACGCGAAGCGCGTCGTCAGGAATGGCTACAAAGCCGCAGCAAAGTCGTATCTGGCCGACCGCCCCCGGAATGCGGGCGATGTTGCCGCGCTCGGGCAGCTCACGTCGCGCCTACCTGCAGGCGGTTCCGTGCTCGACCTCGGCTGCGGCGCCGGCATTCCCGTCATGCAGGTTCTCGGCCAGGCCGGCTACGCCGTCGCTGGTCTCGATTTTTCGATGACGCAGCTTCGCCTGGCCCGCGAGAACGTGTCGGCACCGCTGGCCCAGGGCGACATGACAGTGCTTCCGTTCCGGCCCGGATCGTTCGACGGCGTCGTCGCCTACTACTCGATCATCCACGTCCCCCGCGGCGAGCACCCGACCATCGCCGGCGAGATCCGGCGGGTACTCGTCCCGGGAGGCCACGCCCTTCTCGTCCTCGGCACACATGATCTTCCGGCTGATCGCGACGAAGACAGCTGGTTCGGGGTCCCGATGTACTGGAGTCACTACGACGCCGAAACGAACTTGGCGCTGATGTCGGAAACAGGTCTCGCGGTCAGCTGGAGCGACATCGTCACCGACCCCATGGGGCACGGAGACCACCTCTTCGTGCTCGTGCGATCGACGTGACCACTCACCTGTCGCGACGCTCGCCGAACAGGCTGACCAGGCGGGCGATCAGCGTGACGAGGAAGATCTGGCCGAGGGCGGCTTCGAGCACGGAGAGGCCACGACCGAGATCGCCACGGGACACGAAATCGCCGAAGCCGACGGTGGTCAGGCTCGCGAAACTGAAATAGAAGTAGTCGAACTGATCGACGACCGCGCGACTCTCGAAGAACGGACGGCTGTCGATCCGACCGATCATCGCGTACACGAACCCGAACACCAGCCCGATGAGCAGGTACGCGCAAATGGCCCCGAGGATCGTCGACACCGTGACTTCCGGATGTCGGAGTATCCGATTGATGATGACGGCGGGCGAGATCACGAGCAGCAACCCATAGACCAAATAGGTCGACCCGGCGAAGAGGTCGGTGTCGAAGACCGCCTCGAAGAACACGAGCAGGAACGAGACACCGACTGCAATCGCCGCAATCCTGATGAGCCGAGGCCGGGCATGTGACGCGAAGAGCGCGAGCAACAACATGGCGCCGACCGCTGGGGCGAGCACCAGCCGGCTCCAACGGGCGGGATCGATCTGCGCGAAGACCAAGAACGTGAGAACGATGTCGATGAGCAGCAGCCCGTATGCGTCCTCAGCGCGGAATCGAAGGGGGCGCCGGGTCGGCGGTGCGTGAGTCAGGAGAGGAACCGCTCGACGATCTCGTCCCGACGCGCGTCCCACTCTTCGGAGGTGATCGCGTAGCGGACGTGGTCCTCCCAGACGCCTCGGATCTGTAGGAAGCGCACGGACAGCCCTTCGTCGCGCAGGCCGAGCTTCTCGGCGACCCGCCGGCTGGCGCGATTGCGGGGCACGATCGCGGCCTCGATGCGGTGAAGGTGCAGCTCGTCGAAGCCGTAACGCAGGATGACCGCGACCCCCTCCGGAACGAGCCCCTGACCGGCGTGGAGCGCGTCGATCCAGTAACCGACGAACGCGGACTGGAACGGTCCTCGCTGCACGCTGCCCAGGCTGACCTCGCCGATGAGCGACCCGTCGTGAACGAACAGCCCGAATCCGTACGCGGTGTCGAAGTGACGCTGGCGTTCCCAGGCGCCGCAGCGGGCCCGGAACGCCTCCGAGTCGGTGACCGGGTCGGGGCTGCCCGGCTCGGCGAGCGGCTCCCATGGCTCGAGCCAGTCCTTGCTGCGCGAGCGCACCTCGTGCCAGGCGTCGAAGTCGCTCGCTCGAAGCGGGCGCAGCTCGACGCGCGGCCCGGTGAGGATCGTGCCCTTGAAGTTCCGGACGCTCGTCATGTCATCGTCCGCGTAATCGTGTCGTTGCGGTGTCTTCTACTACCACAGTCGGATCGCCAGGCTGAACGGTAGCGTGAACACCGTGGCCGAGGCTCAGGGCAGCGACGATGATCGCCTCGTGTGGATCGACCTCGAGATGACAGGCCTCGACGTGGAACGGCACCGGATCGTCGAGATCGCGGTGTTGGTAACCGACGCCCCGCTCGAAGTGCTCGCGGACGGGCTCGATCTCGTCGTCCATCAGCCGCCCGAGGTGCTGGCGGACATGGACGACTTCGTGCGCAAGATGCACACGAAGTCGGGCCTCCTCCCCGAGATCGAGCGGTCGTCGCTCACCCTCGAGTCCGCGGGCAAGCAGGCCATCGAGTACATCAAGCAGTTCGTGCCGGAGCCGGGCACGGCGCCGATGTGCGGCAACTCGATCGGCGTCGACCGCAGGTTCCTCGACCGCTACCTCCCCGAGCTCGACCGTTACCTGCACTACCGCAGCGTCGACGTCTCGTCGCTGAAAGAGCTGTGCCGGCGCTGGTATCCCGACGTGTACAAGAAGCGCCCGAGCAAGGCCGAGACCCACCGCGCGCTCGACGACATCCGCGAGTCGGTCGCCGAGCTGCGCTACTACCGCGACACGATCATGCAACCGCCTGCGCCCGCGCACGGATCATCGGAGTCGAGTTCGCCAGGCTCAGCGCCAACCGCGTCGGGCAGCTAGTCGTCGATCGCCTGATAGGCCGATGTCCAGAAGTCGAGACGGAGGCTCGAGTACTGGGGCGCGGCCAGGCGCTGGGTCATGAGGATCCCGACCACCTCCTCGGTCGGGTCCGAGTACCACGACGTGCCGTAGCCGCCATCCCATCCGAATCGCCCCGGCACGGAGGAGACGTCGGCGCGCCGCGTGCAAACCGCGACGCCGAACCCCCATCCATAGCTCTCACCCAGGAGGAACAGGTCGGACGCCGCCCTCCGCTCCGGCGTCAGCTGATCGGTCGTCATGACCTCCACGGACGGCCTCGAGAGGATCCGCTCCCGTCCATGCCTTCCCTTGCGCAGCATCATCTGACCGAACGCGAGGTAGTCATCGACCGTCGAGACGAGACCCGCGGCTCCATCGGGGAAGATGGGCGTGCGGGCCCACTGACTGTCTTGCACGCCGTCGTGCACCCGCAGACCTCCACTCTGCGGGTCTTCCTCGTAGCACGGCGGAAACCGGTCGAGCTTGTCTGCCGGCACGCTGAACGCGGTGTCCTCCATGCCGAGTGGCTCGAAGATTCGCTCCCGCAGGAATGTCTCGAATGGTTGGCCCGATGCGCGCGCGATCAGCACACTCAGCACGTGTGCGCCCGTGTTGTACATCCAGCGTTCGCCGGGCTGGTGCATGAGCGGCAGGCTCCCCAGCCGCCGGATCCACTCGTCGGGTGCGTGCGGCGTCGGCGGCTTCGGCGGCCCGATCATGATCTGTTGCTCGTCGAGGGCTTGCAGGGGCCGCTTCGCGGGCTCGGTGTCGTCGAGCGGACCATCGAGGCGTTTGAGGACCCGGCGGTCAGCCAGCTCGGGCAGCAGTCGGTCGACGGGCTCGTCCAGCTGCAGGGCGCACTCCTCGACGAGGACCATCGCCGCTGCCGCCGTGCTCATCGCGACCTCGCATTGACTTCGCTCACGAGCATTCGACTACTCGGCCCGCCGGGACTCATCGGCCTCGCACGGCGCGCCGGCGCTGGCGTCGTCGGGCGCCCAAGCCAGCACGTGGGAGCTAGCCGCGGTATGCAGTCGCCTGCTGCCGCACGAGATCGACGAGGTTGCCGAGCGCGAGGTTGACGTCACCGAGATGGAGACCCCACGTCGGCGGGAGCGAGCCACGCGTGCGGGTCCGAGCGTCGTTCGGCCCGCCGATGTCGGTCACCTGGAGCCAGTTGGTGTCGTTGGTGTGCTCGCACCGGGCGGTGTACAGGTTCGGGTACTCGACCCACGGCGTCGGCGCGGACGGTGGCTCGCCGGAGACCGCGCCGATGGGTCCGGGGAACCGGGTCGTCCGGAGGTACGGCTGCAACTTCCCGGTTCCTTTCATCGATGAGGGATTTACGCAGAGCACCTCGAGGTTGGCGGGGTCTTGTCCGGAGGCGGCGCGGGGCCCGGTGCCGACGCGTCCGAACAGCGCGTTGGGCGGGGGTGTCTCACCGAACATCGAGTAGGCGACGACACAACCCGTCTGCTTCGTGTACTGGCAGCCGGGCAAGCGCTGGAAGTCGCCGCCGACCTTCTTCCCCTTGGCCACAGTGACGTTGCCGCCGAGCAGCAGCGCCGACACCGTTCGACGACGCACCTTGGCGTTCGGGTCGATCTCGGAGCTCAATAGCCGCGTGAGCATGCCCGCACCCTGCGAATGGCCGATGAACACGACACCTCGGCCCCGGTTGTACTTCTGGAGGTATTCCTTCCAGGCCGAGAGCACACCTGCGTAGGCCGCGTCACGGGCCTCAGGAGTGGCGCTTCCACCGATGGCCGCAATCGTCAGCTGGGGATACACCGGCGCGTACACCCGGCAGACCTGGGAGAAGCGCGCCGCCTGGTACTCGGCTACGGCGATCAACTCAGGATCGATATTCAGATTCGCGTTGATCGTCGACTGCGCGCTCACGGTCGGGTACACGTAGAAGCAATCGACCGGCGGGTTCTTGGCCGGTGCCGCCCGTTGCACCTTCTGTGATCCGTCGGCTCGTGCGATGGTGGCGGTGAGGTCGCCCTCGCACGGGTTCTGTGGAAGGCCAGGGCGGCACAGCCACACGGTCTCTTGCGGTTGCGCGCTGCGGGATCGATCGACGGCTGAAACCGCGGATCCGGATGTGGTGGCGGCCCCGGCGACCAGGCACACCACGACCCCCGCGGCGGCGCGTCCGCGGAGTCGGTTCATGCGAGCAGCTCGTGGAGCGCGCCGAGCAGCGCGGTTACGGAACGGTCGCGGGCCGAGTTGCCCATGAGCCCGATCCGCCAGGCCGTGCCCGCGAACTCGCCCAGCCCGCCGCCGACCTCGATCCCGTAGGTCTCGAGCAGGCTTTTGCGCAGGGCGGCGTCGTCGGCGCCCTCGGGGAGCCACGCGGCGGTGAGCTGCGGCAGCCGGTGCCCCTGCTCGGCCGCGAGACGAAACCCAAGCTCGGGAAGCGCTTCGTGCAACCGCGCGCCCACACGCCGGTGGCGGGCCCAGGCGGCGTCGAGGCCTTCGTCGAGCAGCGCGCCGAGACCGGCGTGCAGCGCATAGATCATGACGATCGGCGCGGTGTGGTGATAGCGACGAGTCGATCCGCCGACGTACGCGCCGATGAGCCCGAGGTCGAGATACCACGACTGCGGCGGCCGCTCGCGGTCGCGCAGCCGCTCGACGGCGCGTTCGCCGAACGTGAGCGGCGCGAGCCCGGGCGGCACGCCGAGGCACTTCTGCGTGGCGGAGTAGCACGCGTCGATGCGCCACTCGTCGACCTCGACCGGGATGCCCCCGAGCGACGTGACCGTGTCGACGAGGAGCAACGTGTCGGTGTCGGCAATGGCGGTGAGCGGCGCGATGTCGTTCTCGACGCCGGTCGAGGTCTCGGCGTGCACGACGCCGAGCAGTCGCGCCGACGGGTGCTCGCGTTGCGCGTCGACGAGGCGCTGGGGATCGAGGGCGCGGCCCCATTGCGCCTCGACCCGCACGACGTCGGCTCCACAGCGGCGCGCGACCTCGGCCATCCGCTCGCCGAACACGCCGTTCAAACCGACGATGGCCGTGTCGCCCGGCTCGAGCAGGTTGACGAAGCACGCCTCCATCCCCGCGGACCCGGTACCGCTGATCGGCAGCGTGAGCGCGTTCTTGGTGCGGAAGACGTCGCGCAGGCGCTGCATGGTCTCGTCGAGGAGGTCGAGGAATTCGGGGTCGAGGTGCCCGAGGACGGGACGGGTCAGCGCGGCGACAGCCTCGGGATACGGGTTCGACGGCCCAGGCCCGAGCAGAAGCCGGTCGGTCTGCGGCACGCCCGGAGACTAGCGAGCGGTCCCCTCGGTGCGTATCTGACCGTCGCCTGGCGACGGTGAGATACGCATTACCCGCTCAGGCTGCGGCGACGACGGGTGACCAGTCGACGAGCAGGGCCTGGACCTCGTTGCTCACCTCGTCGCCGGCGACGAGCCCGCGGGCGATCTCGGCGGCGGCGCGGGCAACATGCGTGACCTCGGCGTCGGGCAGTGCGATCCCTTGCTGGGCCGCGACCGTGAGCACCGTGTGCGTGATGGCCGACGCGGCCCGGGCCGCGATCCGCGTCTGGTGGCTGCGACGGAGCACGCGGTCGATCGTGAGCGTCACGCGCCACGCCTCGACCTCATCGGCCGCCGAGTCGGCATGTGCACCCAAGGTCGCCGAGATCCGATGGACGTCGGCGGCGGTGAGCTGCTCCAGCGCTCGGGTGAACTCGGTGAGCTCCATCACTTTCAGCATCGGCGCGTTGGCGCGGGAAGTGGTGGATTTTCGGGGTGTTATCGCTCGGTAAGGCTGCGGACGAGCCCGTCGAGAATGTCCGATTCGGACACGACCAGCGCGTCGAACCCGAAGGTGCGCATGATCGTGACCAGCTCGAGCGCGCCGGCGACGATCACGTCGGCACGCCCAGGGTCGAGGCCAGGGTTGTGGCGCCGCTCCTCGATGGTCTCGGTGGCGAGCGTGCGGAAGACGTCCTCGGCGGCCGCTTTGGTGAGCCGGAAGTGATGGATCTTGTCGCGGTCGTACTCGGCGAGTCCGAGCTCGATGGCGGCGACGGTGGTGATCGTGCCCGCGAGGCCGATGAGCGTGGCCGCGTCGCGCACGGCCGGGATCTCGCGCTCGACGTCGGCGAGATGGTCGCGCACGACCGACAGCGTCGCCGAGAGCTCCTCCGGCTCGGGGGGATCGGAGGTCACGTACTGCTCGGTGAGCCGCACGGAACCGGTATCGACCGAGATGAGGCCCTCCGGCGCACGGGTGCCGACGATGAACTCCGTCGAGCCGCCGCCGATGTCGATGACGAGGTAGGGCGCAGGCTCCGAGAGCTCGGCGGTCGCGCCGAGGAACGAGAGGCGCGCCTCCTCGTCTCCCGGGATGAGTTCCGGTTCGAAGCCGAGCACGTCCGCCGCGGACTGGAAGAAATCGTCCCGATTGACGGCGTCGCGCGCCGCGCTCGTCGCCGTCGCACGAACGCGCGACACGCCGAGCTCGTCGAGCTCCCCGCGGTACTCGCGGAGCGCTTCCAGCGTGCGCGCGATCGCGTCGGGATGTAGGCGGCGAGTCTCGTCGACGCCCTGCCCGAGACGCGTGATGTGTATACGCCGGTCAACGGCGTGCAGCGCGGCGTCGGCGCCGACGCCGTGGATGTCGGCGACGAGCAGGCGGACCGAGTTCGTCCCGATGTCGATCGCCCCCAGCCGCTGGTCGGCGGCTGCGCTCATGGCCGCTCCGCAGCCGGGGCCTCGAGCTGCTCCTGGACCCAACGTCCGACGGGATCGTCGCCGCCGGCGAGAAAGTAGGCGTAGTGCGCGTGCAGGCACTTCACGCCGGTCGCGGTGCCCCCGACGCCGCCGTGAGGCAGGGGACCGGAGTAGTCGCCGGGCAGTGCCGCGCCGCGCTCTTTCGCGTACTCCGCGTGCGCGGCGGCAAGCTCGTCGGAATCCACCGCCGCTTCGGCGGCGCGCACACCGCCCTCGGCTTCGATGCGCGACACGGCGAGAACGAGGTCGGGGTCGACCAGCCAGTAGCGCGTCGGCATCGGCGTGCCGTCGTCGAGGAACGGCGCATTGCGGATCACGGCGGCCCGGCCCGTTGGGGTCCGCACCACGACCTCGAAGTCCGCCTGCGGCGGCCGGCCGAGGAGCTCCGTGAGCTCGGCGACGTCGGCGGCGGTCGCGGGCATGGGCAAATTGTAAGGACACGCCATCCGTACACTCTCTCCGTGGTCAGGGGCGGTGTGCCGGGCGGGTTCCTCACTGACGAGGAATGGCGCACGCTCGGCGAGCGGGGCCGGTCGCGGCGGTTTCGTCCCCGCCAGCGGCTGTTTCGCGAAGACGAGCCCGGCGACCACGTCCTCGCGATCCTCAGCGGGCGGGTGAAGGTATCGGTCCAGACGCGTTCGGGTCGCGAGATCCTCCTTGCCGTGAAAGAGCCCGGCGACCTCGTGGGCGAGCTCTCGGTGATCGACGGCCGTCCCCGTTCTGCCACGGCAATCGCCCTCGATCCCGTCGAAGCGCTCATCGTGCCGGCGCCTGCGTTCATGGAATTCGTGGAGGGCCATCCGCGAATCGCGGTGCGCCTGTTGCACATGCTGGCCGAGCAGATTCGCGACGCCGACCGTCGCTCGCTCGATCGCGACACTGGCGACATCACGTGTCGGGTCGCCCGCCGGCTCGTCGACCTGGCCGAGCGGCTGGGCGAGCACCGCGGCTCGGGGCTCGAGATCACGCTGACGCTGAGCCAGGACGATCTCGCCGCCTGGGTGGGCGCCACGCGTGAGGCGACCAGCCGGGCGCTGGCCCGCTTGCGCGGCGAGGGCTGCGTGACGACGGGCCGGCAGCGCATCGTCCTCACCGACCTCGCCGCGCTGCGGCAGCGAGCCGTCGAGCCGTCGTGACGGACGTCACCGTTGTTGTGTGATCTCGATCATGTCCGGCGAGGCCGCCACCCCCGAAGCTGGTGACGTCCGGTCACCATTCGGGAGGAGCGCAATGCGGCGCATCGACGACGGCAAGATCCGGCGGGTCGCGGAGGTCGAGCTGTTCCGGCGCTGCACACCGAAGGAGCTGTCCCGCCTGGCGGCCATCACCGACGAAGCGGTCCTCGAGACGGGGCAGGTGCTCTGCCGTCAGGGCGAGGTGGCGACGGCGGCGTACGTCATCGACGACGGCGAGGCCAACGTAAAGATCGGCAACCACTTCATCGGAACCGTGGGCCGGGGAGAGAGCGTCGGTGAGATGGGCCTGCTCGACTACCGGCCCCGGTCGGCGTCCGTCGTTGCTCGCTCGCCGATGAAGGTCTACGTGATCGACGCCCGCCGCTTCGAGAGCGTGCTCGAGGACGCGCCCACGCTCGCGCGTAGCCTGCTCCGTGAGCTCACCGGGCGCATTCGCGGTCTCGACCAGGCCGCCGCGTCCGAGCCCGCGGCGTAACCGCTCAGCGCTTCGACGGCGTCGTCGTGCTCGGCGGCGCCGTCGTGGGCGGCGGCACGACGACATACGGGTGCTCACCGGGGCGCACGAAGTTGTACCGGTCCCGGGCGATGCGCTCGATCTCGGCGTCGTTCTGGAGGCGCCGCGTCTCGGCCTCGAGCTTGCGGGTCTGTTCGTGCAGCAGCTCGAGCCGCTTGCGCTGGTTCTCGGTTTGCTCGCGTTGAGCCAGGAGCGTGCGGGCCGGGAACACGAACGCGAAGAGCAGGGCGACGATCACCATGCCGGCCAGCAACAGTCGTCGCAGCACGCGTCGGCGGCGCATGCTCGTACCGATCGGTCCTCGCGACGTTCGGCTGCGGCTGGGCTTGCGCTTGGTGCTCGGCCGCCGCGCCGCGTCGCGGTCGCGGTCAGCCACGGCCACCTCCTCGCGCGAGGGCGGCGCCGCCCAGATAGCGGGCCGCACCGTCGAGCTCGTCTTCGATGCGCAGCAGCTGGTTGTACTTCGCGACCCGCTCGCTTCGGGCGGGGGCGCCGGTCTTGATCTGTCCGCAGTTGGTCGCCACCGCGAGGTCGGCGATGGTCGTGTCCTCGGTCTCGCCGCTGCGGTGCGACATCACGGCCGTGTAACCGTGGCGCGCCGCGAGCAGGATCGTGTCGAGCGCCTCGGAGAGCGTGCCGATCTGGTTCACCTTCACGAGGATCGAGTTCGCCACTCCGGCATCGATCCCGCGCTGCAGCCGCTCGGGGTTGGTGACGAACAGGTCGTCGCCGACCAACTGCACGCGATCGCCGATGCGCTGCGTGAGGCGGGTCCAGCCGTCCCAGTCGTCTTCGGCCATGCCGTCCTCGATCGACACGATCGGATAACGCTCGACGAGCGCCGCCAGCCAGTCGGCCCACTCGGGCGGTGAGTACGACGCGCCCGCCCCTTTGAGGACATAGCGGCCGTCGGCGAAGAACTCCGTGGCGGCGGGATCGAGCGCGACGGCGATCTCCTCGCCCGGCCGATAGCCGGCGGCCTCGATCGCGGCGAGCAGCAGCTGTACCGCGTCCTCGCTCGAAGGCAGGTTCGGCGCGAAGCCGCCCTCGTCGCCGAGACCGGTGGCGAGCCCGCGGTCGTGCAGCAGGTCTCGGAGCGCATGGTAGGTCTCGGCGCCCCAGCGCAGCGCCTCCGAGAAGCTGGCCGCGCCGACGGGCGCGAGCATGAACTCCTGGAGGTCGACGTTGCTGTCGGCGTGCGCGCCCCCGTTGAGCACGTTCATGAGCGGGACGGGAAGGACGTGGGCGTCGGCGCCGCCGACGTATCGGTACAGCGGCAGCTCGACCTCCCGCGCCGCCGCATGCGCGACCGCGAGTGACACGCCGAGGACCGCGTTGGCGCCGAGGCGCGACTTGCCGTCGGTGCCGTCGAGCGTGACGAGCTCGTCGTCGACGCGGCGCTGCTCGGTGCCGTCGAGCCCGAGCATGGCGTCGGCGATCTCGCCGTTGACGTGGTCGACGGCCCGGAGAACGCCCTTCCCGCCGTAGCGCTCTCCGCCGTCGCGCAGCTCGAGAGCCTCGTGGGCGCCGGTGCTCGCGCCGCTCGGGCCGGCGGCGCGGCCGCGCGCGCCGGACACCAGCTCGACTTCGACCTCGACGGTGGGGTTGCCCCGGGAGTCCAGGATCTCCCGGCCGACGACCTCGACGATGTCGCTCATCGGTCCTCCGGCGCACGTGGGACCCCTCCGCCCCTAGGCCGTAGGCACATTGATGCTCGATGCTCGGGATGGTGCTCGTGTGGTTGGAGTGTCGAACCTAGCCTATTGAGGCTATCGGGGGACGGACGGGCGTCGCGGTCGCCCCCGGCAGCGACGGGTAGGTTGCCTCCGTGACCGAGGCCGCCACCGAATCCGAGCCGGTCGCGTTCAACCCGTTCGAGCCCGGGTACTTCGACGATCCGTACCGGCAGTACGCCGTGCTGCGGGATCGCGACCCGGTGCATCACAGCCCGCTCGAGGTCTGGATTCTCTTCCGCTACGACGACGTCGTCCGCGTCCTGCGCGACCCGTCGCTGAGCGTGCAGATCGACAACGCCGCGCCGACGGCGCGCACGCAGATGTTCATGGAGCAGGCTCCCGCCGAGGCGCAAGAGCGCGGCGCGCACTCGATCCTTAACATCGACCCGCCCGATCACACGCGGCTCCGCCGCCTCGTGTCCAAGGCGTTCACGCCGAAGATGGTCGAGAGCCTGCGGCCGCGCATCGAAGCCCTCGTCGAGGAGGCGCTCGACAGGATGGCGGCCCGCGGGCGGGCCGACGTGATCGGCGATCTCGCGTTCCCGCTCCCGTTCACGGTGATCTCCGAGATGCTCGGCATGCCCGAAGGCAACCGCGACGAGGTGCGGGGCTGGTCGCACACCCTGACGAAGACGCTCGACCCGATCCTCACCCCCGAGGAGGTCCAGGCCTCGCTGGCGGCGGCGGACAACATGCTCGCCCACGTGCAGAACGTCCTGGCGTGGAAGCGCGAGCACTCCGCCGACGACCTGCTGTCGGGCCTGCTGGCGGCGGAGGACGAAGGCGATCGTCTGACCGAGGAGGAGCTGCTCGACCAGGTGATCCTCCTCTACATCGCCGGTCACGAGACGACCGTCAATCTGATCGGCAACGCCACGCTGGCGTTGCTCGGTCATCCCGCCGAGCTCGCGAGGCTGCGATCGGACCCGGAGCTCGACGGCGGCGCGGTCGAGGAGCTGCTCCGCTACGACAGCCCGGTGCAGTTCTCGCGTCGCATCACACTCGACGACCTCGACATCGACGGCACGACGATTCCGGCTGGCAGCTTCGTGCTCACCTGCCTCGGGTCGGCGAACCACGACCCGGACCGGTGGGGACCTACCGCCGACGCCCTCGATCTCACCCGACCCGACGCCGGCCAGCACATGTCGTTCGGCAACGGCATCCACCACTGCCTGGGCTCGTCGCTCGCCCGCGTCGAGGCGCAGGTTGCCATCGGAGCGCTGGTGAGACGCTTCCCCGGCCTGGAGTTGGCCGGCCCCCCGGAACGCAACGGACGCGTGGTGCTGCGCGGGCTCGAAGCCCTTCCCGTCACCCTGGGCTAGTCACCGGCCCGGCTCGGTGAAGTTCGCTCGAGCTCGCTGTGCGGTCTCGAGGATGCGGCGGATGTCGGCGCTCGAGAAGAGCTCGTGGGTCTCGGAATGCACGGTGCCCGTGCTGCTGATCGCCGCACTCACACCGGCCATCGTGACGGAGTCGGGCGCCTCGACCACGGCGATGCCGTCGTGTTCGCCGAACATCCAGTAGAACGTCTCGAGGCGGGCGCCCACACTTTCGAGGACGGCCCGGATCGCCGGTTCGCGCTCGGCCGCCGGGTTCTCGATCATCGCGGCCATGGACTCTTCTGAATACGAGAACAGAGCAAGGTACTTGGGCATCGGACGCTCCTCCGCGACGTGATGACGTGGGCCGTGCGGTGACAGATTGCCCGGTCGGCCGTGTCGCCGCACTCGTCGTTCCGCCCTGGGCCGAGCCGCGCGGAGTGGCGATGACTTTCGAGCGGTGCAACCGTCAGGAGAGGTGTAAGGGCCAACCCAGCGAGGACAGGAGAAGTGCGATGCCCCGGATCACCCCCAACCTCTGGTTCGACACCCAAGGTGAGGAGGCCGCCGAGTTCTACGTCTCGGTGTTCCCGAACTCGAAGATCAC
>WNGE01006280.1_pt1 | contig 13248 bp, 14 predicted proteins | sample 5400651 | NCBI WGS metagenome assembly WNGE01 (sample SAMN13153370, study PRJNA577476) | soil metagenome | isolation source: 60 cm soil or saprolite under grassland replicate 2 | place: USA:California | collected 2016-06-15 | reverse complement strand
AGTCTTTGCCCTGCGATCACGAGGAACGCGGTTGGTAGGCCGAGCGCTTGAGAGGCGTCAGACGCTTCAGCAGTTTCTAGAGCCAGTCCAATCAAGTGCTTTGGCATCCGCGCGATGCGAGTGATGAGTCATTAGGCCCAGCCGCCTAACCAGCGCTTGAAGCTGGCGGCGCGCGTAGATTAAGGAATGAATCGTTCTTCAGCGCGCCGCAGCTTAAGCGCGATTCGGTCGGCCGCCCCGTGAGCTATCTGGAAGAAGCACAGAAGAGAGCACAGCGCCGTCGTAGCGCCTGGAATCTTCTGCTGATCCCAGCTGTTCTTCTACCGCTCGGGTTGCTGGTGTGGGGCCTGGTACAGGTGCTTCAGCTCCTCCATCAGGCGCGCTATCCGGCCCAAGATCTGGCGAACGCCTCCGGCTTCGGTCCGATCTTCACCACCATCGGTGCGTTACTCGCAGCGATTCCTATATCTCTGTTGATTGGAAACCGGCTGGTGTGGCTGATCATTCCGGCGCGCCGTGTCCTTGAACACGAGGCCACCGCTGTTCCTAAAACTGATCTCGTAAGCGCTCAGCGTCGGGTGATTCGGTTTGGCCGGATTGCGGTTCCGGCGTCGCTTGGGTTAGCGGTGCTCGGAGCGCTCGTCTCGTGGTGAATTCCATTGGCGGGCGGCCTCACCAGCGCTTGAAGCTGGCGCCGCGCGTAGGATACTGAATGACTGCTCTTCTACCAGCGCGCTGCAGCTTAAGCGCGGTCCGTTAGGCGGCACCGATGCACGAGGAGTCACGCGCGATCCTCATCCAGGATCTCGTGGCGCTCCTCGGCGTCGGTAGGGATAACCTGGATATGCTGGTCATCAGACCGCGCCGCACGTCAAATGGTCTGCTCGTCATGGTCGAGGCCGCCAAGTTGCGTCTCGTTTATCCTCAGGCCGGTTGGCTCGACGTCGTTCGCGTGTGGCACTTTTGGCGGTGCGGCTTGCGAAACAAGCTTTCGCCTCGACCGAAACGTTGGGGTCACGAGCTCGTCCACCGTGTGACGCTCGGGACCGATCCATCGCGTGCCACCGAATTGATCGATGAGTTTTTTGCGGCTGTCTATGAAACGTCCGGCCCGTTCGCGCTCGACTTCCTGCGTCAGGGCTGGTTGCCCAAATCGCAGGGTGCCGCGTAACATGCGCTTGAAGCTGGCGGCGCGCGTAGATTATCGAATGAATCATTCTTTTTCAGCGCGCCGCAGCTTGAGCGCGATTCGTTAGGCAGCAATGTCCGCCCTGCTCGCGCTTTCAGAAGACCGCCTAGCTCGAGAACTCCGACATCATGAAGAGATTCGTGTGTATGAGGAGCGTTGGCACCGCGAATGGCGCCGTCGTTTTGTGTGGTTGCTTGTGCGTTGCGGTGTTTTGTATGGAGTCGGGGGCGTACTGGCCTGGGGAAGTATGGCAATGAGGGGTGATTGGGCGCCGATCGCATTCTGGGGCGGTTTGCTCCTGAGCAACGCTGGGCCGGCAGCATTCGGTTACGCCTTTTGGATGCGGGAGCAGGGACTGTGGGAGTGATTGCGAGATTCCGTCACTGGCCGCCTAACAGGCGCTTGAAGCTGGCGCCGCGCGTAGATTATCGAATGAATCATTCTTTTTCAGCGCGCCGCAGCTTAAGCGCGATTCGTTAGGCAGCGACCAACCCAAGATGGCAAGGAGAATCACATGGCAGAGAGCGTCTACAAGGTCATCGAGTTGGTCGGGACCAGCACGGAGTCGTGGGAGAAAGCAGCTGCGGCTGCGGTCAAGCGGGCGGGGCAGACACTGCGCGACCTTCGTGTCGCGGAAGTCTCACAGCTGGACATGCAGTTGAAGGATGGCAAGGTCGAGGCCTATCGGGCGAAGATCAAGGTTTCCTTCAAGTACGAAGGCGGCAAATGATCTGAGCGCCGCTGCCTAACAAGCGCGTGAAGCTGGCGGCGCGCGTAGATTAAAGCAATGAATCTTGCTTCAGCGCGCCGGAGCTTAAGCGCGATTCGTTAGCCAGCAGCCACACTCCAAAGCAACGGAGAAGATCGTGCGCAACCGCATCTTCGGCGGGATTGGAGTTCTTTGGGGCGGCGGACTCCTCGTCTCAAAACTGATCTCAGGACAGTGGGTCAGTGGCTCAGGCGCCTATGCCAGTGGCCAAATCGCGGGCCTCGCCTTCGCCATCCTCCTCTTTGGAGTTGGCCTATACTATCTCATCAAGGGCGGTTCCAAATCGACCACTGGCGGATCGCAACCACCTGCTGCCTAACAAGCACTTGAAGCTGGCGGCGCGCGTAGATTAAGGAATGAATCTCTTTTCAACGCGCCGCAGCTTAAGCGCCATTCGTTAGGCCGGGCGTAACGCTATGGGTAAAGGAAAGAGTCCTCGCAAGCGCAGGGATCCGGTGACCGAATCCACTGGCGATGAGAAGGAAATCGAGCGCCAGACGGAGGAAAACGCCCAACTCGTCCCTCCGGCGCGGCGGCCGCCTACTGCGGTAGGGGCCGAGACTCCGCCGCCACCGCCCCGCGAACCACCGCGACCTGATGGCAGCCCACTGCCGGAGCGTCATCGACCAAGCCGAGTTCCGGCGCGGGAAGGATTGTTGCTGTCGAACCTCCTCCATGCGGTCCAGCTGGCAGTTGGAGCGATGCTCGATCTCGCCGACGCGGCCGCGGATATCATCACGAAACAGATTGAAGGGCGCGCGTAGGTGAGCCGCGCGGCGAACGCTGATCTGGCGGCCGGCGGTATGAGGTCGCACATTGGAACCGGCTGAGCGACTCGCTCGGCCGCTTTTTTTTGTTGGGGTTCTCCGCTTGGGGGACGCCTGTGGATCCAGTGCTCGTTGTGCTCGGCACGTTCGCCTTCTGCGCGTGCAGCGCCATGATTCCACTGTTGCACGCCGAGGCGTATCTGCTGGCGACCTCGCTGCTCGCACCGCCGGAACTCCGCTGGCCCCTCGTCATCGCGGCAACCAGCGGCCAGATGCTCGGCAAGGTTGGGATGTATTACGCTGGTCGCGGGGTCAGGCTGATACCAGGCGAACGCCTGCAACGTCGGATCCGATTGGCGACGGAGCGATATCGCGACAAGCGCCAGCTTGGCAACGGCCTGCTGTTCCTCAGCGCGTCGTCGGGGTTCCCACCTTTCTACCTCGTGAGCATCGCGGCTGGCACGCTCACCTTTCCACTGATGCCCTTCATCATCCTGGGCTTTGCCGGTCGCTTCCTCCGATTCACGGTGACCGTCTTCCTTCCCCACGTGCTGAGCGGGTAGCGCAGCGCCCGTCAGCGCCGCGCCTTGACCTCGTTCCACAGTCGATCCAACTCCTCCAGCGTCGCCCGGCCCATCTCCAGCCTGCGCTCCTCAGCGAGCGTTTCGACTTTCTCGAACCGCTGCTGGAATTTCAAATTCGACCGCTCGAGCGCCTGACCGGCTTCAATGCCGAGCTTGCGCGCGAGATTGACTGCGGCAAACAGGAGATCACCGATCTCTTCTTCAATCTGCTCCCGGCGCCCCGCGCCCAGCTCCTTTTCCAGCTCTGCGGTCTCTTCCTTCACCTTCGCCAGCGGTCCCCGCACATCCGGCCAGTCGAATCCAATGCCGGCGGCTCGCTCCTGTAGCCGGTACGCCATGAGCAGGGGCGGCAGCGTGGGAGGCAGTCCCGCGAGCGTGCTGCGCTTCCCGCCGGCCCTCGGCTCACGCCGTTTCACGAGCTCCCACCCGGCATGGTCATCCCGGCTGACGCGCGATTCACTGAAGAGATTCGGATGGCGCCGCCACATTTTCTCTTCGAGCGTGCGCGTGACGACTTCCGCATTGAACTGCGATCGCTCTTCGGCGATCGCGATCTGGAACGCGAGATGCAACAGCAGATCGCCCAGTTCATCGCGCATCGCTTCGGGATCGTCGGTTTGAATCGCGTGATCGAGCTCGAGCGCCTCTTCGACCAGATAGGGACGAAGCGTTTGCGGGGTCTGCGCGCGGTCCCACGGACACCGCTGGCGCAATTCACGCACGAGCCCCAGAGCACGTCCAAGCGCTGAATCGCCTTGCATTTAGCCTCCGGGCCGGGTATCATACCCGCGCCAGTGAGCGTGTCAACGAAGGGCGAGGCCTGGGTGGAAGTGGACGTGGAAGCCCTCGTCGACAACGCCCGAACGATAGCAAAGATAGCAGGCACTCGGCTCCTCCCTGTCGTCAAGGCGAATGCGTACGGGGTCGGAGCCGTCCGAGTATCTACGGCTCTCGAGCAGCTCGATCCCTGGGGCTATGGCGTCGCGACGATCGAAGAAGGTGCCGAGCTGCGGGCGGCCGGCATCACGCGGCCCATCCTCGTCTTCATGCCCGCCCGCGCCCAGCTGTTCGACGCCTATGACCGCCACGAGCTGACGCCGTCGCTCGGCGATGCCGGCAGCATTCTCGAATGGACGACGCGTGGCGAGCGTCCCTTCCATATCGAGATCGACACGGGGATGGGTCGAGCCGGCGTGCGGTGGGACGAAGTCGAAGAGCTGGGCGCAGCGGTCGACACGCCGTCGTTGGAAGGCTGCTACACGCATTTCCACTCCGCCGACCGTCGCGATGGGTCGGCGGAGCAGCAGCTCGAACGGTTTCTCGGCGCCGTGAAACGGTTGCCGCGCCGGCCCGCAGTGCTCCACGTCGCCAATAGCGCCGCCGCGCTGCGGGGCAAGCAGTTTGCGTTCGACCTGATCCGGCCGGGCATTTTCTTGTACGGTGCCTCGCCCGTGGCCGATCTGCCGGAGCCCCGGCCCGTGGTGAGTGTTCGGGCCAGGGTGCTGAGTGTGCGGCGGATGAAACAGGGGGACACTGCGAGCTACAACGCGAGCTGGACGGCCCAGCGGGACACCGTGATCGCAACGCTGCGCTGCGGCTACGCCGACGGCCTGCGGCGGAACGTCGCGACCGGCGGTGCGGCCGTGCTGCTGCGCGGGCAACGCTGCCCGATTGTGGGGCTCGTGCAAATGGACATGGCGCTGGTCGAAACCGGCACGCTCGAGGTCCAGGTCGGCGATGTCGCGACGCTCGTCGGCGCAGACGCGAAGCAGCGCATCACCTTGAAGGAGTTGGGGGACTGGAGTGGCGCGGTGCCGCACGAGGTGCTGACGGGACTCGGCTCGCGCCTGCCGCGCGTCGCGACGTGAAGTTCGGCACCGGCCGGGCGGCGATCATCGTGCTCGATGGACTCGGCGCGGGACCAGCGCCCGATACCGCCCACTACGGCGATGCCGGTTCGGACACCCTCGGCAACGTCGCGCGCGCGGTGGGGAGTGGCGGGCTGAAGTTGCCGAACCTCGAAAAGGTGGGCCTGGGCCGATGTCATGAGGGCTCCGGGATCTTGGGCTTCGCGACCGACGCCGCACCCACGGCCGCCTATGGCGTGGCGCGACCCGCTTCAGCCGGGAAGGATAGTACGACGGGGCACTGGGAGATCTGCGGCGTCCTTCTCGAGAAGGCATTCCGGACCTACCCCAACGGATTCCCTGTTCCATTGCTGGACGAGTTCGCGCGGCGGACGGGACGCGGCTGGTTGGGCAACAAGGCTGCATCCGGCACCGCGATCATCGACGCGCTGGGCGCCGAGCATGAGCGGACGGGCAAATGGATCGTCTATACCTCCGCGGACTCGGTCTTTCAGATTGCGGCCCACGAGCGGACGGTGCCCCTGGCGGAGCTCTATCACGCCTGTACGGTCGCCCGGGAGATGCTCGTGGGCGAGGACGCCGTCAGCCGGGTGATCGCGCGGCCGTTCGAGGGCAAGGCAGGGGACTACCGCCGAACGGCCAATCGCAAGGATTTTTCCATTGCGCCGATCGGGACGACGCTGCTCGACCTGATGGCCGATGCCGGCATCGTGCGCATCGGGATCGGCAAGGTGGACGATCTGTTCGCGGGTCGGAACATCAGCAGTCAGCATACGCCGACGAACGCCGATGCCTACCGGCGCATCGAGCAGGCGCTCGATACGCTCGAGACGGGATTCGTCTTCGTGAACGTGATCGAATTCGACCAGACGTGGGGGCACCGCAATGACGTACCGGGGTTCCACCAGGGTCTTCAAGAGTTGGATGCGTGGATCCCGCGGCTCGTGGCGCGCCTCAAGCCGGACGATCTGGTGATCCTGACGGCCGATCACGGCAACGATCCCACGACGCCGTCGACCGACCATTCGCGCGAAGTCGTGCCCGTGCTGGTGCTGGGCCCCAGCGTGCACCCCGTGCCGCTTGGGACCCGCCGCACCTTCGCCGACATGGGCCAGACGGTGGGCGAGTATTTCGGGTTACCGGCGCTCGCGGCGGGCACGTCCTTCCTGAAGGACGTGACGGCATGAAGGAGCTGGTGACGCGGGCGCGCGCGGCGATGCAACACGCGTGGGCGCCGTACAGCAACTTTCACGTGGGCGCGGCGATCGAGGCCGCGGATGGCACGGTGTACGTGGGCTGCAATGTCGAAAGCGCGTCGTACGGCCTGACGATCTGCGCCGAGCGCATGGCGCTGGGGGCGGCAGTGGTGGGCGGCGCGCGGAAGTTGAAGCGCATCGTCGTGACGACGGACGTGGATCCGCCGGCGGCGCCGTGCGGCGCCTGCCGCCAGCTGCTCGCGGAGTTTGGTTTGGACCTGGAGGTGACGGCGGTGGGCCCGGCGACTGAAAAGCGCTGGACGTTGGCCGCGCTGTTGCCCGACGCCTTTACCAAGGAGACGCTGGACCGGTGACGCGGCGACTTGCTTACCTCTTCCTGCTTGTGGCGGCTGCGTGTGCCGAGCAGTCGACGGCGCCTGGGGTCTGCCCGAACTTTTGTCCGGGTGGGTCGATCGACGTTCACGATACGATCTTCACGTCGATTATCGTGCGCGATTCCACGTTCCGCGGCTACGTGCAGGGTTTCCACGCGCAGGCGATGGCGGTCGTGAACGTGCCCGGGATCGTGGAGAGCCGAGCGGTGATCGCCACGGACACCATGTTCCGGCGCGTGACGCCGAAGGTGGGGGACACGGCGACCGTGCCGATCAGCGTCGACTCGACGCGAGTCAAATTCGTGATCGTGCGCCGCCCGAAGACCACCAATGTGCGCTTGCTCCTCTATGCGCTGCCCCTCACCGTGGACTCGACGTCCGATTTTGCGTCGCTCGATCCCTCCTTCAGTGCGCCCCCGGTGGACAGCATGAACGTGAGCGCGCTGCTGGCGCGGCCGGCCATCGGCGACACGCAGACGGTGCGTCTCTGGGGCGACTCGATTCGCACCGACAGCGCGGGACACGTCCTGCAGATCAATGCCGACTCAACGCTGTCGGTCTTCTTCCGTCTGGATACGCTCCAGGCGCCGTTCAGCGTGCCTGACACGGGCCGTCTCGCCTTCGGCGTACGGGTTGCGGCCGATTCCCTGGCCAGCATTGCGCTCGGGACCAACGCCACGGTGAGCAACGGCCCGGTCACGCGGTTCTTCTATCACTACACGATTCCCGATACCGTGTCGGCGACTCCGGACAGCGTCGTGCACGGCGACAGGACGGTCGGGACGCGCTTTGACAGCTTTGTCTTCAACCCCGCCACACCGCCGAACGATTCCAATCTCGCGGTGGGCGGCGTGCCGGCGGCGCGGAGCCTGTTGCGCGTCGCGATGCCCGCGTACCTGCACGACAGCATCGATGTGGTGCGGGCGACGCTCATTCTCGTTCCGGTCAGCGCCGTCCAGGGCGCCGCCACCGATTCGTTTCCCATGCGGAGCCTACCCTTGCTCACGGATGTCGGGGCGAAGTCCCCCCTCAGCACGAACACGGCGCTGTTCGCGAGCACGGCGATTCACATCGGCTCGTCCGATACCGTGCGGGTCGAGCTGACGAACCTCGTCCGCGCCTGGTCGCTGGATACGACGCTGGTGACGTCCTTCGAACTCGCGCAGGCGCCCGAAGCGGCGTCGTACACCGAGATTCGGTTCTATTCCTCGCGCGCCCCCGCGCTGCGGCCGGCGCTGCAGGTGACCTACGTGAAACGCTTCAGGTTCGGTGAGCCGTGATGACGCTCGGACGGTCTGACGGCCGGACGGCCGTGATCCTGGTGGTGCTGACGTTGCTGGCGACCGTCGGGCCGTCGGGCCGTCTGGCCGCCCAAGACTCGCAGTTCGGCATTCGGGGGTTGGGGACACCGGGCAAGTGGGAGAGCGTGCGGGCGCGCACCACCGGCGGCGCGTTTGCCCCGTTCGACGCGTTCTCGCCTATGGCGGACGCGGCGCTCGCGGACGTGCGACGCATGAGCGCCAGCATGGCGAGCGGCACGTCGTGGCGTTCCACCGATGCGAGTGGTTCCACCGCGGCGCTTCGCGCCACGCGGTTCCCGGCGCTTGTGATCGCCGGACCGGTCACCTCCCGGATCATCGTGGGAGGCGGCTTCGGGACCTACCTCGACCGCACGTTCGGCGTCATCGTCCACGACACGATCGACCTGCGCGGTCAACCACAGGCGGTCACCGACCAGATCACGAACGACGGCGCCGTATCGGACGTGCGGCTCGCGGTCGCCGCCCGACTGGGCAAGCGGTTGGCGCTGGGGTTGGGTTTGCACCGTCTCACCGGCTCCTCACGCATCGTCGCCACCCGCACCTTCGCCGACACGGTGAACTACCGCACCAGCACGGCCCGCGACGAAGTGGCGTACGGAGGCAGCGGCGAATCGGCGAGCCTGCTGTTCGATGTGACGCGCGACATCCGGCTTGGCGGATGGTTCCGCTCCGACTCGAAGCTTCGTGCCGACATCGGCGGCGTCACCAAGGCCGAGAACGATTTGCCGGTGACGTACGGCACCGGCGTACAGTGGCGCGCGGGGGCCCAGGCGACGCTCGCGGGAACCGTGACGTGGCGCACGTGGTCAAGCGCGGGCGACTCGACCGCGCACGACACCTTCAACTGGTCGGTCGGCGCCGAGATTGGACGGCCGTCCGCGCCGTTCCGCTTCGGCGTGCGCGGCGGCGACATGCCGTTCGGCTACGGGAAGGCGCCCAGCGAAGTCGGCTACTCTGCCGGACTGGGCCGGCAGTTCTCGGGGGGCCGCGGCCGGCTGGACATCGGCATCGAGCGCCTCGATCGCCGCGGCACGGGGCTGAAGGAACGTGTGTGGACGTTCCTGCTGGGGCTGACCGTGCGGCCGTGAAGGTTTACCTCCACACCTTCGGGTGCAAAGCCAACCAGTACGATACCGAGCGGGTTCGTCAGGCGTTCGACCAGAGCGGCGCGGCCATCGTGGACGACCCGGCGCTCGCCGACCTTACCGTCATCAATTCCTGCACCGTCACCGGCGAAAGCGAAGTCAAGCTGCGCCGCTTCGTGCGTCATGTGGCGAAGCAGGGCCACGCGCAAACGATCGTGATGGGCTGCGCCGCGGCGCTCGACGACGGCGCGATTGCCGCGCTGCCGTCGGTGCGCGCGGTCGTGGCGAATGCGGATCCGGATGACGTGTTACGCGCGGCGGGGGTCGCGAATGTAGGGGCACGACATGTCGTGCCCCTACGACGCGCGGAACGATCCCGTGCCCTATTGAAAATCCAGGACGGCTGCGACGAGCACTGCACCTTTTGCGCGACCACGCTCGCGCGTGGCGACAATCGGTCGCGGTCAGTCGCCGAGCTCGTGGACGAGGCGCGGACGCTGGCGGAACACCACGCCGAGATCGTGCTCACGGGTGTTCACATCGGGACGTTTGGACCGCCGAGTCTAGGACAACTCCTCGAGGCTCTCATTGAGTCAGTGCCGAGCGTCCGATTCCGCCTTGGCAGCGTCGAAGCCACCGAAGTCGACGACACGCTCGCCCGGCTCCTCATCGAAGCGCCGCGTCATCTCGCCGCGCATCTGCACGCGCCGCTCCAGTCAGGCTCGAACTGCGTCCTCAAGCGCATGGGCCGGCATTGGTACACGGCGGAATCCTATCGCGCCCGAATCGAGTGGCTCGCCGAGCGGCTCCCGGTTCTTGGCCTCGGCGCGGATATCATCGCCGGATTTCCGGGCGAAACCGACGCCGATCACCACGCCTCTCTGACGCTGTTAGACGCCTTGCCGTTTACCTACCTCCACGTCTTTCCATTCTCCGTGCGCCCCGACGCGCCGGCGGCGCGGCTGTCCGGGCAGCTCCCGCCGGAAGTGATTCGCGCTCGTGCGCGCCAGCTGCGGGAGGTCGGCGAGACACGAGCGGCGGCCTATCGCGAGCACCGCCGAGGGCAGACGGCGGATGGCGTCGTGACAGGCCGCCGCAAGGGCCAGGTCGAGGTAATGACGCAGGATTATCTCAGCGTCTATCTTGATACGCATCTGTGGGACGGGCGTCCCCGCTTCGAGGTGACGGTCAACTGACGATGCGCCGCATCTACATCGAGACATACGGCTGTCAGATGAACGTCTCGGATTCCGAGCTGATGTTCGGGGTCCTGGGACGGGCGGGCTACGTGCGCACCGATGATCCGGCCGAGGCGGACGTGTTGCTCGTCAACACCTGCGCCGTGCGCGATCACGCCGAGCAGCGCGTCCTGGGACGGATGGGCGAGCTCAAGCGCTACAAGCGGCCCGGCGACGTCCTGGGTGTGGTCGGCTGCATGGCGCAACGTCTTGGCCCCAAGCTGTTGGAGCAGGTGCCGCAGGTGGATCTCGTCATCGGCCCCGATGGCTATCGCGGTCTGCCGGAGCTGATCGCTCAGGCGCAGAGCGGCGCCCGTGCCGCCGATGTCGAGTTCAGAGGCTGGGAGCACTACGAGGACGTTCCCCCGGCCCGCGCGAATCCGATCTCCGCATTCGTGACGGTGCAACGTGGCTGCGATTATCGGTGCACCTTCTGCATCGTTCCGATGACGCGGGGCCCGGAGCGGAGCCGCAAGTTGGCCGAGGTGGTGGGCGAAGTCGCCCGGCTGGCGGCCGCAGGCACCACCGAGGTCACGCTCCTTGGCCAGACGGTCAACAGTTATCACGACGGCGAGCACGATTTCGCCGATTTGCTCCGCGCGGTCGGAGCGGTCACCGGCGTGCGGCGGCTGCGCTTCACGTCGCCGTATCCAACCGACTTCACGCCGGGCGTGCTCGCGGCGATGGCAGAGACGCCGGCGGTCTGCGAGCATGTCCACCTGCCAGTGCAGAGCGGCAGCTCGCGCACGCTCAAGCGGATGCTGCGGCGCTACGACCGCGAGCGGTATCTCGAGGTGGTGGCCGCGCTGCGCGACGCCGTACGCGGGATCGCGCTGTCGACCGATATCATCGTGGGATTCCCCGGCGAGACGGAGGCGGAATTCCAGGAAACGCTGTCGCTCGTGGAGCTGGCCGGCTTCGACGACGCCTACACCTTCAAGTACTCTGTGCGCGACGGCACGCCCGCCGTCCGGATCAAGGATCACGTGTCTGAGGAGCTCAAGACCGAACGCATCGGCCGGCTTATCGAGCTGGTGCGGCGGGTGGCGAAACGCAAGAACATCGGACTCGTCGGCACGACGCACGAGGTGCTGGTCGAAGGGCCCGCGAAGCGAGGGAGTTTGCTGCAGGCCCGCACCCGCACCAACAAGATTGCGCTGCTGGACGGGCCGCCCGAGTGGATCGGGACCTACCGGCAGGTGCGCTTCACTGGTACGACCGGCTCGACATTCACCGCTGTCACCGCCGCCCCCTCGCTCCACGTGGTGGAGCGGGGGACAGGGGGTGAGGCGTGGCAGTAACGAACGTCACGCTGGAAGTCGTGCAGCGGGAATACAAGAGCCTGCGCGACGCGTTTCCGAAGTTCTGCGGCTGCGATATTTGCCGGGGCGACGTGCTCGTCTTCGCGCTCAATCGGCTGTCCCCGCACTACGTTTCGACCCGCCAGGGCGAAATCCTCACCGAGCTGAACCTCGACAGCGATCAGGAGAAGGCCAAGCTCGACGTGGCGCTGCTCGAGGGCTTCCGCAAAGTCGCCATGGCGCCGCGCTGCGGAGCAAAACCCATCCAGCTGTAACCTGAGGCGGGCCGGTGCGCCCGCCGATGCTGTATCTCACAATTGCATTCGCCGCCGGGTTAGCCGCGGCGCTGAATCCGTACGTCGTGCGTGGTGCGTCGTACGTCGTACTACCGGTCCTCATCGGCGCCCTCGTTTTGCAACGTCGCGCTGCAGTCGCGGCGGCATGCGGTGTCATGCTGGTCGCCGGCGTCGTGTGGGGCGCGGCGGCGCTGCGCGAACAACGCGCCTCCTGCGCCGGCCAACACGCGCGCGCGGCGATTGTCCGACTCACAGATCCTGCGCCCGGCGCGGGCGGTGTCGTCGAAGCGAGCGTGCTCGGCGGTCCGTGCCGCGGCACGCTCACCATTCGCTGGCCGCCAGGACATCCGGCGCATGGCGGCACGACGTGGGTTATCGCAGGACGATTCCTCGGGGACGCGCGGCGCAGCGTCCTCGTTGCCCGGCGGGTGCGCGAGCTCGACGGAGTGCCGCGCGGCCGGGGCGCGCTCCGCGATCGCGTGGCCGAGCGCAGCCGCCGGCTGTTCGGGGCGCGCGCGCCGCTCGTCGACGCGCTCGTAATCGCCCGGCGGGCGGAGCTCGATGCCGGCCTGCGAGAGCGCTACACGCGCTCGGGGCTGGCGCACCTGCTTTCGATCTCGGGCCTGCACGTTGGTTTCTTTGCGGCCTGGCTCAACGTCCTGCTCGCGCGGCTGCGGCTCGGCGCGCGCGCGCGCTTCGTGGCGGGGACGGGCGTGATGCTCGCGTACGTCTGGCTGCTCGGGTTTCCCGCGCCCGCGGCGCGCTCCGCCGCGATGCTCGCGTGTCTCGACATTGCGAAGCTGCGCCAGCGCGTCGTCGCGCCGCGCGGCCTCGTGGCAGTGGCGGCGTTCTGCGTGATGCTGGGCGATCCCTGGTCCGTGCAGTCGGTTGGGGCGTGGCTTTCGGTTGCGGCGGTCGCCGCCGTGATCTGGGCGGCGCGAGCGACGGAGCACTTTCCCAGGCCGGTGCGGTTGCTCGCTCCTGCCGCGGCAGCCACCCTGCTCACGGCACCGATCACCGCGTACAGCTTCGGCACCGTGGCGCCGATCGGGGTTCTCGCGAACCTCGTGGCGATCCCGCTCGCGGGCCTTGCGGTGCCAGGACTGATGATGGCGCTGCTCTTGTCGTCGCGCTGGCTGGCGGCGGGCGCCGGTTTGTGTCTGGCGCTGCTCGATGTGGTCGCACAGACCGCCGCGGCGCTGCCCGGTGGACACTTCATCATGATCGCGGGACCCGGC